>Ga0070681_10004961_pt1 | contig 12797 bp, 8 predicted proteins | sample KBSC83BmetaG_FD_65650 | JGI IMG/M metagenome (GOLD analysis project Ga0070681, IMG submission 65650) | Corn rhizosphere microbial communities from Kellogg Biological Station, Michigan, USA - KBS C8-3B metaG | ecosystem: Host-associated > Plants > Roots > Rhizosphere | place: USA: Michigan... | reverse complement strand
GGACGCACCCTCGGCGCGCTACAAGGTCGCGATCATGGATCGCCTGCTCGGCGAAATTCAGAGCGACGTTTCGAAGCGCGGCATGCCGCTCGTGGTGCTCATCATCCCGTCGCCGATCGATGCGTGCGACTCGTACGACGTGAAGATCGATCCCGCGAAGTATCCGCAGTACGATCGGCGGCGAATCTCGCGCACGGTAGACTCGCTCGCGGCGCGCCACGGCATGCGACGCATTGATCTCTGGGGGCCGTTCCGCGAAGCGGGCGCGTGTCCACTCTACTATCGTGGCGGCGACCTTCACTGGAAGCCGGCCGGTGAATCGATCGCGGCGGGCCTCGTAGCCGATAGCTTGAGCGCCTGGGGGCTTGTGCCGGACCGCTGGTGACTAAAAGCGGTGCATTGGGTTGACCCACGCGCGGTCACCCTGATGATACGCCACGTTTCCGTCGTACGAACCGGGCGTTTCAACGTACCGCAGCGCCTTGGTGCAACCGATCTCCGAGGTGAAGTAGCCGAGCAGCGTGAGCTCGCGCATGAGCCGGAAGTAGTGCGGTGCCGCGCTCGGCTGCTGCGCTTTGGTGTAGGCGCGCTCCTCGCGATTGATCGCCTCGAGCAGTGTCGTGCGCTCTGCAGGCGAGCATTGCACAAAAGCCTTGCCGTACCGTGAGCGGCTCACGTCGTCGATCTTCCGCAGGCCGTCGGCGAAGGCATCGTGCGCGCGATCGTCGTAGCAGTCGTTCACGGCGACGGTCATGAAGGCACCGATTCCCGCGGCCTTTGCGCCGGGCGTGTCCGTCGTGGGGAGAATCGTCTCGCCGATCTCGTCGAGCGTCGCGATGTCCGCCGGCGTGAATGGCGCGCGCGACCGTTTCTCGGGTCGGCAGCCGGTCAGAAACGCGTCTCCGCCGACCACCGCCATCCCTGTCATCGCAACCAGTCGCGCGATTGCCGCTCGGCGGTCCATTAGAGATTCCTCGTCTTGAGCTGGTCCACGGCGTAGGCCGCCGCACGGGCCGTCAGCGCCATGTACGTCAGCGACGGGTTCACGCACGACGACGACGTCATGCAGGCGCCGTCGGTGACGAACACGTTGGGCGCGTCCCAGACCTGGTTGTGCTGGTTGAGCACGGAGGTCTTCGGGTCTCGACCCATGCGAGCACCGCCCATCTCGTGCACCGTCTGCCCGAAGCGGTAGCCGCGGTCGAGCGGCTTCACGTCCTTGACGCCAGCCGCCTCCAGGATTTCGGCGGCATCAGCGAGCATGTCGGCGCGCATCTGCTTCTCGTTCTCGCGAATGCTGCAATCCATCGCGAGTACGGGCAGCCCCCACTTGTCCTTTGTCTTCGGATCGAGATAGACGCGATTGTCGTGGTAGGGCAGCGTCTCGCCGAATCCGCTCAAGCCGATCGTCCACGGACCGGGCTCGGTGAGCGCCGCTTTGAGCGGCGCGCCGATGCCGAGCTCGGCGACGTCGCGCGTCCAATCATCGCGGCTCGCGCTGCCTTGGTAGGCGAAGCCGCGGATATACGAGCGCTTGTCGCCGAACAGGTTGCGGAAGCGCGGAATGTAGAATCCCGTCGGCTTGCGGCCGCTGTAGTACCGATCGTCGAAGCCCTCGACTCGACCGCTCGCACCGGCGCGGCTGTGGTGATCGATGACGTTGTGTCCGAGCTCGCCGCTGCTGCTTCCGAGCCCACCAGACCACACGTCGGTCGCGGAGTTCAGCAGGACGCCGGTGGACGCCAGCGCCGAGGCGCAGAGAAAGACGACTTTCGCAGCGAACTCGTACGTCGTGTTCGTCTCGGCGTCGATCACTTCGACGCCGGTCGCTCGACGCGTGTTCTTGTCGTAGAGCACGCGGCGGACGATCGAGAATGGACGAAGCGTGAGATTGCCGGTGGCCACGGCCGCGGGAAGCGTCGACGATTGCGTGCTGAAGTACGCGCCGAATGGACAGCCCAGCTCACACTTGTCGCGGTACTGGCACGCGCCGCGCCCCGGAAGCGGCCGGGTGATATTCGCTGACCGGCCAGCAATGATCCGGCGCGCGCCCTTGTAGTGATCACGCACGCGAGCGGCGACGGACTCCTCGACGCAGTTGAGCGGAAAGGGCGGAAGGAAAATGCCGTCCGGCAGCTGCGGCAGATGTTCGACGGAACCGCTGATGCCGGCGAATCGTTCGACGTGTTCGTACCACGGCGCGATGTCGGCGTAGCGAATCGGCCAGTCGACGGCGATTCCTTCGGCTGCATTCGCGCCGAAGTCGAAATCGCTCCAGCGATAGCACTGGCGTCCCCACACGAGCGACTTGCCGCCGACTTGATGCCCGCGCACCCAGTCGAACGGCTTGACCTCAGTGTATGGACAGGCGCGCTCGTCGGCGAAGAAGTCGGCGTTCGCCTCCCAGAGCAGGCGAGCTCGGCGCAGCTTGGGCCGCGACTCGATGACCTGTCGCGAGGTCATGCTGCGGTGCGGCAGCTCCCAGGGGTTCTTCGTGGCGTTGACGTAGTCGACCACGTGTCGGACGTTGCGCCCTCGCTCGAGGAGGAGGGTCTTGAGACCCCGCTCGCACAACTCTTTTGCCGCCCACCCGCCGCTGATACCAGACCCAACGACGATCGCGTCGTACTGTTCGCTGACCATGAGGGAAGCGTGGAGGGGACCGACACCCGCTGTCATCCGGACCGAAGCGAAGGATCTGCCGTTCCCCGCGTCGATGTAACACCATAAGATGTCCACGATACCGGTTCGTTACAAACGACGCCACGGTGGCGTCGTGCTTTCGCGAGCCGATCCCCACCCTCGTCGGTCGCTCTCCACGGCGTGCCCGCCCTGGGACCGGGAGGGTGTTCATGGAGGTCTCGGTGGCACTCGACGAAGCACACGCCGTGACGCAATCGGCATGGCCGCGTTTTCTGCGCGGTTTCGTCGTGGCGACGCCGTTCGTGGCGTATCTCGTCTATATGCGCGCGACCGGGGAGACCCGGTTCGTGTCGTACACGCTGCCCCTCATCGGCGACCTGCCGAATGGCGCGCTCTTCGATCTCGCGCTGTTGTCCGCGGTGCTCGCGGCGTGGAGCATCGCGGCCGGCGCGACTTGGAGTCGTCGACTCGCGACGGCGATCCTGGTGCCGGTGGTCGGGTTCATCATCCTCTTTCGCGCGGTCGATCACTACTACTACTACGCGACCAGGTCGAACTTCAACGCGTACGTGCTGTACAGCAATGCCGCGATGGTGCAGGAGGGCGTCGGTGTCGTGGCCAGTGCGCCAGCTGCGGCACTGGCGGCGATCGCGGTCGTGCTCCATTTCGCGCTGTATGCATGGTGGGGTCGGTACGCGAGTTTGGTGAACCACGCGTCGGCATGGGTCATCGAGCATCAGCGACTCGCGATTGGGGCAATTGCCGCGATGGCGATCCTCGTGCTCGTGAACGTAGAAGCACTCGCCGTCCATCCACAGCGACGACAGGCGGCGATCAGTCTATCGGGCGAATACCAGCTACTCTCGGGACTGCCAACCTTTTTACGCGAGCGCGCTCGAACCGCGACCGTCAGTGCGCCCAAGCCGGCGCACTTCTATCTCCCGAACGCCGCGCCATTGCCGACGACAGTCGCGAGCGCCGGCGAGACCACGAGCGTGCGGCGACCCGATGTCGTCCTCATCACGATCGAGTCCTTCAACGCGCTGTACGCGCTGCCGGCGAAGGAGCTGAATCCGGCGCTCGCCGAAGATGTCATGCCATTCTTCCGCTCGCTCTCCTCGGAAGGGCTCGACTTCTCCGCGGTGTACACGAGCGCGGCGTACACGTTCAACGGCATCGTGTCCGTCCTGTGCTCCCAGTACACAATGGCGGAAGCGGTGTGGGGCCGCGGATGTCTTCCGGATGTCCTGACGCAGGCGGGATACGATCCATTCGCGTTCATCGCGATCGACCAGCTGCGGCCATACCGGTATGACAACTTCCAAACGATGGGGTTCGATCGCTCGCACGTGTTCGACGCGGTGCGCATGCGGCATGGCAAGAAGAACGTCTACTTCAACTTCCTGACCGACAAAGAGCTGTTCGACTACGCCGCCGGCGTGGCCGACAGCGTCGCGCGCGTGCCGAACCGGCGGCCCGTGCTGCTCTACATGTCGACCAATCAGATGCACGTGCCGGGCATGTTGCGTGCGACGACCTGCTCCGGGTATCCGTTCCCGCCGGGACTGGCCGTCGACGGCATGACGAAGACCATGCTCGGATCGGCGCGGTGCACGGATCGTGATCTCGGTCAGTTGATGGCGCGACTCAAGGCCGACGGCATGTACGACGACGCGCTCATCATCATCACGGCCGATCACGCCTTCAACATCTCGTTCTGGAACCACAGCGAATCGGAGCTTGCGAGGATCCCGCTGTTCGTGAAGCTGCCACGCGGCGGCCGCCGACCGGCGGTCAATACGGGGCAGGTCGCCGGACAGATCGACATCGCCCCGACCATTCTCGATTACCTCGGCCTTCACACGGACCGCGCGATGTACGGCCAGTCGCTGTTCGGCCCGCCGGATCCGGCGCGACGTGTGCTCGGCATCTCACAATCGCGACTGCTATCCGTCGCCGGGCCGAATGGGGTCGCGCTTTACGCACACGGCCAAGCGGATTACAGCGGGACTATGGCTCGGAACTTCAGCGTGGAGCAGGCCGGCGCTCGGGTCACGGATCGCGCGACGCGCGACGAGCTGGAGTCACTGTTTGCGACGGTGCTGTACTTCGACCAGCATCCGTCGGAGTTCGCGGAGACGGCGAAGCGCGAGGCGCCCGCTCGCCGGGGGCTCGTCGGCGCGCGATGAACCCGCCGGTCGCGTCGACCCATCGCGGCGCGATCGGTCGCGACGATCCACACGCGACCGTCGCTCCCGCAACGACACGCGTCCAGCCGACACGCCTGCCGGTCAACAACCTCGATGTGCTTCGAGCGATCGCGGTGCTCGCGGTTCTCGCGGATCACGTCTTAGTGACGCTCGGGTACGAGCGCCCGTTCGTGGTCTGGCTGGGTCAAGCCGGCGTGCTCGCGTTTTTCGTGCACACGTCGCTGGTGCTGATGGCGTCGTTGGAGCGCGACGGGGGGCCGGCCCGCGAGTCTTGGGTTCGTCGCTTCTATGTTCGGCGCGCGTTGCGTGTGTATCCGCTGACGATCGCGGTGATTCTGCTCGCCGTCGCGTTGCGGGCGCCCGCCGAACTGCCTCCCGCGTCCTACACGCCGCGGTCCTTGAGCGTGGTGATGAGCAACCTGGCGCTCGTGCAGAATCTCGCGGGCCGCCGCGACGTGTTGATCGTGCTCTGGACGCTCCCACTCGAAATCCAGATGTACGCCGTTTTGCCCGCGTGCTTTCTGATCGCACGCCGCGAGACGCGAGTCTGGGGCATGATCCTGCTCGTCGCTGCCGGAGTCGCGTGTTCCGCCGTGTACCAGTGGGGACGTACTCCTGCGCATCCGTTCATGGTGCGTCTGCGGTTGCTTCAATACGTGCCGTGTTTTCTAATGGGCGTGGTAGCCTACTGGCTGCTTCGGCGCCGAGCTGGTGCGCCGATTCTCCCCGCGTGGAGTTGGCCGCTGATCGTTGCCGGCGACATTCTGCTGGTCGGCCTTGCGTGGACGGCGTGGGGTCACGGAGGAACGGCGATCGCGATCTTCTGCGCCGTGCTCGGACTCGCCATACCACTCGTGCGCGATGCGCGCCCGTCCGTGCTCACGCGCGCGGCGAACACCGTCGCGGTGTATTCGTTCGGGATCTATCTGCTTCACATGTTCGCACTGCAACTCGGGTTCGGCGTATTCCGAGGACAGCCAGCGCCAGTTCGCCTGTTGATCACCGCGCTGGTGCTGTGTGCGAGTTGCTTCGCCGCGTACCATCTCATCGAGAAGCCGGGAATCGCCTTCGCCCGTCGCCTGCTCGATCGCGCCGATCGAGCGGCAGAGGCGCAGGCGCCTTCGGTCACCGCGGCTGTCTGAGCGAACGAGCGACAGCTCGTTCAGCTCCGATGATCTCCATCGCCGGTGGCGGCGTCGATGGTGCGGCGAGCGTTCGCGTCACCAGCTCGGAGAGCGCGGGCGCGAGTGTGCGTGCGTAGGGCACCGAGATGTGGTTGTTGTCCATGTATCTGACAACGCCGTCGGATACGGCGGCACAGTCGAGGCCCTCGCAGAGCAGGTGATTCAGGCTCACGTACGTCGCGCTCGGAAACCGATCGACCGTTTTGCGTTCGGCTCCGGCGAGCACCGTGTCGATGCCGCGCAGGCGAAACCAGTCGCAGTCCGGCGGCACATCGACGTGCTTGGCCTCGCACGTCGGCACGTCGAAGGCTGGATGCGGATTGTCCTGAATGACCATCACGCGTGCATGAGACGGACCGAGACGCGCGAGTGTCCGGCCGAGTCCCTGCGCCCAGAGCGCGGCGGCGCCCCGGTTCACATCCGTGCGCAGTCGACGATCGCCATCCAGGATCTCGTACGCACGCGTGTTCGCGATCACGACGAGCGTCGGATTCATGGCGAGGATGCGCTGCAGCATCCCGTCGCGCCACTCAGCGCATTCCGAGTACTGTCGATCGAGCTGGCCATTCCAGATGGCGACGTCGACCGACGGACATGCCGATTTCGTCACGGACATCAGTCGCCAACGCCGGCGCGTCACGATGTCATCGAATGCCGGAAACCATTGTGCCGCGTGGGAGTCGCCGAACAGCACCACCGTCGTATCGCTCGTTGCCGTGCCGAATGTGCATGGCGGCTCTTCGGTCTCGGCGATCGATAGATGGCATCCATCGTCGTAGACCGCTGGTCGTTGCCTGCTCGCGACGATGGGCCGAAACGCCGGTGAGGCCATCAACCGGTTCGCATGTCCAATCGACATGATCGTCGTCATCAGTACCGCACCGGCGACCGCGAGCGCCCCGCCGATCACGAGCTTCGGGCGCTGCTGGAGATAGCTCGAGAAGCGGATCGGTGAAGTGACCCAGCGATAGGTCACGATCGACGGAATCAACGCGAGTGCCGCGACAAGGAATCGCGCGGTGAGCGAGGCGTTCGGCGCGATCTCCTCGAGAAAGATCAGCATTGGCCAGTGCCACAGATACCAATCGTAGGAGACCAGGCCAAGCCGTCGCATTGGCGCGGTGGACAAAAGACGTGCGACGAACGTTGGACGCGCGGAAGCGCCGCTGACGAGGAGTGCCGCCGCGCCGAGCGTCGGGGCGAGCCGACTCAACCCGTAAGTCTGAACGGCGCTGCCTGAGAATCCCATCGACACGCCGAGCAGCACGACCCCAGTGCCCGCGAGGGCAGTGCTCTTCCATCCGTCCAGCGCGGGACGCTGTACGACGAAAACGGTCAGTGCGCCGATCCCGAGCTCCCACATTCGTGTCGGCAGGATGAAGAAGGAGATCAACGGATAGCGATACAGCATCACCAACCAGCAGATGAACGACAGGCCGGTGAGCACTGCGATCGTCGCCGCAACGCGCCGCCGCAGGAAAAGCGCGCCGCCAGTCGTCCATCGGGCGACGAGCACCAGCAGCAACGGCGCGAACAGGAGATAGAATTGCTCCTCGACCGACAAGGACCACGTGTGGAGCATCGGCTGATGCGCGCCACCGCCGCTGAAGTACTGTGTGGTCTTGATGGCGAAGAAAACATTCGACGTGTAGACGGCGAATGCGCGGATCGATTGAGCGACGCCGACCTGATCGAATGGCGTCAGGAGGACCGCGTCCACGATGAGCACGACGACCGTGAGCGCCGTCGCCGCCGGCAGCAGCCGCCGCGCGCGCCGCGACCAGAACTGCATCAGCGAGATCGTTCGCGTCGACTCGGCCTCATTGAGCAGCAGACCGGTGATGAGAAATCCCGACAAAACGAAGAAGACATCGACGCCGCGATACCCGCCCGATGCGCGCTTCCAGCCGGCATGGTACAGGACGACGAATATGATCGCGACCGCGCGGAGCCCTTCGATGTCGGCGCGAAAGGGCAATCGTCCGTGGGCTCGGGGCGCCGCCGCCGGCGCGTCCGTCCCCGGAGTCAACCCACTGGTTGAGCTACGTTGCTTCGTCGAGAGACTACTCATTGCATTGCAACCCGTCGGCTTCAGCCGCCCGAGTCATTTGTCGTATCGCTTTCGACGAATTCCCTCAGGTCGTTTCAGCGACGAATCCATCCCGCGGCGGCGCGGATGCTGGTTGACAATAGGCCCGTGGCGGTCGCCGGACTAGCTAGACTCGATGGCGCGAATAGAACCGCGTTTCCTGCGGCGCGCAACGCCAACCCATGTTCGCCCAGCTCGTGGAGATCGCGCGCGAGTGAGGGCCACACTGCGCGATGGCGCTGGGTGCGAGTGGCGGGCCCCTCGATCGACGTCGATGCACCAGACGGCAGAGGATCAGGCAGCAACGCGCGTTTACGGGCGAGGATCGGTGTGCTCCGCGCATACACGTCAGTGAATCGATCCACCATCTCGCGAACGCCGAACATTCGCTCGACCACAGCGGCTCGTGTTTCGAACGCCGCGAAGGAAGGCGGGCTGGCCGCGATCCAGTTGGCAACTGCGTCCGCAATCTCTGCGTCCGTCGCGTCGGCGGGATATACGAGCCCCGTCTCCGGCAAAATCGCCTCGCGCAGTCCGATCACATCCGATCCGATCGTCGCCGCGCCGCAGGCCGCTGCCTCGAGCGGAACCAGCGGGAATCCCTCGTAGCGGGAGGTCATGAGCACCACACCGCCTGACGCGGCAACCGATCGGTAGAAATCCGCCATCTCGGAAAACTCGAGTCGAGTGCGCCACGCGTCGTAGTGCGGCGTGCCGAACTCTGGACCGGCGACGTCTGTCGGCGTTGCGGCGGAGCCGTCGGCCACCCAGATGCGAAATCCGCGCGCGGCGAGGATCGTCGCGACGCGTGAGAAGCGCGCGAAATCTTTCTGCTTCGCGTCCTTCACGCGTCCGACCCACGCGATGATCGGCCGTTCATCGCGTGCGATTCGGTCGGCGCGGTGGAACCGATCCAACGAGACGCCGTTGTGAATCAGATCGACGGCGACATCCGTGAATGGCTGCTCGAGCGCGGCCATGTCACGCGAGCAGGCCGTCAGCGCGAGGCAGTTCGTGCTGTTCCAGACGCCGCTCACGTGGCCGTGATTGGACGCGACCAGCCGCTCGCCTCGATTGGGGAGCGTGAGCGCCAGCGACCAGAGATCCGCGCTTGCGACGTGGACGATGTCCGGTGGATCCTGCTTGAGCTGCTTCACCAGCGCAGCGGCCGGTCCAACGCCAGTCGGGCCGAGCGCCTCGAAAGGCGCAACGCGTTCCGCCGATCCGCCGAGAAACCAGAACGACACATCGATGCCGCGGGCCTTGAGTCCACCGGCGAGGTCGGACATCCATGCCGTGACGCCGTTGAAGCCGCAGTTGCGGTGGTAAAAGAGTACTCGCATCAGCGCGCGACGAGTCCGCTATCGGTCAAGAACTGGGCGATCGCGATGGCGACCGCCCGATGTCCGGCGGCATCCCAGTGTCCTTGCGTCTTGAATGTCGCGCCGCCGCGCAGCTCCTTCTCGAATTCCGGGCGAGCGGATACGCACCTCACGTCGGACAGCTCTCGGCACATTTCGACGAACCAACGTTCGTCGGTGCTCATCGGTCCGACGCGTTCGATCTCCTCCGCGTTGGGCAGATACGCGAACACAGGCGTCGCGTGGATACTGTCCACCACGCGTGCCATCTCGCCGAGAATCGCGCGGGTGATGCGCTGGCTGGCCGCGAGGTCGACGGACGAGCCGCGCAGCTTGCCCCGGATCGCCGACTCCAGGTCGATCACGCGCGGCCGTGCCCAGTCCCAGCGCAGCGTTTCATCTGGTGTCGGCACTGGCGTGCCCGATTGAATCAGCCGTCCGTCCGCCAATCGGAACCTCGGCTTCGCGTAATCGCGAAACCCGAGCAGGTTGCGTGACACGTCGCCGCGGAAGAATCCGAGGATGACGACGTCCGGATGATATTGAATGCCTTCGGTGCGCAGCAGAATGAGCATTTGATCATGCCCATACCCGTGAACACCGAAGTTCATGATCTCCGCCGACGGCAGGAGCTGTTGCAGCACGCTCGGGTAAATCACGTCGTCGTTGGACTCGTCACCGAACGTGAACGAGTCACCGAGCAGCAGCACGCGTGTGACGTTCGCCGCCTTCGCGACGGCGAAGTCATGCCCGGCACGAAATCCCTGAGCATTCGTGGTGAGCGTGTGCCCGCCGAAGGCTGTCTGACTGTGGACGTTGGACTGCGCGCGCCAACCCGTCAGCGAGTCGAACCGGTCGAACGTGTAGAAGACGTCCTTTCCAGTACTTTTATGTCGCGCTACCCACGCCCGGCGCCATCCGTAATCGTCCGGAATGGAGAGCCGGTTGGAGAGAAACGGCACGGCGAACAGGACTCGCGCCGTGCCCTCGGCCAGAATGAACAGAAAGAGCAGGTATCCCAGCGTGAAGGCGATGCGCCGTGGCGTCCACAGGCCCGCGAGGCGAGCCTCCGGTGACTGCGAGCGCCCGGCGCGTGTCACGATCAGGCAGGAAGATCCGCGGCATCCATCAACTGGCTCATTGCGACCACGATCTGACGCGGCCCCTCGAATGTGTCGCGCGCGTGCGTCGTGAGCATGTTGTCGAGCATGACCATGTCGCCCTTCTGCCACTGGAAGCGTACGGCGACCTTCTCGAACACCTCGCCCAGATGTTCCATCGTCTCGTCCGGGATCGGCGAGCCGTCGCCGTAGTAGACATTGCGCGGAAGATCCTGCTCGTCGAACAGGGCGCGGAGTCCTTCACGCGTGTCCTCGTCGACGCAGTAGATGTGGTGGATCTGCACCTGGTTGAAGAACATCTCTTCCTTTGTCTTCGGGTGCTTCACGATCCCCTTCGTGCGATTGATGACGCGGAGGCCGCCGTCCGCTTTCCACTCGAAATCGCTTCCCGCGTCCCGGCACATCTGCTCGACCTTGCTCTTGTCCGTCGTGTGGAAGAACTCCTCCCATGTCGGATCGACGCCCTTCGAGAAGTTGCGGACGTACATCAGGCCCTTCGTCCGGAAGGCTTCGACGACCTTCGGATCGATGTGCTTCAGTACTTCGCGCGTGTCGAAGATCGGCGTGCTACCGCCCTTCTTGGCCGGTGTCACGCAGTGGAAGCTGATCTTCGTCGGAAAGCTCGGGAGGTGCGAGCTCTCGTTGTGGTACAGGATCATCTGGTCCGGCGGATACGGCGTCGACTCATAGATCTTTTCACCCGCGGCGTTGCGCGGGAGGTCGCCGTAGTCCGCGAACAGCTCGCCGTAGATCGCCTTTGCCGCGCGCTCGAAATCCGCGGGCGATGGCAGGTTGAAGTTGCGGAAGAGAATGCCGCCGTGGACGAGAAGCTGCGCCTCGACCCACTGGCGGTTTTGTGCATTCCAGTCGGCCAGCACGATTCCGTCGCGCGTCGGCTCGATCACGAGGGGCAGGGCGCCGGCAGCGATCGTATAGCTCTTGACTCCGTCCGGCGTGGTGGCGGTCATCGTAGCGGTCATGGAATCACCGTGGGCATGGAGAACGACGCTGCCGGCTCGGCGCATCTCGCAGCGATGGCGCGGCTCGCCGGCGTTGTCGGGGATCGGCCGCGAAACACGTTGGCCGGGACCGCCAATATATGCGAGTTCGCGGAATCGGTCACTCCTCCGCGAGGCCGGATTCGCAAGCCCGCGCCCTGACATTTTGCTATCCGCCTCTCCGACCGATAATTAATTTGCCAATTGCCTCGATCGGATCACCCCGCCCGCGCTCCCGAGGCGGGCTCTGCGCTTCCCCCGACCGCGTTCACGTGACATTCACTTCGACGGTCTTGCCACCAGCTACCGACTCGTCCGCCGCAGCCGCGGAGGCGATGCCGGCCGAGCGGCGTCCAAGCATTCTCGGCGACCTGCGAGAGATCGCGTCCGAGGTCATCAGCTCACGAGACCTGATCCATCAGCTCGCGCTGCGGGATATCCGCGTTCGATACAAACAAGCGGTTTTCGGGTTCGGATGGGCGGTGCTCGTTCCCGCCGCAGTCGTCTGCGCTGGACTGGTCGTGCGCTTCGCGCTCGCCGCCTCGTCCGGCCGCCGGTTTGTCTCGAGCGAGCTCGCCAGCATGGCGATCAAGTCGGTGCCGTGGGGCTTCTTCGTCGGATCGATCAGCGGCGCAACGGCGAGCCTCGTCTCCAACATGACGCTCGTCACCAAGGTGTACTTCCCGCGGGAGGTGCTACCGCTGAGCGCCGTGCTCGGCCAGACGTTCGACACGCTGATTGGCGGCGTGCTCGTGATGCTCCTGCTGCCGTTCATCGGCGTGACGCCGTCCATTCAGCTGCTGTGGGTGCCGGTCCTGCTCTCCATCATCTGGCTGTTCGTGCTGGCGACGGGACTCTTCCTCGCGTGCGCCAACGTCTTCTTTCGAGACGTCAAGTATCTGGTGCAGGTGTTCCTGATGTTCGGCATCTTCGTGACACCGGTCATTCTCGACGCCTCGGCGTACGGCCATCGCGGCTCACAGTGGATGATGCTCAATCCGCTCGCGCCGCCGCTCGAAGGCCTTCGACTGGCGATCGTCGAGCATCGTAGTCTGCTTGTGGAGGCCGTGGCGAAAACTCCGGCCACGTCGCCGTTCGTGTTCTGGCATCCATGGTTCCTGCTGTACTCGGCCGCATGGGCAGTCGGCGGGCTGATGCTGAGCGCGATTCTCTTCCATCGGTCGGAGCGCC
>Ga0070681_10004960_pt1 | contig 12800 bp, 7 predicted proteins | sample KBSC83BmetaG_FD_65650 | JGI IMG/M metagenome (GOLD analysis project Ga0070681, IMG submission 65650) | Corn rhizosphere microbial communities from Kellogg Biological Station, Michigan, USA - KBS C8-3B metaG | ecosystem: Host-associated > Plants > Roots > Rhizosphere | place: USA: Michigan... | reverse complement strand
TTTCTCGCTTTGGCGTTTCGCTGGATCAAACCGGAACAACCTGCATCTCTCTTTATTTGGATGAGTTCTTACTTTGGTTTCAGCGCAGTATGCATGCTGGGGCTGTCGCTACGCCTGAACAGCCTGCGCATAGCCATCCATCGCATCGCCGGCGCGCCTGGCTGAAATAACCCTCTCTAACGATGTTCCAGACATATTGACAAAGATATTTATTTGCCTTACTATGTTGGGCAAATGCCAAAGCCCGATTCTATTGGCCATTTCGAGCAGTTGGTGCTCACCGCAATTCTGGCTCTCCGCGAGGATGCCTACGGCGTCACGATTCATGGCAAGGTCGGCGAACTGGCCCGGCCGAAAGAAATCTCGCTCGGCGCGATTTATGTCACGCTGGACCGGTTAGAAGACAAGGGCCTCGTCGCATCTTGGCTCTCCGATCCCACGCCGGAGCGCGGCGGCCGTGCCAAACGTTGCTACCGCCTGGAAGCCGTCGGCGAACGCGCCTTGCAGGAATCCGCTGTCACTGCTAAACGCATCTGGGACACTATCGCAGAAGTCTGGGGGAAGGAGTGGGCAAAGCAATGGGGGAAGCGATGGAGTAAGGAGACAGGATCATGAAACCCTCTCCGCCCAAAGTGTTGGAATTCGTCGTGGGACTTCTAATTCCTCCTGCGTGCCGTCAGGAGGTGCTCGGCGATCTCTGCGAACGATACCTAAGTCGGCGGCAATACATGTTGGATGCGATGGGCACCCTGCCCCTGGTGGTTGGAAGCCGGGTGCGCCGCACGACAGACCTGCAAGTGTTTCTCATGCAAGGCTTTGCCGTGTACATCTCTTTTCTAGGCGCCGCATGCCAGTTGCTCGGGGCGCCATTTCTGCATGAACACTCGGGATTCCTGCGGCTGGCAATTCCCACGGCCGCGGCGCTGCTTGCGCTGATGTTGGCAGACGCTTATGCCAATCCGGAAAAACGATGGCCACTGAAACCGATCGTGGAGGCGGCGTTCGGCGTCGCATCTGCATTCTTGTCACAGGGCGTGCTCTCGGTTGTCCGTGGGGAGTTGGCCGTGCCGGCTGGAATCATGATATCCGGCGGCGGAATGAGCATGCTGCTTGTATCCGCATTGCGGTTGATTTTTCCGGCGGCCGCCAATCGCCCACAGGAAGGCTTGCCGAATGCTCGCCTAAGCACAAGAGGCCCGATCGTAGAAGAAGTCAAAATGTCACTGATCGAAATTCGCGAGAAGTCACAAAAGTTCGAGAAAACGGTGCGCTGGAGCAATCTCAAGCTCTTGGTGGGCATTTTGGTTGTGAGTTCGATGGCTTTTTTTGGCATGAGGGCTATGATGGCCGATCCTGTTATCGGACGCTTCGTAGGCGGCGTGGCGATTACCGCCGCTTCTTATGTGATCTATCAGCTTTACAGAAGAGGTTCGGCCCGGGCGGTGCCGCGCGATGCCAACCTGGAGACTTCTATCGAACTATATCGAGCCCAACTCGAGCGCCGTCGCAACGCGCTGCGCGGCATCTGGACGTGGTACGCCGGCCCTATTCTCGTCGCTCTAATGGCTTTTGGGATGCAGGCACCACTCGCGAATCCGGACCAACTGGATTTATGGCTGAAAGTTGCCCCATTCGTGGTTTTATCTATCGTCTGGTCTGGATTGATGGCATATCAATCCCGGCGTGCAGCGAGCAATCTTCAGCGGGAGATCGACAGCTTAGGCCCGTGGGAGAAACAGCATCTCTCGTAATCGAGCAAGCCGTTTCTTTGCGACAGGCCTCTAGTGATAGAGCCGGTATCGTGCATAAAACGGGACCCGGGCCACTTCTCCTGCGCGCGCAGGCCCTCTGTCGGGGGGCCTTCCCGCGTGCGTGTTCATCCACTGGATGTAGCGGACACCGCGGAGTGCGCCGCTGTCCGCGGGACTTTGGATTCGGAACAGCGTCCACGGAATGTCACGGTGCTCCGGCGCGGGCGTAGTTTTCTCAACGCGGCCCACAATGCGGTTGCCGTCTGCGCTCCAGACCCAACCGGGATCGAGCCGCACATGAACTGGCACATCGTTAGCGCTTCGCTCCCCGGGCTCTTTCAAGGTCACCAGATCGGCGGTGGTTTCCTTCAGCATCCATTTCAGTTTTCCGGGATTTCCTACCGCATAGTAGGTCCGGATCCCACCGCCTTCAAGGGTCATCAGCTTGCTTGCGCCGGCGGGCGGCGATGATAGGCGCAACGCGATTGCGGGCAGCGACCGAAGGCTGGCTTCATTCGTGAAGCGTTTTTCGAGGGGCCAGCGTCGCTGCAGGTCCGTGAGCTGTCCCGCGGTATGGCAACTCTGGCATTGAGCTACGGGCGGGCCTGGCTGGGTCGGGGGCCAACTGCTGCGATCGCCCGGCGGACCCAGCTTGTACGCGAACAGCTTGCCGTCACCTCCCGGTACGTAGACCATTCCATCAGCAATGGTCGGCGGCGCCCAATGCGGGCCGTAGCCGAACTGGATGTCCCAAAGCGGAGTCAGATCGTCCGCACTGAACGCGTAGAGTCTTTCGAGCGTGAGTCCCATTTTGTCCTCGGCAGGCAAGGTGGCCCAAACGACTCCCGTTCCACGCCGGTCGCCATTGGCCGAGATGGAAAGCGTTCCGCCCGGCATGGCATTCTCGAGTGCGACGATGGTTGCCTTATGAATCTCCGGTTCGGTGAACTTGTTTGAGGCAGCGTCAAACCGGAATTGCCTCAGGACGTCCTTCTCGCCCCAAACATACAGGAAGCGCGCGTCGGACCGTTTCCACAACGTCGGCGATCCGTGCAGGTGTGGGCCTTGCTTCCAGGCACCCGGAACAGCTTCCACCCGCTTTCCGGTGCGCAGGTTCGTCGCAGCCGTTAACCGCTGCCGGAACGACATGGCCGTGCGGTCCAGCAAGTACATCCAGCCGGGCTTTCCACCGCCGATGACGAGGTTTAGCCCGGGTATCACCAGTGCACCACCCGAGCCGAGGTCGGCGTCTTCGCTCTCGATCAAATCTGGATTGGGGTCCAGCGGCGGGCTGGGGGTGAACGCGGTTGGCACCAGGGTTTCGCCCGAGACTGCGAGTTTGAGGAAGCTATCGCCAAACAGCGCGTGCTGGATATCGGCCCGTCCATTCCCTGTCAAGAAATAGATATTTCCGTCAGGATCCGCGGCAAGACCGCCGCCACCCTGCCAAATACCTCCACCGGGGGTCTCACCGCCGGGATTGACGGTGCTCGGTCTGCCGTCCTGGTTCGGAGATGTGCAGAACACCGATTGCAAGGCGAGGTCGAACGCGCGGTAGCGCATCACCCATCCGTGATACTGAGAGAGGTAAGCCGGATCACCCTCGGCTGCCGCCATCGATCCGAAGGCTATATACAGCGATCCGTGGTCGAGCAGCAGGGCCGGATGCGCCACCTGGTTTTTTCCGATAAAGTTCACCTTCGCCCCGGCATCGTCATACACCCACGCCGCGACCTGCCGGCGTTCCAGTTCGTGGCCGTCGCGCAGGTCGAGCGCCGCGAGCCAGAAGGCGATATCCATTCCCGGAGTTTTGTAGTCGAGCGCGTTCGGATCGAACGGCTTGTTTGCCGTGCTGAACAAGACGTACATCCGGTTGGCCGCCACGTCGATCACCGGCGTAGTATCAACACCGCGCTGGTCCGAGCGCGCCGGGTTCGTGTCCAGAAGCGGGTGGCGCCAGATAATGTTTCCGTTGTTCGCGTGGATGCCGTAGACAATATTCTTCTGCGTCGCCACAAACACGACGTTGGCGCCGCCGCCCTGGAATTGCAGTTCACGCACATAAAGCGCCTGCGTGTCGACGCCGCCCTCCAGATTCACGGGCGGAAAAGCCTCCTGCATGCCTTGCCGCAGCACGGCAGCGGGGAGCAATGTGTTTTCGGTAAGGTAGGCGCCGCTGCGGAAATTGTCGTTGTGCTGGGTGATGACGTTGAAGCCGCCGCCGCAACCCACCCGAACATCGTCGGAGAAAGGACTGACGATACTACCGACGTACTGAACGGCCGAGAGGACGTCCCGAGTCTGGAGAGTGACACCCTTGCCGACGTGCAGCATCAACGTCCCGGGAACCCCTCCGCCATACCCAATGGCAACCGCGGACCCGCCGCCTGCAGGTTTGCGGAACAGGACAACGTTTGCACCCGGAAGCGTATTGTCGATGGAGACGATCCGGCTATCCTCGCAGACCCCGCCCAGCACCGGCTTCGCCAGATCGCGCGAAGGAACCACGGGGTCCGACGGCGGGCCCCACGTGCAAAGCTTCTGTCTTGCCGTAATCTTTGGATTGCCGGGCGGCACGGGCACGTCCATGGGAAACCAGTTATCCGGCATATTGGCAAAGTGGCCCGACGAGATCACGGTTGAGCCGGCCTTGAACTCGATCTCCGCGCCTGGCAGCAGGCCGTGAGCGAACAGCACCTCCGATCCTTCGACAAATCCCTTTTCTACGGCCGGCTTGGGCATCATTACAGGACTCGGCTTCACCTTGACGGAGGCGGATTGCGCGCTTGGCGGTACTTTGCCGGGCTGGTCGGGGCAGGCAATCTGCACCGCGCTCAAGTGATGGCCCTCCACCAAAGGTGAGGTGAACACCGGGGCGACTGTCCCGGTATTCTCGGCCGTCCCGATCACAGGCGCGCCCGCGGCATCCACGTCCGAAACCTCCACGTGCGTACTCGCTACCAGATTCTCCACGCGAGCCACTCTCCCGCAGGCATAGACGTCAGTGGTAACCACGGGCTTCGTGAGGCTCGGGTAGGCATCGACGGGAACTGGGTCGGAAGGATCGCTGCTGAAGCTTTGCACGGTCTGCGTTGCCGTAACTTGCTCGCCCAGGTGGAGGGCGCGGATCAACTGCACATCGAGGTCGCTGAGCTTGGAGGTGCCATGGCCTACTTCGACCCCATTGGCGAATACCCGTATCTGCGCCTTACAAATGAATCCCGCGACGTGAACGGCGCGGGCACAATCGTGGATGGGTTTCCCGACAGCAGGTGGCGAGATATCGCGCTCGTTCAGCGCGAAACGCTGGTTGATCGTGGGATCGTCAGCCGTCAGAAGGCTGAGTGATATCAGAACCGCGGAAACGCAGAAAATTCGCCCGTATTTCCGAGGCATTCACCGATAATACACTCAAAATCGAGCCTTAATGGGGACCATTATCGTAACTGCGCCCAACGGCCTGCTATTTATCGACACTGAAGATTATCTGTTAACCCGGCGGCCTCCGTTGCGTAACTAGTCGGCAGAGAGGGCGTGCGAAAATGGCGCTTAGACGAATGCGGCGGCTCTTGGGAGTGGGAACGCTAGCGGCGTGTTTCGCTGGGTTAATGCCTTTACCCGCGTGGGCGCAGACGCCAAAGAGCAATGCGGCCGCTGTGCAACCTCCAACGATTCTGACCGTCGAGCAGCCCGACGCCCAACGCATCAGGCAAGAGTTGTCGGCCCTTCTCGATCATTATCCGCCCTCGTTGCGCGGCGTCCTGGTTCTTGACCCCAGCCTCCTGGCCGATCAACCCTATCTTGCGCCATACCCCGCGCTGGTGAGCTTTCTGAACGCGCATCCCGAAGTTGTGCGCAATCCATCCTTCTATATCGGCAATTCTTGGGGGTCTCGCTCGAATCAGGACCATGCGACACAGGTCGTAGAACTGTGGAGGGACGTGCTAAATGGCCTGAGCGTATTTGCGGGATTCGCCATGGGGATCGGACTGCTCGTCTGGCTGATTCGCACGCTGGTTGATTACAGGCGGTGGAGCCGGCTGGCCAAGGTGCAGACCGATGTGCATACGAAACTCCTCGATCGTTTTACGGCAAATGACGACCTGCTGGCTTACATCCAGTCACCGGCGGGGGCGAAATTCCTGCAGTCGTCGCCGATCACTCTGGACGCCGCTCCTCGAAGTGTGGGCGCGCCCCTCGGGCGGATCTTATGGTCGGTGCAAGGTGGCGTAGTTCTTATGGCGGGCGGTATTGGCCTCCAGGTGGTGAGCGCACGGGTTGCTGATGCCGCCTCGCAGCCGCTCCACGCGCTGGGCGTTCTTGGCATCGCGCTTGGTCTCGGATTCGTGATTTCCGCGATCATTTCTTTTGTGATCTCACAGCGGCTTGGGCTGATCGAGCCAACCGCGCCGGCGCGGCGGGCCGAGCTACCCGGTGCCTAGACGCCAGGGAAGAACATTTTTCTTATGTTTCATGACATGACGTTTACTGATGTCAACCGCGGCCATGCTCTGGATGAAGCCTCAGCGGGTTTCATGATGGACGAGGATACGTTCCGCGCATTTTACGAGAGAACGGCACGGGGGATATGGGGGTACCTGGCACGGGTTTCGGGTGACCGTCAACTGGCCGACGACCTGCTTCAGGAGACGTATTATCGCTTTCTACGAGCCGCCGCGACATACGAGAGCGAGTCACATCGCCGCAATTCGCTCTATCGCATTGCCACGAATCTGGCGCGGGACGCACGACGCCGCAGCCTGACCCGCATTCCCTTCAGCCTGGCGGGTAACGATATCGAGCGCGTCCCTTCACGCGATCACGCGGGCGCGATGGAACGCATGACCGATTTCACGCGGGCCATGTCGCAGCTTAAGCCGCGCGAGCGCGCCATGTTATGGCTGGCATATGGCGAGGGCAATTCGTACCGCGAGATCGCCGATGTGCTCGGCCTGCGTCCGGCCAGCTTAAAACCTATGTTATTTCGCGCGCGGCAACGGTTGGCTGCGCTGTTGGGCCGGACGCCAGAGGAGGGTAAGCGATGAATCCTGTCGAGTGCGAATTCGAATCCGAAGTGCTGGCTGCTGCCCTCCAGTCCCGCTGGCCGGACCGTGTGGATGCCCAGCTTCGCGCCCATGTTGCAGGATGCGCGGTTTGTTCCGATGTCATCGTTATCGCCCGTGCAATTGATGACTCCCGCGAAGAAGCATACGCATGCGCGTCAGTTCCCGATTCCGCGCGTGTCTGGTGGCACGCCCAGCTTCGGGCGCGCCGCGAGGCCGCCCAAACCGCGGGTCGTCCAATTACAGCCGCTCAGGTGATGGCATTCGCTTGCGCTGTAGGGCTGCTTGGCGCGTGCTTTGGCGCCACATCTACGTGGTTCCAGTCGGCGCTCGGAACGGTTACGTCGGCCGTGATGGGCCTCAACGGCAAGTCGTTGCTTCCTTCCGCAACAGCGCTAATGGCTGAACACGGCGCGTTGGTTCTGGCAACTGCGGCCGTGCTCTTCCTCGTTCCTGCGGCAGTCTATTGGGCGTTGTTGCGGGACTAGCACCGCACGCCGAAGTGCGATCACATGCTTATTATTTTGTAGCGCGGAGCCACGCGGTTTGTGCGGGGACCCGCGGATTTTTTGCCAATTATGAACAAAGTGCCGCAGGTCTTCCGCAACCCCGGCGGCAGCCCTGCGCTACGAAACTTCCCACGCGCTCACCGGGAGAAAGCGCTACAGACCTGAAGCTGCGATCCGGAACACCGGTGGGGGCGGTTCCGACGCTTTCCCTTTCACGGATTGCCAGATCACACGATTCAACTCGAGCCAAGGCGCGCGGTCGGGACCGCGAAAATCCCATTGCGAGGATTGCTGGCCACCCGCTGCACCAGGCGCATTCATCTCGTCGAGCGAAACTTCGGGGTGGCGGCACTTGTACGGCTCCACCAGCGGTTTCGTGCCGAACTCGCGCAGGATGCTCACGGCGCGGTCATCGAAATATGTGAGGGGCCCGATGCCCAGCAACTGCGCCATTGTCTTCACCACAGACACTGTTGAGTAAGATGTGTGCGAAACCGCATGCCGCCTGGTGTATGGGGAAACTACCAGCATGGGAGAGCGGTGCGCGTCCACGTGATCGGGGCCGTCCTGCGCATCATCTTCCAACACGAAAATGGCGCTCTCCGGCCAGTAGCGGCTCTTCGAAATTCTCTCGACCACGCGGCCGACCGCCAGATCGTTGTCCGCAACCATCGCCACCGGCGTATGATATCCGGGCCGCGTCCCGACCGTGTGATCGTTCGGAAGGTAGATGATCGAGAAGCGCGGCAATTGACCGGTTCTGTCGAATTCGTCGAACTCCCGCTGCCACTCGTCCACACGTGCCTGATCGGTTGCATCTCCAATGTCATCGCGGTACTTCATATCGGAGTGCTCTTTCAGGCCGGCCAGGTACACATGCATCTTTGAGGGCTCGGCTTCTTCGTGTGAATACCATTCCCCGTAGTTGCGAAACGTAATGCCGGCTTTTAGAAGGCGGTCCCATAGGAATCCGGATTGGGGCACGGCAATCGGATGGTCATGGTCGGCATCGCCCTCATACGGCGCGTCAAGCGACCCGGGTGCGCGCCTGGAATACTCGAGCGGCCAAATCTTATTGACGTATTCCGTGCTGATGCCCGCGGTCGACCATAAGTGACCATCGGCGCTCACGTCGCCGTTGACAAAGAAGTTATCGAAGAGAATGTATTCGCGTGCCAATGCATGCTGGTTCGGCGTAACCTTTTCGCCAAAGAGCACCAACTCGGCGCTGCCATTTCCCTCCGGCATATCGCCCAAAATCTGATCGTAAGTTCGATTTTCCTTGATTACATAGAAGACATATCTAACGGGTGGCTTGCGTTCCGCCCGAGCGTGAATATTCCGCTGATTCCCATAGATGTGCGCGGCCAGGCTCTGCAGCCGGCCCCGCTGTTTATCGAACTCAGTATCGGAGAGCGCTTCAATTCCGCCTCCCACAATATCTGCGACGTACCGAAAGAGTCGACCTTCTGTGCGAACTGGCGCGTTGGGTCCTGTCACCAGATTCTTTCCGTTAGCGACAAAGAGCGTTTTAGCTTTTGCTGAATAGGCGAGGGCCGTGGGGAACGCGCCAACCGGAATGACGCCCTCGAATTCGATTTCGAGATCCTTCTCCTGATCCACCCGAAGTACTGCTATGCCATTGACCGCGCCCAAGGCAACAAGTAACTTGCCGCGGCTGTAGGCCAGAGCGCCGGGCTGCACCCCCGCGAGCTTTCCTCCAGGCGGACGTAGGTCGAGGCGTCGCATCTCCCGTAACGTTTTGAGATTGATCAGCGAAACCGAATCGGAGTCCGAGCAGCTCACGGCGAGGGCATTTGCCGCTGCAATGATAATCATCTGGTTCGGATGGCTGCCCACTTTGACATTCGTTATTTTCTTCAGTTCCGCGAGGTCAACAATGCTAATCGAGGACTCACCCCAATTGGAAACTGCCACGCGATTTCCCGGTAGCATCTGCAACGCGAGAGGAAATTCGCCTACGCGCGCGCGGCCGAGAATGGCTCCGCTATCGAGGTTGACTCGCACGACTTCATGGCTCTGGTTGCAGGCAATCAGCGCCGTTTCACGGTCCAAAAGCAGCACGCCAGCTGTTAACTTGCACCCGGCTACCGGCACCGATTTCGGACTGCCAAAACGCCCGCCTTCGAACGGGATGACGTAAATTCCATTTTGGCCATCGGAGGCGACCAGACGCTTCGAAGTGGAATCGTAGGCGAGTCCGAACCACAGACTCGGCAGCTCGAGATTCGCTGTCACGTCTCGGCGGGTTTCATCGTATGTCTGCAGGTATTGCTTACCATATCCATTATTTGTGCTTACCAGAAAACGTTCAGACACCTCAATCAAGTTCAGAGGATAATCGCCGCCGGCGACACGGGTTGCGATCGAGGCGCCTTCAGATGCGGTCGTTGCCGCGGAGACGAGAACGAGTGCAACGAGAAATTTGTGCATGTGGCAGTGAGTCCTTATGGGCTGTGCGCACCGGTTCCTCGCGGTCGTGGCACAGGCATGTGCAAGCGTTTTGCGCTCTTTCAAAGTGCTGGTGAGAATTATGTGTGGCCGTAAGCGGTGTGTCAAGTCGCTAACAAGGAATTACTCTCGTCCGCCTCGACGAGCGGGGTGACTGTCACGCCATCCCAACCGGGCGCATTTCACGACGCTTGGCGCTCACAGCCCGCCTATAAGCAAAGTCCATTCTCTAAAACGGAGCCGGCAAATAGGTGGGGTCCGGACAGGCGGATCGTTAGCGTTACCTTTGTCTATCAAAAGTTATTAATTACAGGGCTCTTTGTCAAAGTAGCTATTAGATTGATCCATCTTTCGTAATAGGCTCATTGATAACCCGTATTACTAACTCTTTTTTTGTTGTCTTAGCCCACCTAGGGTGTTAGAACTGATAAGATTTGCGTCCCACCGAACGAGGTTGATCCATGAGTTATCGACGCGGCTGCCGGAGACTATCCTTATTGCTCGCCTTTGTTTCAGCGTTATGGGCGGGTCGTGAATTCAAGGCAGGTACCGGCGAGGAGATAGTCGCCGATGAACTTCTTGTGCGGTTCAAGCCGGGCACGGCGCCAGCAGCCACACTGTCGGCACTAGCACCAGGGTCGCAAGCCACGGCACTGGGCCGCATGAATCTTCACGTGGTTAAATTTCCGCACGGGTTGCCCCCTGGGATCGCGAACCGTATCGCGAACGATCCCAACATAGATTTTGTCGAGCGCAATCATATTCGACATGCGCTGGTCACGATCCCTAACGATGCCGATTACTCCCAGCAGTGGCCGCTGCAGGCTGTCGAAGCTTTATCTGCCTGGAGTGTTCTGCCTAACATGTATTTGACGGCGGCAACTGCGCACGAACCGCGTATTAAAGTTGCCATTCTCGATACCGGGATCGATTGCTCACACCCCGATTTTCGAAACGCAGGCGGGACATCGAGCGATTCCGCGCAGGGCGGACAGATCTCCTATGTGTTGAGTCGCGCTTTCGTCGCCACAACGAAGAGTATTCCGGGATGTCCGTGGGCGGATGACAATGGCCACGGCACGCATACGGCGGGAACCATCGCGGCCGCAACCAATAACCTGCAAGGCGTATCCGCGCTCGGTTATCCGCTTGAACTGATTGTCTTCAAGGTACTGGATTCGCAAGGAAGCGGTAGCGATGCAACTATCGCGAGCGCGATCACAGCGGCGGCCGATGCCGGTGCAACCGTGATTTCGTTGAGTTTGGGCGGCGCCGGTTACTCGCAGACCCTGCAAGATGCCGTCACCTATGCCTGGCGGCACAACAGCCTGTTGGTCGCGGCTGCCGGCAACAGCGCCACGAATGCGCTGACGTTTCCAGCGGGCGCGAATCATGCCGTCGGCGTCGCTGCTAGCGATACCGGAAATAGTCCAGCCTACTTTTCGAATTTTGGTGACTATGTGGCGATTGCGGCGCCGGGCGTCGACGTGCTTTCCACTGCTCCCACATATCTCACTACGTTAGGCATTGTGAACTATGGTCTGCTTTCCGGCACCTCGATGGCGACTCCGCACGTTGCCGCGCTGGCGGGCTTGGTTGCCATGACAACGCCTGCTCTTGGCGCCACCGCCCTGGTACAACGCATTCAGCAATCGGCGTCTTCACCGGATCCCAACGGCGGCTGGGACGAGAGCATCGGTTATGGTGTGATCGACGCATACAATGCGCTTGCGGGAAACCTCCGCACCGCAGGTCTCGGATCCATCGTCGGTCAGGTTATCGATACATCGGGTTTGCCTCTTGCAAATGCGCAGGTGTCGGCCGCCGGCTTAAACATTCTCACCGACGACAGCGGGCTATTTCGTTTCAGCAATGTGCCGGCGGGGCATTCCACAGTCACGGTGACAGCGGGCGCCTTCGGTACTTACAACACGGACACGGTCGTGACGGGCGGCGCCGATACGAACGTCACGGTAACGATGGGCGCAAATCTGGGAACGTTCACCGGAACCGTGACAGCCGCAGGCGTCCCAGTAGTGGGGGCGGTTGTAGATGCGCTCTCGAACGGACTGGTTGCAGCCACTGCGATTACCGACTCGAACGGCCTGTATTCACTGACCGTCCCGGCGGGAACTTTTGATCTGCGGGCTTCCGGGGTATCGAAGATCTCGGCGACAGTGCCGTCGCGCAGTGTTGCGGCAAATGCGTCGGCAGTAGTGAACATCGCGATCGACAGCATGGGAATGATTACGGGCGTCGTGCGCGACCCCAACCATAACCCGATCGCCAACGCGCAGATCACGGTGAGCAGCGCCGCATTTTCCACCGGCGCGATTACGGACCTCAACGGGCATTACTCCACAATCGGAATGCCTTCCGGCACGTACACCATCACGGCGTCCGCCGTCGGTTTCCAGGATGGTGGGGCGAGTGTTTCCGTCGCTCTCGATGTCGTCAGCACCGCCGATATCCAGCTCGGCTATTCGCCCACCGGTTATCCTGTGCTGCGCGTGAATGCGGGCGGTCCGTCTTATACCGACGCCCAGGGACGTTTTTGGAACGCGGATGAAAACTTCAGCGGCGGCAACACATATTCAGTTTCTTCCAATATCAACGGCACTTCCAATCCAACCGCCTATCAATCCGAACGGTACGGAACCGTGCAGTATAGCTTCATCGTGCCATACGGAAGCTACACCGTAAATTTAAAATTTGCCGAGTTGTACTTTACACAACCGGGCCAGCGCGTTTTCAATGTAGCCATTAATGGGCAGACCGTACTGACCAATTTTGATGTAGTCGCGGCCGCCGGCGCCGGACTCACTGCAGTTGACGAGAAGTTCCCGGTGAATGTCACCAACGGCCAAATTACAATTGCACTTATCCCTGTGATTTCCGATCCGACCCTCAATGGCATCGAGATCTCGCCAGTCACGGTAAGCCCAGGTAGCATTACGCTCACCGCTTCCCAGAGCCAGCAGTTCTCGGCGTCGGTCAGTGGTTCG
>Ga0070681_10004958_pt1 | contig 12802 bp, 9 predicted proteins | sample KBSC83BmetaG_FD_65650 | JGI IMG/M metagenome (GOLD analysis project Ga0070681, IMG submission 65650) | Corn rhizosphere microbial communities from Kellogg Biological Station, Michigan, USA - KBS C8-3B metaG | ecosystem: Host-associated > Plants > Roots > Rhizosphere | place: USA: Michigan... | reverse complement strand
GCTGCGCCGCGACCTGCAGCGCCCGCCCAGACTCCGCGCCGCGCCGCCGCCGCCACTCCACGCTCGGGAATCGCCTTGACAGTGACCGACCCGCGCGGCATGCCCCTGCCCGAAGTGCAGGTGAGCATCCTCGGCGAGTCGGACAGAAGTGGTGAAACGGACAGCAGCGGCCAGGTGAACTTCGTCGGCATGCAGCCAGGCACGTACCGCGTCAGGTTCGAAGGCGACAAGGTCATCGCGTTCGAACGCGAAGTCGCGGTGCGAGCGGGTCAGCCGACCGGCCTCGACGTCACGTTGAATGCTGCTGCGCCCGCTCCCGCCCCGCCGCCGGCTCCTGCACCAGTCGAAAAGCAGACCGCGGAAGCCGCTGTCGGCCCCCAGGGCATGCCGCAGATTGTCTCGATTGTCGATCTCGCAGAGAAGCAGCTCTCGGGGAACCAGGCGCGCCGCGAAACACTCGTGGCCTGCAGCGGCAACACGAGGACAACGCTGGTGGTGCTCAATCAAGACCAGCCGGATCGGCTTTACGAAGGCGCTGAAATGGAATACTACGTGGTGGCCGGACAGGGCGCCGTGAAGTTGAATGGTCGCGAGGCGCCGCTGGCCGCCGGCAGCTACGCGTCGATTCCGCGAAACACGAGCCACGGCATCGCAAAGCGCGGGAACCGGCCGCTGATCCTGCTGGCGGTACTCGCCGGAGAACCCTGCGAGGAAGCGAAATAAATATTCAATGTTCCATCTTCAATTTTCGAGTTGATCTGGTGATTGGCAGGGCCACACGCCCAAATCACATTGAAGATCGCAAATTGAAGATTGACGATGACTCTATTCAGAACCCAGGGCGAATCAGGAAGCTGACGGTCCAACCATTCTGGGGCCTGTCGAACGTGCGCACCCCGGTGGTTTCCAGAACGAATCCGCCAAGGTTTGCGCGGACGCCGGCTCCGACACTTCGAAAGTCATCCCGTTCGAGCGGCGCGTTGGTATGCGGCGTCCACAGCATCGCGTTGTCGGCAAAGATCAGACCCTCGATCGGCGTTCGTCCGTAATCGAGATTCCCCGTCAACAGTCCCGCCAGCGGGGCTCGCAGTTCGAGGTTTAGAACGGCGAATCGATTTCCCGCCAGTTGATCGAGTATCGAACAGCTCGTGGCGGTCCGTCCGCACTGCTCCGCCGCGAACGTGCTCAGGTCGTAGCCGCGCACGAGGGTCTGCAGGCCGAGGAGCAGCGGCGTGAGGCGGCTGTCGCGAGCATCCGGACCGTATCGTCCCGTGTGCTGGAAGCGCACGGCGAATGTCACGGGCCGGATCGGCATGAAGTATCTCCGCGCATCCAGCCGCACATCGGCAAACGTGACGCGGCCAACCGCTGGCTCGATTTCCAGCCGCACGCGCTGTCCAAGTACTGGACTCGTGGGGCCGACGACCGCGGTATCGCGCACGAACGCCGCCTGCATCTCGGCGAGGTAAACGGGAGGCGCCCCGGGCAGCTCCTGGACGACGCTGCTGACAAGCTTGCGCGTCGTGCTATCTGTGACACGCGTGAGCGTCTGCCATCCATAGCCCGTCCGACGCGCGCCGGCGCGGAATTCGAATCGCGTCGCACGGCTCACGTTATAGCGGGCCAACATGCTCGCGAATTCGTGCGTGTAACGGAGATTCGAATACTCCTGCGTGATGCGATCGTCTGCGCGTGCAATTGAACGGCTCGCGCCGATGAATCGCGCAGGGATATATCCGCCGATGAATCCCCAGTTGAGTCGGCCTTTCCGATTCAGGTATGAGACCTGCGCGGCAAAGTCGTCCTTGTTGGTCCCGACGCGCGTCACTACCTGCAACTGCCGGTCGCGCAGTGTATCGCCGAAGGTAATACCGAAGTTGGCGCGCAGCACGCCACCGACCAGGCCCGCGCCGCCGACCGCGGCTCCGATATACGGTTCCGAGATCGATTCCACGCGCAGTCTGTCGTCGTACTTTGCCGTCGGAAACGCGTCGTCCTGCGGCAGCCCGACATGCGCGTCCGCCAGAAGATGCGCGAGCTTGCCGAGTTTGCCTGGGCTCGCAACCTGCGACGCCACGCCGGTGGTGACAATGGGCGCGGATTCCGCACTCGATTGCTCGAGCGTCTGAATTTCGAAACGGCCGTCGCGATACGCGTTGAACGCAAGCTTTCCGTTCGACGAGGCGACCGCGAGCGCCGGACTTGTGGCAGTGATGCCGCTGACACCGCCGGTTTCAGAGGTGACCTGGCGGATGTCTCCGGAGGCAAGATCGACGCGGTAGATGTTGCTGACGCCATCCGGATCCGCAACGTAGTAGACCGCTTTGCCGTCCGGCGACCACTGAGGGCTGATCTGCTTGCCGCCATCCGTGGAGGCGGTCAGCGGACGGACGATCTTCGTGGCCACGTCGAGCAGTGCCACGCGAACTGCACCGAATTGGAGATCATCGAGAGAGGTTGTGAATCGGTCGGTGGCAAACGCGATGGTCTTGCCGTCGGGCGCCCACGCCGGGTGCAGATCGGCGAACGCGTCGTGCGTGAGCTGCGTCAGCGAGCGATCCGCGATGTGGTAGACGAACAGGTCCGACAGTCCGTTCTTCATCGCAGAGAACACGACCTGTTTCCCGTCAGGCGACCAGCTGGGGTTGTAGATCTCGCCGACCTCGTTCAGACGGATGTCGATCCGCGGCGCTTTCCCCTGCGGGTCGACGACGGTCAGCGCGGCGGTGCCGTCGAGCACAGTCGCCATCACAAAGCGATGTCCGCTCGCATCCCACGCGCCCGCGGATTGGATGTACTGCAGGCTGTCGAAGTGCGGATCGGCAGCGGTGCTGATCACCTTCTTGACTACCGCACCGGACGAAGCATCGGCCATGAAGAGGTCGAGCGACAGGCGATCGCGCTCCGACACGAACATGATTTGCCGGCCGTCCGGGCTGATCGCTGGCGCGACGTGGACGCGGCCGCCATCGGCGGAGGTGACGATGGAGCGCGGTTGGACGACGACATCGGAATCCAGATCGGTGCCCTGAATCGACTCGTGCCAGTCGCGCGTCAGTTCCTGACGGGTTTTGCCGGTTGCTTCCTCCAACCGTGCGAGCACACCGTGCGCCTTCGATCGGAGGATCTTGCCGACAATGTCGTCGCCGTAGGTGCGGGCAAGGTAGGACCAGAATGCGTGGCCGTATCGATAGGGGAAATAGCGGGGATTGTCGAGTTGCTCGAGCGTCGGCAGGCGGCGATGCTGCTTCGCATCGCGCAGCCACATGTCAGTGAACGTATTCGAGGGTCCGAGCGACAGGTACTCCGCCATCCCTTCGATGAACCAGCCGGGAAGATCGAACGCGTTCTGGTGCTCCTGCTTCTGGATGTCGATTTGGAACGCGTGTGCCAGCTCGTGGCCGATCACGTGATCCGTTTCGCCGAAGCCCGGTGCGAAGGGCAGTACGATGCGAGATTTCAGTCGCTCGGTAAAGCCGCCTGTTCCTTCGTCAATCGTGCCGGAGCTGACGTTCGTCTGCGTGAAATCGCGATGGCTCGCATACAACACGATCGGCTGCCGGTGGGTGAAAGTATGGTCGAGAAGCTGCGAGTAGCGAGCGTACCATCGCTCCGCCATGCGCGCCGCCTGCTGGGACGCCTCTTCCTCTTCCGGGTAGTAGTAGATGTCGAAGTGCTCGGTGCGAAGCGTGCGAAAGTCGAACTGCCGGACCTGAACCTTGTTCCGCCCGAAGTACTGTGCATCGGCTGAAGACGCCAGAAGCAAGGTCGTCGTCGCGAGACACACAAATACCGTCGCGCACCGGAACATGGGCCCCCCTGAGTTGGTCGTGGAAGGGGCGTACTTTATCATGGCAGCGTCGCGGTATAGACCACCGACAGCGCCGTATTGCCGTCGCGCAGCCCCCGCGCGACATCGAGGCGAAGTGCGCCGACGCGGCCTGGATAAGCTGCGCGCAAACCGGCGCCGATGTCCACATCGTTCAACGCATCACTGAGAGCTCGCCGGTCGGTCCGTCCAACATCCACGAACCCGGCGGCACCGGCGCGAACCGGACCGACCGCCCACCACTGCTGTAATTCGGTCGAGTCGTGGATGAACACTCGCCCCAGCCGTTCGGTCCGGAACCGCTCGTCGCTTCCCAGGAGGGGATGGGCGCGAAGCAGTAACGGTCGGGCTCGCCCGGTATCACCCGCCGGCCACAAATCGGCCGGTGCGTCCGCACTGACGGCTGCCACTCCTCCGTCCGACACCACCGCCAGCCCCTGCATCCGGGAAGACGACTGCACGAGCACGCGGACGTCGCCGCGTGCGAATCGAGTGCGACCGTTCCACCACGACCGCAGCCGGGCACGGGCATTCAATCGATCGGCGCCTGAGGCGAAGCGAAGGCCCGTCACCACGCTGGCGAGGCCAGGGCCGTTGTTCCATCGATCCACGCCGGCGCCCACCTCCCATCGCACTGATCCGGTTGCCCAATCGGCCACGTCCAGCCGAAGCGAATCGTGAAGGGTCGGCGCAAACAGCGTGCTGTAGGGCTGACGCTCGCGAGCGGCCGCAACCTGCCAGACGCCCCGCCACGGCGAGGGCGCCACAAGGGATACCGAGTACATCGGCCGATGCGCCCAGAAGCGCCAGTCCACTCCGATGCGCTCGCCCCCTTCCGTCAGTGACGAAATGGCGGTGGACAGCTCCCGAGTGATCGCCGTCGCCAGCGCCAGCGTGCCGACGTCGAACGCACTGTGCGGCACGACCGGGCGTTCCGCTAGGGCAATGCGTACTTCCGCCAGTCCGGATGGAACCGGCGCGTAGTCCACCGTGCCGGGGCCGGCAGGAAACTCCTGCATTCGACGCCGCGCGCGGAGCAGCGCACCGCGCGTCAGCGTTGCACTGGTCGCGAGGCCCGTCGCATGTGCGACGACGGCGTAGCGAGTGCGCGTGAGGCCATCCACGCGAATCAGATCGATCCGTGGCTCGCCCGCCTGGTTCCACGCGTCAAGCGCGTCCAGCGGCTTGTCGGTGAGAAACCGCGACGTGGCAAGCAGCCGCGAGGCATAGCCGTCTGGATCCCCGCGCGCGACGGCCGCAGCCGCGAGGTCAGCCGCTTCGGTCCACCGGCTCTGCAGGGCGCGAATTCCTGCCAGCTCACGGAACGCTCCTGCGCCCGGGCACGAGATGGCTGCGGCGAGCGTCCGTTCGGCGGCCTCGAGATCCTTGGCCTGCGCCTGGCGGATCCCGTCGGCGATTTGCTGGTCACATGGGGTTTGAGGCGAAGACGGCTCGACTGTCGGGGCGGCGGCGGCGCCAGTCCGAGGCCCCGCTTCTGGAGTCACGACGAGCATCCATCGGTGCGCCGCGTTCCACCGCCGATCGAACTCCGACGTCGTGGCGACACGGAAGGGCGCGCGCGCGGGGTCATGAAAGATGACGCCGTCGGCGTTGCGCGCGACGATGACAACGTAGTGATAGATCCCTGGACGGTCTTCGATCAGCGCGATGACAGGACGACCCTGTTGCAGTTCTCGCTGGACCGATTCCGCCGAGCCTTCCACCACAGCAACGTTCCAGTGGCGCTCGCGCAAGTTCTCGGCTAATGCGTCGGTGCGAATGCCGCCGGCCCGCCGATCGACGAGCGGCTGGAAGCTGTCCGCATCCACGCCGCGTTCACCCCAGTAGCGCATGACCATCGCGGCCGCTGCGCCGCCGCAGAGCAGCTCGGATTGCGCGATGAAGGGAACGTCGAGAACCGGAAGCGGCTGTGAAAAGGACGGAGATGGGTGAAGAATGAGCGCGAGCAGCGCGGAGATCCCCGCGTAGAGCCAGGGCACCTGCCGCCCGCACATCGTGCTAGCGCAGCGCGACGATCAGCAGGATCAGGACGAGCAGACCGATGATGATCGTGGTGGTCGAAATAGTTACCGAGGACGCTCCGCCGGCCAGCGACTCGTCAGCGGCACGCGCCTGCGCCGCGATTGACGAGAGCTCCTCCGCATTCATCGTGGCCACAGCGGTTTCGGCGCGCCGCAGGTCGATCCCGTAACGTCCGGCAACCGCCTTGACGTCACCGCGCTCCAGGAACTGCCGGACGGTTTCTCTGTCTCGATCGGCCGCGCGAACGTGCTGCTGCACAGCGGCATCGAGCACCTGCTGCCCCGCAACGTGATCCTGCGCAAACGCGCGCGGAGCACCCACGAGAGTGGACAAAATCATGGCAACGAGCACATATGTCGATCGCATCGGCGAGTCTCCTCACGGCGTATTGTAATCAACGATTGGCGTGGGCCGTTCTCGTCATCGAAATATCGGGACAGAGGCGGCTACTCGATAGCGCTCACGTCGAAGCGCCGTTCCTGCTCCACCATTTGCACCGTGAACAAGCGATCGAAGCCCTCGGTCATCGTCGGCGGCTGCAGACGTTTCCGCACCGTAAAGATGGCGACATCGGGCACATGGTCGCGTCCGCTGCGGGCGCGGTTGCGCCGGAGTGCATCGGCCGCTTCAGTCAGGAAGTAGTAGCCGACGACGTCGGCGCCATGCTTGCGGGCGGCGGCAATCAGGGGGCCTCGAACGGCAATGCTGGGATTCGTGTTGTCGATCACGACCGAGCGTCCGGATGCCAGTGAGTCCTCGATGAGTTGCTCCTGGCGCCGCTGCGGGCGGCGGTTGTTGCGCAGCAGATCCTTGCTCACATGATCGTGCGTGCCGGCGAAGCGCTCGCGGAAGAACGTGGACTTGCCCGATGCGGGCAGACCAATCAGGATCACGCACTCCATGGTCAAATCCATTTGAGCATGGCTTTTGAGCAGTGGCTCGCCGACCTCGAGCGCCGGCATCTCGCGGACCTGCGGGTGCCGGAAGTGACGCGCGCGCTGCGGGCGCTGTCGTCCGCCTATGTCGAGCGCCGGCACACCATCGGCAAGGGTGGACCGCTCGACAGCACGGGTAAACGGGCAGCATTCGCGCTGTTCTATGCACCGCTGCACTTCCTCGCCGCGACGCACGTGTTGCAGTCCCTGGGCGACGTGGTCCAGGCGGCGCCTGCCACGATTATTGATCTCGGGTGCGGAACGGGTGCGGCAGGCGGCGCGTGGGCGCTCGCAGCCCCCGGGTCTCCGCGCGTGGTCGGGCTCGACCGCAACGCCTGGGCAGTGCACGAAGCGCGGAACACGTATCGCGCCCTGGGCGTCCGCGGCACCGCACGTCAAGCCGATGCGGCGCGATTGCCGCGGTTCGCAGCCGGGTCGGCAGCCGTCGCTGCGTACGTCCTCAACGAATTGCCGCCAGCCCTGCGCGCCGACGTTGAAGATCGACTGTTCGCAGCCGCCGAACGCGGCGTTCGGGTGCTGGTTCTGGAACCGATTGCTCGGGCCATCGCGCCATGGTGGGAACAGACAGCGCGCCGGGCGATCGATGCCGGTGGGCGTGCAGACGAGTGGCGCTTCGACGTCGATCTCCCGCCGCTGTTACGCACGCTCGACACGGCGGCCGGACTGAATCATCGCGAGCTGACGGTGCGTTCGGTGTGGCTGCCCGGGGCGTCTTGACGTACTTGAGGTGTTGCCGTTGGAGCGTTGCGTTGAGGCGTGTTGTTGCGTGCGTTGTCGCGGGCGGGAGTGCGGAGCCGGCAGCGAACCGGCCCCGCTGCATGTCACTAGTACTTGTTGGCGCCTGCTGGCTTTGTCGTATCCGGTGTCTTGCCGCTGGTGCCACGCGTCGTGCGATTGTTGTTGTCCAGTGAATCCTGAATCTGCTTGGCGCGATCGAGGTGAGTTTCGATTGTCGGCAGAGTATTCGCCGCCCATTCATTGATGGCCGCATCCACGTTGTTGTTCGATTTTTCCGGGGTCACGGCCGCGGGGTTCTCCGGATTCTTTCCGGTGATCCGATCGCTGAGGCTGCGGTTCTCGTCTACGCGCGAGCGCAGATCGCTGACCGCGTTCTGATGATCGTCGACCATCGCGTCCATGTACTGCTTGTCGAAGTCCGCGCCGTTCAGCTTCGACAGCTTGTCCACGAGATCCTGGTGCTTGTCATCGATTTTCGACTCGGGCGCAATCGAGTATTGCGACGCGATCTGCTTGAGCTGATCGCCTGCCTTCGTGTGGTCGTCAATCATCGTCTGCGCGAACTGCTTCACCTCCGCATTCGCCGCATGGTCCTTGGCCAGACGCGCGAGCTCGACTTCAGCCATTCCATCGGACAGCTGGTCGCTGACGAAGTTCCTGTCGCTCGTGCTGATGTTGGTGCCCGCCGTTCCGGTCGTGCCTGCCTCGCGGTTTTCGGCTGCGGTGTTGGATGTCCGGTTGTTGTTGCAGCCGGCCCCCAGCGCGCCCGCGCACGCCAGTGCGAGAAGACCTCTGAATTTCATTGGACTGTTCCTCCATAGCTGAACGGTGTCGTTCCTCTCAGGCAGCGCGTGCTGCAAATCGGCTGACGTGAACGGCGCCGCGCAACTCATGCGTGCTATCCTCGGTATTTTGTGACGGCATCATGAAGGCAGTCCGACCGGGTGCGGCCGCGCCTCGGCGTCTGCTTCCGCTGACTCTGACGGCGATCGGGGTGGTGTACGGCGACATCGGCACCAGCCCGCTCTACACGATCCGCGAGTGTTTCTACGGGCCGCATGCGTTTCCGCCGACCCACGAAAACGTCCTCGGGGTGCTGTCATTCGTCGTCTACGCGCTCGTCCTCATCATTTCCATCAAGTACATCGCGCTCGTCATGCGCGCCGACAACCAGGGTGAGGGAGGGATCCTCGCGCTCACGTCGCTCGTGCCCTCGCGCGCGCTCGTCGCCGGCGCGGCCCCGTTCCTCGTGCTGCTCGGCGTCTTCGGTGCCGCCATGCTGTACGGCGAGGGGATCATCACGCCCGCCATCAGCGTGCTCAGCGCCGTCGAAGGTCTGCAGATCGAGACGCCGCTGTTCGAACCGTACGTGGTCGCCATTGCCGTGGCCATCCTCGTGGTGCTGTTCCTCTTCCAGCAATATGGGACGCATCGTGTTGGCGGGTTCTTCGGTCCGGTCATGCTGCTATGGTTCCTGACCATCGGCATCCTCGGCATCATCTGGGTGATACGGGTCCCAGTGGTGCTCACCGCGCTGAATCCCGTCCATGCCATCACGTTCTTCCGCGTCCATGGCACCGCCGGAATTCTCGTACTCGGGGCCGTCGTGCTGGCCGTTACCGGAGCCGAGGCTCTCTACGTCGACATGGGGCACTTCGGAAAGAGGCCCATTCGGGTGGCGTGGTTCGTCATCGTCTTCCCTGCCCTCGTGCTGAACTACTTCGGCCAGGGCGCTTTGCTGCTGCTGGACGGTGCGGCCGCGCGACAGCCCTTCTTCCTGCTTGTGCCGTCGTGGGGACTGTTGCCGCTGGTCGGCATCGCGACCGCCGCCGCGATCATCGCGTCGCAGGCGCTGATCTCGGGCGCATTCTCGCTCACCCAACAGGCCATTCAGCTCGGCTACGTCCCACGCCTCGACATCGAGCACACCTCCTCCTCGGAGATGGGCCAGGTTTACGTGCCGCAGGTGAATTGGGCCCTGATGATCGCAACCATCGTCATCGTCATTGGCTTCGGTTCGTCGAGTGCGCTCGCAGCCGCATACGGCATCGCGGTCACCATGACGATGGTGATTACGACGATCCTGCTTGGTGTAGTAGCGAGAGAGCGTTGGCATTGGCGGCCAGCGATCGTCTTCGCCGTCGTTGCGGTATTTCTCGCGGTCGATCTCACGTTCTTCAGCGCCAATCTCGTGAAGGTGCTGCAGGGCGGATGGCTGCCGCTCATCATCGGTACCTGCACCTTTACGGTCATGACGACATGGAAGACGGGGCGACGCATCGTGGCCGAGCGGTTGACGGCCCGCGCGATTCCGATCGATCACTTCATGTCCGTCATCGTCTCCGCGCCACCGGTGCGCGTCCCCGGCACCGCCGTGTTCATGACGGCGCAGCCACGCGGAACGCCGCCGGCGCTTGCCCACAATCTGCGGCACAACAAGGTGATGCACGAACACGTCGTCATCCTGACCGTCTCGACAGCACCTGTTCCGCATGTGCCACCGAAAGAACACATCGCGTTCGAGGCACTCGGGCATGGCGTCTTCACCGTTCGGGTGGTCTACGGATTCATGCAGGATCCCAACGTGCCAGAGGCGCTGCGAACTGCGCAGAACCGCGGCCTCGGAATTGATGCGGACGACATCACCTACTTCCTCGGCCGTGAGACCATCCTGGTCACGCATCGCCGCGGCATGGCGCTGTGGCGCGAAAAGCTGTTCGTGTTGATGACGCGAAATGCGGTGCGTGCCACCGCGTTTTTCCGGCTGCCGCCCGAGCGTGTCGTCGAGCTTGGGGTCCAGGTTGAAATCTGAGCGCGCGCAGCGCCTCGTCCCGCTGACGCTCACCGCGATCGGCGTCGTTTACGGCGACATCGGTACCAGCCCGCTCTACACAATCCGCGAATGCTTCTACGGTATCCACGCAGTGGACGTCACGCCGGAGAACGTACTCGGCGTGCTGTCGATGGTCCTCTACGCGCTGTTCATCGTGATCTCGATTAAGTACATCGTCGTCGTGATGCGCGCGGACAACCAGGGTGAGGGCGGCATCCTTGCGCTCACCGCACTGCTCCCCGCGAGGAACGGTTCCACGGCGCGGCACACGACGACGGTCCTCGTCGGCCTCGGCATCTTCGGCGCGGCGCTGCTCTATGGCGACGGCATGATCACCCCGGCGATCAGCGTGCTCGGCGCGGTTGAAGGATTGCAGCTCGAAACGCCGCTGTTCGTGCCGTACGTGGTGCCGATGTCGGTCGCCGTCCTCGTCATGCTGTTCGTATTCCAGCAGTATGGGACGCACCGCGTGGGGCGGCTGTTCGGACCGATCATGGTGATCTGGTTCCTGACAATCGCGGTGCTGGGTCTGAGCTGGATCGTGCGGGAGCCGTCGGTCCTGGGCGCGCTCGATCCGATGCATGCGTTCAAATACTTCCGGGCGCACGGCGTGCCAGGCCTGGCCGTGCTCGGGGCCGTCTTTCTCGCGGTCACGGGCGGCGAGGCCTTGTATGCCGACATGGGCCACTTCGGCAAGCAATCCATTCGCATTGCATGGTTCGCGCTCGTGCTCCCGGCGCTGGTGCTGAACTATCTCGGACAGGGCGCGCTGCTGCTGTTGAACGGCGACGCGGCGAAGCAGCCCTTTTTCCTGCTGGCGCCGTCATGGGCGCTCTTCCCACTGGTCGGCCTGGCAACGGCGGCGGCCATCATCGCCTCCCAGGCGTTGATCTCCGGCGCGTTTTCGCTGACGCAGCAGGCGATTCAGCTCGGGTACGCACCGCGCCTGGATCTCGAGCACACCTCGGCGCATGAAATCGGACAGGTGTACGTCCCGCAGGTGAACTGGGCCTTGATGGTCTCGACGATTTTCATCGTCGTCGGCTTCGGATCATCGAGTGCGCTCGCCGCCGCATATGGCGTCGCCGTCACCATGACCATGGTGATTACGGCGGTTCTGCTCCATGTGATCGCGGTCGAGCGGTGGAAGTGGCCGAAACCGATGGCGTTCGGCATCACGTCCGTGTTCCTGCTGATCGATCTGACGTTCTTCGGTGCGAACTTGTTGAAGCTGCTGCAGGGCGGCTGGCTGCCGATCGTCATCGGCGCGTCGATCTTCACCGCGATGACGACCTGGAAGTCAGGACGCCGCGCCGTGGCGGAGCGGCTGGTGGCGCGCGCGATCCCGATTGACCATTTTCTCGAAGCCATCAGCGCCGCGCCGCCAATCCGCGTACCGGGCACCGCCGTGTTCATGACCGCACAGCCGCGCGGTGTGCCGCCGGCGCTCGTTCACAACCTCCGGCACAACAAGATGCTGCACGACCACGTCGTGCTGCTGACGGTCAGCACCGCGCCGGTGCCGCACGCCGCGGAGGTGGATCGTGTGACCGTCGATGCACTCGGCCACGGCCTCTTCGTCGTCCGCCTGCTCTACGGATTCATGGAGGAGCCGCATGTCCCGCGCGCGCTGCTCGCGGCACAAGGCGAGGGGCTGACGATCGACGCCGACGACATCACGTACTTCCTTGGGCGCGAAACGCTGATCGTCACCGGGCGCCGCGGCATGGCGTTGTGGCGGGAAAAACTGTTCGTGCTGATGGCACGCAATTCCGTCCGCGCGACGGCGTTCTTCCGCCTGCCGCCCGAACGCGTGGTGGAACTCGGCGTCCAGGTCGAAATCTAGCGGAGCACCAGCTCAGAGGTGCAGTTCGGGCACCGCGTCGCCTTCAACGGAATCGAGAGCGCGCAGTACGGACAATCCTTTGTCGTCGGCGCGGCTGTGGGCGCCGGGCCCTCCACCGCGTCCTTCAGCCGGTTCACCTGCTTCACCAGCACAAACACCGCGAGCGCGACGATCAGGAAGCTGATGACGTCGTTGATGAACTGGCCATATGCGATAACGGGTACGCCCTTCGTTTTCGCATCCGCGAGCGACACCGGTATGCCTTTGCTCACGTCCAGCACATAGAAAAGACTCGAGAAGTCGATGCGACCGAGGAGCAGGCCGACCGGCGGCATGATCACGCCTTCGACGAGCGTGGTCACGATCTTCCCGAACGCCGCGCCGATGATGACACCGACGGCGAGGTCGATGACGTTGCCGCGGGCGATAAAGTCCCGGAACTCTTTTACGACTGCCATAAGCGGCGGATTATGGCTCAGATGCGCGCGCGACGACCACCCATGAACTGGACGACATCGCGTTGTAGTACCCGACGAACCGCTTCGGCTCGGGCGCGT
>Ga0070681_10004957_pt1 | contig 12803 bp, 14 predicted proteins | sample KBSC83BmetaG_FD_65650 | JGI IMG/M metagenome (GOLD analysis project Ga0070681, IMG submission 65650) | Corn rhizosphere microbial communities from Kellogg Biological Station, Michigan, USA - KBS C8-3B metaG | ecosystem: Host-associated > Plants > Roots > Rhizosphere | place: USA: Michigan... | reverse complement strand
GTGGTCTCCTGGCCGGCCGTGAGCTGCCCGTACACCAGTCCGGCCATCTCGTCGATCGAGATCGACTTGTCGCCCGACTCGTAGATGCGCACGAGGTCGCTGGGGAGGTCGTCGCGCGGCTCCTCGAAGCGGGCCTCGATCAGGTTCAGGCAGTAGCGCCAGTAGAGGACGAGGTTCTCGGCGTGATGGAGCTGCTCCTGGAGCGGCCTATCGCCGAAGTTGAGGACCACACGACTGGCCGCCCACTCCTTGACCTTGGGCGCATCCTCGTCCGGGATACCGAGCAGCCGGAAGATCACGAACGCGGGGAGATCGCGGGTCAGGGCGGGCACGAGGTCCGCGCGGCCGCGGGTGGCGAAGCGGTCGATCATCGACCCCACGAGCTCGCGGATTTCGGGCTCGAGGGTGGCCACGCGCCGCGGCGTGAAGGCCTTGTTGATGAAGCCGCGGAGGCGAGTGTGCTCCGGCGGCTGCCGGGCAGAGAGGCCGGAGTAGGCACGGAAGTCGCCGTCGTCGAGCACCCGCTGAACCTCGGACGGCCGCGGCTTGTACGGCGCCTGGGTGTTCTCAGAGGAGAACGTCTTCGGGTCCTTGAACACGGCCTGGATGTCCTCGTAGCGGCTCACGACCCAGTAGCCGAGCTGCTCGCTGAAGAAGACGGGCTCCTCCGCGCGCGCACGCGCGTAGAAGTCGAACGGGTCGGCGATGTCGAACGGGTCGAACGCGTCCGCGACCTGCGAGTGAGCCGGACATCCCACAGTGCGACCGTAAGCCGTCCGCTTGTGTGAATCAAGATGAGTCCAGCGGCCTGTGAGCGTTTCTACCTATCATGGCGCGATGGAGCTGCGGCATCTGCACTACTTCGTCGTGGTGGCCGAGGAGCTGCACTTCCGGCGCGCGGCCGAGCGGCTCCACATCGCCCAGCCGAGCGTGAGCCAGCAGGTGCGCCGGCTGGAGGACGAGCTGGGGGTGCGCCTGTTCGAGCGCAACCGGCGCGGCGTCACGCTCACCGCGGCCGGCGTGGTGCTGCTCGACGAGGCGCGGCTCACGCTCGCTCAGGCGGCGCGCGCGGCCGAGCGTGCGCGGGCCGCCGGGGCCGGGGAACGCGGGCGCCTGCGCGTGAACCTCACCCGCTCGTCGCCCGGCGGTCTCGCCGGCGCGATCGTCGACGGCTATCGCGCGCGCTATCCCGAGGTGGACCTCGAGCTGGACATGGGGCAGACGAGCACGCAGGCGGACCTGCTGCGGCGCGGCACCATCGACATCGCCTTCGTGCGGCCGCCACTGCTCGATCCCGACCTGGACGAGATCGAGCTGGCCCGCGAACAGCTCGTATGCGTCCTGCCGCGCGACCACCGGCTGGCGCGCAAGCGAACCGTCGCCCGCGAGGACATGGCCGGCGAGCCGCTGGTCTGGTGGCCGCGCCAGCATGGACCGGGAGCGTGGATCGAGATGCTCACCGAGGTCTACGGCGAGAACGGCTGGCCGGAGTCGTTCCGCACCGAGCCCGACGAGCAGCGCATCGTGTCCGCGGTGGCGGCCGGCGCGGGGGTCAGCTTCATCATGATCGAGCGCTCCCGCTGGCTGAAGGTGCCGGGCGCGATCTACCGCCCGTTCGACCCACCGGAGCCGACGGTGGGAATCGGCATCGCGTGGCGGCGGGGCAACGACCTCCCGGTGGTGGACCGCTTCCGCGAGCTGGCCGTGGAGCTGGCCGGGGCTACTTCAGCGAGCTGAAGGTCGGGCTACGCGACCTCGGCGCTGCCAATCGCGAGCGGCCGCACGATGCGCGGCATGCCGCTCCACTTGTGCCGGTCCACCTCGGCCACGCGCATGCCGCTCGCCGCGAGCAGATCGAGGGTGTTGCGGTTGCACTGGCAGCCGGAGGCGAACGCCGCCCACGGCCCGGCCAGGCGATCCTGCCAGCGGGCCCAGCGCTCCGCGTCGGAGCGCACGTGCTCGATGAACAGCAGCGAGCCGTCCGGTTTCAGCACGCGCCGGATCTCCTCCAGCGCGCGATCGGGCTCGGGAACCGTGCAGAGCACCAGCGTCGACACGACGGTGTCGAACGAGTCGTCGGGGAACGGCAAACACTCCGCCGACGCCACGACCACGCGCGGCTGCCCCTCGCGCCTGGCGGCGCGGCGCTCGAGCCGACGAGCCATGCTCGCCACCGGTTCGGTCAGGACTAGCTCGTCCACTCCGTCCGGGTAGTGACGCACGTTCAGCCCCGTGCCGGCCCCGATCTCGAGCACACGCCCGCGGGCACTCGAGAGCAGCTCGCGGCGGCGGCGTGCCATGCCGCGACGTTCGCCGAGCCAGGTGAACGGGTCATAGATGAACGCGCTGAATCGTTCGTTGAGAGATGAAGGTTCTGTGGTCATGGTGCGATTAGAGCGTCCCGCCCGGCCTCCCGGCTTCCCCCGATCCGGCCATCCGCGATCACCGGATCCGGCCATCTTCAGAGCAGGCCGCGCCGCGCGGCGCTGGCCACGGCGGCGGCGCGCGAGGGCTCGCGCAGCTTGGCGCGCACGTTGGCCACGTGGCGGTGCACGGTGTGAGGACTCACCACCAGGCGCTCGGCGATCTCGCCATCGCTGAGCCCGTCCGCCACGAGCCGGAGCACCTCCAGCTCGCGCTCCGTGAGCACGGCCTGCTCGTCGTCGGCGGGCCGCGCCCGCCCGGCAACCGGAACAGGACCGCCGCCCAGGAACTCGCTCACCGCCGCGACCACCGCGGCCGAGTCGCCCCGCCAGGGCAGGTGCTGGCTGCCGGCGAGCGTGAACAGGCGCGCACCGGGCACCGCCGCGGCCAGCTCGCGGCCGCGGTCGTAGGCAATCGCGCGATCGTCGCGGCGGTGTACCACCAGCGTCGGCGCCTGCACGCGCGGCAGGTCCTCGCGCACGTCCACCGAGTACACGAAGCCGAGATGCTCCACGGCCACCTCCGCCGAGGCCGCCTCGCGCTGAAAGCGCGCGAACGCCTCGAGCTCCTCCGCGGTGGCCTCGGGCAGGAACACGTCCGCGAGCAGGCGCGAGCCGAGGCCCCAGTGCGCGCGAACGGCTCCCAGGATCGAGTCGCGCACCTCGGGTGAGGTGATCTCGGCTCCCGACGCGTAGCCGCCGTACAGCACGAGCGCCTCGACGCGCTCGGGCCGGCGCGCCGCCAGCGCGGCCGCCAGGCATGCTCCGCTCGAGATGCCGAGCAGCGCCGCGCACGACATGTCCATCGCGTCGAGCACCGCCTCGAGCGTGGCCAGCTCGGCGTCGAGGCCGCCGCTCCCGGCGTCCGTGCGATCGGAGAGGCCGGTGCCGAGCGCGTCGTAGCGCAGCACCGTGTGGTTTCGGGCGAGCACCTCCACGAACGCGCGAAAGTCGGGGCGCTCCCAGTCGAGCTCGATATGGCTGATCCACCACGGCGCGAGCACCAGCGGTGGCCCGTCGCCCACGGTGGCGCAACCCACCCGTCCACCCGGCACCTGGCAGAAGCGAACCTCCTGATTCACGGCGCGAGTCTACGGCGGTCTTGCCTCTTCCCGCGCGCGTGTAGTTGACTGTCACTGGACCGCCTTGCCGATCAGTGGAGGAGAGCTGTGACCGACTACGCCGTTGTCGACCCCGCCACGGGTGACACCCTCAAGACCTACGAGACCATCAGCGACGACGACCTGAAGGCCGCCATCGGCCGCGCCGCCGACGCCCACGCCGGCTGGAGCAAGGGAAAGACGGTCGAGGAGCGCGCCGCGATCATCCAGCGCGTCGCCGACCTTCACAACGAGCGCAAGCAGGAGCTCGGCGAGATCATCGTGCGCGAGATGGGCAAGCCCATCGAGCAGGCCGTGGGCGAGGTCGAGTTCTCCGCCGCCATCTACGAGTACTACGCCAACAACGCGGCCGACCTTCTAAAGGACGAGCCAATCGAGCTGCTCGAGGGCGAGGGCTCTGCGTTCATCCGCCGCAGCTCGGTCGGCCTCCTGCTCGGCATCATGCCGTGGAACTACCCCTACTACCAGGTGGCCCGCTTCGCCGGCCCCAACCTGGCGATCGGGAACACGATCCTGCTCAAGCACGCGCCGCAGTGCCCCGAGTCGGCCGCGGCGATGGAGGAGATCTTCCACGAGGCGGGTGTCCCCAAGGACGCCTACATCAACATCTACGCCACCAACGAGCAGATCGAGTGGGTGATCGCCGACCCGCGCGTGCAGGGCGTCTCCCTCACCGGCTCGGGCCGCGCCGGTGCCGCCGTTGCCCAGATCGCGGGCCGTCACCTCAAGAAGGTCGTGCTCGAGCTCGGCGGCTCCGACCCGTTCATCGTCCTCAAGACCGATGACCTCGACGCGGTCGTGGAGGCCGCGGTGGGCGGTCGCCTGGAGAACACCGGTCAGGCGTGCAACGCCGCCAAGCGCTTCGTCGTGCTCGACGAGTACTACGACGACTTCGTCTCCAAGTTCTCGGACGCGCTGACCAAGGTCGAGCCCTCCGACCCCAAGGAAGAGGGCACGGCGATCGGCCCGCTGTCCTCGGCCACGGCGGCCGAGCGACTCGAGGAGCAGGTCAAGCGAGCGCTCGACAGCGGCGCCAAGCTCGCCGCCGGCGGGGGTCGTGAGAACAACTTCTTCAAGCCCGCGGTGATGACGGACATCACGCCGGACAACCCCGCCTACACGGAGGAGTTCTTCGGCCCGGTGGCGCAGGTCTACAAGGTGTCGTCCGAGGAGGAGGCCGTCCGCCTCGCCAACGACACGCCGTACGGCCTCGGCTCATACGTCTTCACCTCCGACGAGGATCAGGCCCTGCGCGTGGCCGACCAGATCGAGGCCGGCATGGTCTTCATCAACGCGGTCGGTGCGGAGGGCGTGGAGCTGCCATTCGGCGGCGTGAAGGCGTCCGGCTTCGGCCGTGAGCTCGGCCGCTTCGGAGCGGACGAGTTCGTGAACAAGAAGCTGATTCGCGTCGGCGGCTAGCGGCCGCGCCGCACCGCGACGCTCCGCCCGTGCGTCATGCGTGGCGGAGCTGGATCAAGGTGCGGCGCATGCGCACCGCGGGACCGAAGCGCGTCTGTGCTGCGCCGACTAGCTGGAAACCCAGCTTTTCGTAGAAGCCTTCGGCGGGACCTGCGGTCACTTCTAGATACTCGGCGCCCTCATGGAACGCGCGGGCAACTGCGTCTTCAACCAGCATTCGCCCCACCCCTCTTCGCATGTGCGCCGGTTCGACGAACAGCCCATCGAGCTCGTGCCTCACACCGTCGGTTGGGATCACAACCGAAAAGCCGATTGGGGCCCCCTCGTCGGCGACCGCGACTCGGACCCAGCCACGATCGACGAAGGTCTGGGGCAGCTCGATCGCATCGGGATTTGCCGCGAGCTGCTCCCGATACTCAGGCCAGACGTCGGAGGACCGGCGCTGCAACGCCTCGAGTGCCGGCGTTTCCGCGGCGCCAGCCTGGCGGATTCTGGTCACGGCGCCCTGGTCCAGCTCGGCGCAAGGGGCGTTACATCCATTTGTGCGAATGCGCCGGGCTTGCGCACCACCCTCGCTCTGCGGTTAGTGTCGGAATCCCTCGACCCCGGCACGACCGCAATAGACCGCCATCACAGGAGGACAGGTCAAATGGCTGGTGTTGAATCACGAGCTTTCGAGTCGCCCGACGAGACGCGGACTCCGGAGAAGACTCGGGTCGATGTTGTCCGGATGGGCGGCGCGACGGCCGCCCGGATGACTTTCGAGCCAGGCTGGAAATGGTCCGACTGCATCAAGCCGGTCGCCGGCACCGACAGCTGCCAGGCACGACACGTGGGCGTCGTGCAATCCGGCCGGTTGCACATCGCGCATGACGACGGAACCGAGCTGGATATCGGTCCCGGCGATGCCTACATCATCGAGCCCGGACACGATGCCTGGGTGATCGGTGACGACCAGTTCGTGGGCTTCGAGTTCGAGTCGCAGGCGGCCGAGCAGTACGCACGCGAGTAGCGCCGGGCGGAGGACCTGGCGCGCGTCAGCCCGTCAAGAACGCGAGCCGCGGGTCCTTCATAGTCGTCTCGAGTTCGATCACCTCCGGCGCCCAGCCTGAGGACAGGCACTCGCGGCGAGATCTCGGCAGCCCAGCCCGGACGCGCGCCGCCGCGTCAGTGGCGGACGTGAGCGCGAGGTACCTTGAGCGTGATCCTGCGATGAATGACCGTGCGGCTGTTGGCGGCGCTGGTCAGCGTGATCGTGATGCGCACCTTGAGCTTGTGCTTGGCCTTCAGCAACCTGCGTGAGGCCTTGGAGAGTTTGAGCACGACGGTCTTGCTCTTGCCCGCCTTGAGCGAGAACCGAACCGAGCCGAGCGAGACCTGGCGGCGCTTGTGCTTGGCCGAGCTCACCGCGTATTTGCTGACGGTCTGGCCGGTCAGCCTGCCGCGGCAGCTCTGCGCCGAGCGCAGGGTGAACCGCACCTTCGAGCCGCCGGACGCCACCGACGCCTTGAACGTCTTGAGCTTGATCCGCGGCTTGCTCGTGGTGCCGCCCCCGCCGTTCCCAGGATTGACACCTCCCAGCGACAGCAGGTGATCGTGCAGAGCGGTCCCGTTCGGGGCGGCCGGCGTGCCGTTGTAGTCGTCGAGCAGGTAGAAGGCGCTGCATCCCGCGCCGTCCTTCTCCTGCTGGCTGAGAACCCACCAGCCCCACGCCAGGTAGCCGACACCGTGCTGGTCGGCCCAGGTCATGTAGTCCTGGTCGAACGTCGACGGCGTGTGGTTGGCGCACTGGGGTTCGAGGTAGTTGTCCTCGTCGAACTCGCCGGTGACCACCGGCACATTTGCCGCGACCGGAGCAATCTGGCTGTTCCAGCAGGAAACGTTGTCGCAGGCCTTGCCCATGTAGTTGTGGAACGAGGCGGCCTCCTGGTTGAGCGGGTCGTTGGGAGCGTGAGTGAGCCACTCCGACAGGTCGTTGGCATAGTCCAGGCCGCCGACGAGCACCGGCTGCGTTGCCCCCGTATTGCGGATTGCGGTCACAAGCGCCTGCATGCCGGCCGCCGTGTATACGTCCGCCTCGCGCGTGGCGGTGTTCGAGTAGCGCGGCACCGTGCAGCCGCCATTCGCCCAGCAGTCCCAGCTCACCGGATGAGCGGGGTCATCGCCAGATCGCGGATCGCCGGGCGAGAAGGGCTCGTTGAAGACGTCGAACACGACGGCCGGGTCGTTCTTGAACGTTGCCGCGACGGAGCTCCAGAACGCCGCCGAGTGGTCGTCGGGCATCGGCTGCTGGCCGTCGGCCTTGTGCGCGCCGGGGGCGCTCCAATGGAGGTCGAGGATCGCGTAGAGGCCGTGGGCGTGCAGAGCGGCGACGTAGTCCTTCACCGCCTGCAGGTATCCCGCCTGGGTCAGTGGCGGATCAGGGGCCTGGGAGTTGCTCGGGTCACCGTTGATGCCCAGCCAGCAGTCCTCGTTGAGCGGAACCCGGACCGCGTTGGCGTTCCAGGAGGCGACCGTGGCGGCGTCGGCATCGGTCATGTGGCCGTCGTCATACGCGTAGCCCTCGTCGCAGGCGTACTCGAAGCTTGCGTGGTTCACGCCGAGCAGGCGGATCGGCTGGCCGGCGCCGTTCACGAAGTGGTTGCCCGAGATGGAGATGGACAGCGGAGCGCCCGCCGCACTGCTCCGCGTCTGGCCGAGCGCCAGGACGAAGATCGCGACACCGATCGCCGCAGAGGCCACCGCCAGCCAGCGCATACGGGGGAGGGGCGCCGATCTCATTGCGAGACACTAATGCGCCGGCGGTCCCCTTCGCCAGTCAGCTAGTGGGAAGCCTCAGGCTGTTCGGGTTCGAAGCCCTCCATGTCAGTGCGCGCCTCGCCGAGCAGGAAGAACTCCACCGCGACATCGGCCTCGAGGTTGGTCTCGCTGAGGAAAGCCCTGACCACGCGGCCGGTGGCCTGCTCGACGATGGCTTTGAACTCGTCGGCCATCGATTGCTGGAAGCGGCGGCGAATCTCCAGGATCGCGTCGGTCTCGCCGCGGCCTATGAGCGTGCGCTCGGCCTTTGTGAACGTTTCCTCGAGGACGACCACGACGATGTCGTCGCTGAGATGCGTCTTGGCCTTGGTCGGACCTCGGCCGTAGTACTCGCTGTGGAGACGCACCATCTGTGTGGCGATCTCCGCGCGCGTATCTCCGATTTTCCGTTCGAAGTCGTCCATCCCGCCAGGCGTCCGCCCAATGCTAACGAAGATCTGCATGCTTCAAGCCCGGCGCGGCGTCCCCGGTGCCGTTCCGGCGCCTGCCGGCCCGATCCCGGGTCCGCCGGGCCGGGGCCGTATATCTACCCCCGGGTGGAGCAGGCTAACTCCGGGTACGCTGTGGGTTGAACACCGACGCTTTTCATTTGTGGACGCCTTCGGCCGCGGCAGGCCGTCGGCGAACGCAGGGGAACTCGCCGGAGACTTCTATGCGGGACGCGCGCGCGGATCGCAGGAGGGACCGATCGAATGCCCTACCACCGCTGTGCCGAGTGCGGCCTGACCGTGCGAAGCGACACGCGCCGATTCACGGCGCGATCCTGTCCGAGCTGCTCCGCCCGGCTCGAGCACACCGATCAGGTCGATGGCCTTGAGCCGGAATCGACCACGATCAGCGGCCGCTTTCGCGCGGAGCCGCGGGCGGCGTACGCCGCCCGCCGCGCGCTTGAAGAGCTGGCGTGGGAGCTTGACCGGTCTCAGTTCAGCGTCGCGGCGCTGCTCACCACCGAGCTGATCGCCAACGCCATCGAACATGCCGGCACTGGCCCCGGCAGTGAGGTGCGTTTCGACGCCGCACTGATCGAGGATCACCTTCGCGTCGCTGTCGGCGACGACGGCGGTGGTTTTGCGCCCGTCGCTCGCTCGCCCGGCGCACCGCTCGATTCGCACTGGGGCCTTCACCTCGTCGACCAGCTCGCCGATCGCTGGGGAGTCGTCGCTGAGCCGCGGTCGCTCGTGTGGTTCGAGCTCGAGAGGTCCGTCTCGTCCCAGGCGGCCGCCGCCGGCGCGGCTCCCGCCGAGTGCTGAGCCCAAGACACAACTAAAGCGTCCTTGTACTGGAGGAGCCCATGTCGCATCAACCCAACGACGTTTCCTGGCGCGAGGCCCTTGCGCCCTATGCAAAGCCCCGTCTGGGGCGAAGCCTCGGCGAGATCGCCACGTCGGTCGTGCCATACCTGGCGCTTTCCGTTCTGATCTACGCCACCCTCGGCGTGTCGGATCTGCTGACGGTCGCGCTCGCCGTGCCGACGGCAGGCTTCCTGGTGCGCACGTTCATCATCTTTCATGACTGCGCGCACGGCTCGCTGCTTCCCTCCAAGCGCGCGAACATCTACCTCGGCGCGATGCTCGGGGTGTTCGTGCTGGCGCCGTTCCGCCGCTGGCGCCACGACCACGCCGTCCACCACGCGACCGCGGGGGACCTCGAGCGGCGCGGGGTGGGAGACGTGATCACGCTCAGCGTGGCCGAGTACCGCGCGCGGTCCTGGCGGGGCCGGCTCGGCTACCGCCTGATCCGCAACCCGCTCGTGATGTTCGGGCTTGGCCCGGTGTTCGCGATGCTGATCGGACCGCGGCTCGTCGCGAGTGGCGCGCGGCCGCGCATGCGCAACAGCGTGCTCGCCACCGACGTCGCGCTGGCCGCCACAATCGGCGCGCTGTGCCTGCTGATCGGCTGGAAGGACTTCCTGCTGGTGTGGGGACCGTCAGCGCTGCTGGCCGGCTCGGTTGGCATCTGGCTGTTCTACGTGCAGCACCAGTTCGAGGACGCCTACTGGGAGAGCACGGAGGATTGGAGCTACGCCGACGCCGCGCTTCGAGGCAGCTCTTACCTGAAGCTGCCGAAGGTGCTCCAGTTCTTCACGGGCAACATCGGCCTGCATCACGTCCACCACCTCAACGCGCGTATTCCCAACTACAACCTGCAGGCCGCCCACGACGCCAATCCGCTGTTCCGCGACGTGCCGACGCTGTCGCTCTGGGACGGCTTGCGCTCCGTCAGGTTCAAGCTCTGGGACGAGCAGCGCGGCAAGCTCGTGACCTTCGCTCAGGCACGCGTCAGCGAGTCCGCATCGGCGGTTTCGTCCGCCGAGCCGCGCTTCTCGAACACAAGCCTGTAGTGGTCGAGCAGCTCCCGCTCGAAGCAGATCTTGTTGGCGCTCACCCCTGACGTGAAGGCCAGGCGGAAGTCGGCACTGGTGAGCCAGCGCGGCAGGAGGCGCAGCTTGAGCAGCGTCTTCCTGAAGCTGCGCGCTCCGATCCGGGCGTTCCACTGGCGGATCGTCTCGATGTAGTCGAGGCGGCCGCTCACGGCCGACACCGGCCGGAAGTGCGGCTCGGCGCAGCCGATCACCTGCTCCTTGCCGAACGGGAGCCACGAGCCCGGGAACTGACGCCCCAGGAGCGCGACGTACCACTCGTCGGAGTCGCGCGGGGGCACCCCGCGGAGCGCTTCCATGTCGATCTGCTCGCGCGGGATCATGTTGCGGCCGAACACCATCGTCTGCAGGTAGAAGCGGCCGCCGTCTGGGAGCAGGCCCGCCACGCGCTCGAACAGATCGCGATAGATCTCCTCCTGGCGACCGGCCTGGTAGTCCTCGGGTGAGCAGAAGTGCTCGAAGGCGCCGAGGCTCGCGACGGCGTCAAACGCTCCGAGGCGCTCACGCGTCACCTCCCGCGCATCGATCAGATGCACGTCCAACCCGTGACGGCGGCAGGCCGCAAGCTGGGCGGAGGACAGGGTCACGCCGACACCGATCGCACCTCGCTCCCGGATGTCCGCCAGCAGCGGTCCCCAGCCACAGCCGAGGTCGAGCACCCGCCGCCCCGGAGCGATCCCTATCTGCTCGGCCACGTAGTCGTGCTTGCGGTGCTGGGCTTGCTCCAGGCTCAGCGAGAAGTCACCGTCGTACTTCGCGCCGCTGAAGTCCGCGAGCTCGCCCAGGCTGAGCCGAATCACGCGGTCGGTCAGCGAATAGGTGAAATCGATGTCGTGGCGGTCGGCCAACGCACTGCGTGCGAGTCCGGGTCAGCCGGCGATCTAGTTCGTGTAGCGCGAGTCGAGCTTGCTGGTGAGATCGGCGTCCATCCGCATCTCCTGCGCCCTGCGCTCGGCCGCTTCGCGCTCCTCACGTTCGCGCCGCTCCTTTTTGCCGACCGCCTTCACGCGGTCGTTGCTCTGCGCGATCGCCTGCAGATGCGCCTTCCATCCAGCCTCGCCGCGTGGCTTCTCGCGCGCGGCCTCCGGCAGCTGACCTGGATCGTCCATATGCCTCATCCCTTTCGCTTCCTCGAAGCGGTCGCGCGCGAGGCTGAGGAAGCGGAGGACCTAGCGAGCTCAACACCCATGCTAACCCACCCAACTTGGAGCTACACTCGGTATGACCGTCTCGCCTCTGGGTTCTCCTGTCTCCTTTGATCCTCCGGCGCGCTGTTTGTTGAGGAGGCGTGACTGAGGAGGCGCTCGTCGCCCGTTTGGATCGCTTGGCCTGGCGCGCCGCCGGAGCGGGGAGGTCCGCGCCGTGATCGGCGAGCAGCAGGACGGCACGCAAATCGAGCTCGCGGAGGTGCCGCGCCCGGACAACGTGCTTGCGCTCGCCGTGCCGCTGTGGGTGGAGACCTCCGTTGCCCGGCCCGGTAGGGAGGGCAACATCAGCGGCTTCGCGATCGCGCTCGGGTGGAACACGCCTCAGCGGTCGAGCGCCTACCTGATCAGCGACGATGGGCTCCCCCGTCCGCTGTGGGTGGCTGAGGCCGCTCTCGTGAGCAACTCGATCAGGCGGGCGTCCTGAGAGCGCGCTGGCGGGCGCCCATGATCGCCGGAGTGTCGCTGGCGGTAGCGGCTGCGCTGATCTTCGTGCTCCGGGGGCGCCAGCACGAGTTCGCCGCGGCGACGTCCCGCGCGACGCTTTGGGTGCTGGCCATCGCGGTCCTCGGGCAGATAGTCGCGCTGGTCGCGCGCAGCGAGGCATGGCATCTCTCGATCAGGGAAGCCGGCGGGAGCATCAGCCGCCGCGTGCTGTATCGCGCATCGAGCATGCAGGTGCTGGGGAGCCTGCTCAACGGGCAGCTCGGCGTGGCCGCGCGCATCGCGGCGCTGCGCCGCTCGTCCGGGACCCAGCGCTGTCCGCAGGTGTCCACGCTGATCGCTGCCGAGTTCCCGATCCTGGCCGTCGAGGCGGTGCTCGCGGGGCTTGCTTCGTTCACGTTGATCGGTCCGCTCGGCCTGCCGTGGTGGTCGCCAGTGGTCGGCATCCTTGTGGTTGGCGCTCTAGCGGGCGGCCTCCGCCGGCTGGCGCTACGCACGGGCCACGCCCTCTGGCGGGGACTCGCCGTGCTCCGGAGCCAGCGCCACGGTTTCCGGATGGTCGCCTTCGTGGTCCTCGCCATCCTCGCCCAGGTCGCGCGGAACTGGCTGCTTCTCAACGCCGTGGGAATGCACGCGTCCTTGTTCGATGCCGTGGCTGTGCTGATAGCCGTTGTCGCGCTCGGACAGCTGCCGGTCGGCCCGAGCGTGGGAGCCGCCGCGGCTGTTCTCATACTCGGCAGGCACGGGGTGGCGGGCGCCGCGGCGGCAGGAGTCTTGATGACCGTGACCGGAACCGTTGGCGGCTTGTGCTTTGCGCTGTGGGCGGGCGTGGATCGCCTCGTCGGCGGACGCGCCAGGACGCGAAGAGTGGTCGTGCTCGAACCCGCGCCTGCGCTCGCGGCGAGGCGCGATCTGTGATTCCGAAGCGCGTCAAGCCACGGGGGGAGCGAGACTCGCGAGAGAAGGGCGTGACGCCCAGCGAGCGCTCGGA
>Ga0070681_10004952_pt1 | contig 12806 bp, 11 predicted proteins | sample KBSC83BmetaG_FD_65650 | JGI IMG/M metagenome (GOLD analysis project Ga0070681, IMG submission 65650) | Corn rhizosphere microbial communities from Kellogg Biological Station, Michigan, USA - KBS C8-3B metaG | ecosystem: Host-associated > Plants > Roots > Rhizosphere | place: USA: Michigan... | reverse complement strand
GTTCTGGACGTGCCGCGAATATTCGGCATACACTGCGCTTCAACGCAATACGTCATCGTTCCGCGTTGAGAAAACCCATGGCCGAACTCAAGCTGAAAACCGTAACCCGCACCCAAGGAAACAACCGCGCACTCAAGGACGGCACCGTGAAGCCGCGGACCTTCGCGTTTGAATTCCTGGAAGTCGATCCCCTCATCGACGCGTTCCGCCGCATGGTGCGGGGGCTGGAATTCGACATCACCGAGATGGCGATTACCACTTACCTTTGCGCCCGTGCCCATGGGAAGCGCTTCACCGCCTTGCCGATATTTATCGTGCGGGCCTTCCATCACGGCGCCATCCTGTACAACTCGAAGGCCGGCATCAAGAGCCCCAAGGACCTCGAAGGCAAGAAGGTAGGCGTCAACCGCGGCTATACCGTGACCTCCGGTCTGTGGTCCCGCAGCGTCCTGCAGCAGGAGTACGGTGTGGACTTGAGCAAGATCACCTGGGTGCTGTCGGGCGACGAGCACGTGGCCGAGTACCGCCCTCCCGCCAACGTGGTACCTATCGAGAAGGGCAAGAAGATGGGCGACATGCTGGCTGCGGGGGAACTGGCCGCCGCCATCGGCATCGAGGTGGACCACCCGGATGTGAAGCCTCTGATCCCCAATGCCCTGGAGGCTGGCCTTCAGGCCCTGCGCAGCCGCGGCCATTACCCGATCAACCACACGGTGGTGGTCAAGGACGATCTCCTCAACGCCCACGCCGATCTGGCGCCCGACGTCTTCGACGCCTTCGCCGAGGCCAAGCGCCTCTACATCGAGCGTCTCAAGGCCGGGAGAATCGAAAAGCCGACCGCAGTCGACGACGTGCACCGGCGGGTGATGGACATCACGGGCGACCCGCTCCCCTACGGCATTGCGCCTAACCGGCGGGTCCTCGAGGAACTCATTCAACACGGCCTGACACAGGGCATCATCACCCAGCCGGTCACCGTGGAGGAATTGTTCCCGCGCAATACGTATGGGCTAGTGGGGTGATGCCGGCAATCCGCTCGGGTAATTGTCCGTCATTCATTTCGATCACCATGCCTCGCATCATGTATCCCATCAGACTCAAACTCTGTTGTAAATACGCCCTCAGCTCAGACTTAATCTCCATTGGATAGGGCTTGCGCTTGACTTGGCGCGCCGGCGAACTTCATAATTTTCTGAAAGGTGGAGTCCGCGAGCAATCCCGATTGAGCGGTCGAAGAACCGCGTGACTTGATTGTGGTAAGAAACATGATTCAAGGAGGAGTCGCACCCATGAAACGTAAGCTGCTCAAGGTAGCCGTAGCGAGTGCTTTCATGGCGCCGGCAGCGGCGCTCGCGCAATCGAGCACCGTCCAGATGTATGGAACCCTCATTCTGCTTTACAACTTTGCCGACTATGGTCAAGGCCGTGTCAACAACGACATGCTGTCAACGCCTAACTCTAGCATCGGGTTCAAGGGCGAAGAGCAGTTGGGCGGCGCTCTTTCCGCGTGGTTCCAGTGCGAAAGTACGCTGGACGTGACCGGCCAACTCGCGGGGTGGTGCGGCAAAAACAGCGCATTCGGCATGAAAGGCAATTTTGGTAACGTTTATGCCGGTATCTGGGATTCGCCGATGAAGATGACGAGTGCGAACTTCCGTCCATTCCAGACCACGAGCCCGTTTGGCATGGCGGGTGTGCTGTGGAATGGCGCCGGTTCGGATGTGGGTAACGGACCCGCCGGCGTACCGGCTGCGAACACAACCAGCTTTACCCGCCGCCAAACAAACCTGTTGACCTATGAATCGCCGAACTTAGCGGGCTTCCAGGGAAGCGTCGCGGTTTCGACGGCTAACGAAGACACTGCGTTGGTTAACGCCAGCACGGTAAAAAAAGCGCGTATGTGGAGCATGGGCGGCACCTACACCAATGGTCCATTTATCGTTGGCGCCGCCTACGAACGTCATACCAATTACAATCCAGCTGGCCAGGCTAACTACAGGGGCGGAGACGACCGTGCGTGGAATGCGGCGATTGCTTACACGTTCGCAGGCGCGTTCAAACTGAGCGCGATCTATACCGACACCCGCTACGACACCAGCCCTGGCACCAATTTGCAGGGAAAGGCGTGGGGCCTATATGGCGACTGGGCGATCGTTGGACCGCATCGTCTGCGTGGGGGTTACAGCCACCTGAAAAGTACCTCGGGTAACTTTGGTACAGCTGCGGCCCCGATCACTGTGGGTACTTGGGTGGCAAACGGCGGCGCCGGCAACACCGGTTCGACGCTTTACTCTCTGCAATACGCTTACTCATTTTCGAAGCGTACCGAGTTGAGCGTTGGTTACTCGCGCATGAACAACGACGCGCTTTCCGTTCAACCGCTGCAGTCATTGGGCAAAGCAACCGCGGGTCAGAATCAAAGCGTGTGGGTGTTGGGGGTGAAGCATACGTTTTAATGCCGTATAGAAATTCGTGCGCGGCCGCCCGTAACGATTGACTCGCCAGACCGGCGCGATAACAGAAAAATTTCCGCAAGGACTTCCATCCGCATAGGTGTGGTTATTCATGCACAGAGTATCAAGCCCCGGAAACGGGGCTTTTTTTTGCCGATCGGAGACGGTGAGGATGAGCAACTCGGAAAATCCCGTCTGGCGGTGGCTTCGAAGCACGTCGAACCGTACCTATGTTGTTTATCCAATTGCGATTATTGCGTACGAACTGCTCCTGCATCGCGGCGGACTGGAAGTGCAGCCGTTGGGGGTTCCGCTACTGGTTTGGGGATATCTTCAGTACAAACTGGCCGGTCGTTATCGCTTGCGAAAAGGGGGCGGCGGGCCGGGGCTTTCAGTTCCACCGCTGCGCTTGTGCACTGACGGCCCGTACCGGTGGGTGCGCAACCCGATGTATCTCGGCCACCTCATTTTTCTCGCGGGGCTCGCTCTGACCTTTAAGTCATGGGCAGGTGCGGTGCTGTTGGCGATTCACATTCTATGGTTCGATCGCAGGGTGCGCGAAGACGAAAGCCGGCTTGCCAGGATTTTCGGCCACGATTACCACGCGTACGCGGCGCGCGTGAAGCGCTGGCTTCCGGGAATCTATTGAGCAGCAGGCAACGAATCTCGCCAGACGCCGAAGCGACGATACGCGCCGCGCAACGTTGACACCCGCAGGAGTATAGGGATAATTGTTTCCTGAAACGTTTAATACCGAACAAAACAAACTGCTGGCGCGTATCGGTACCGGCAGCGTTAGGGTGCGCGGTTTCGGCACTATGGATTCGGTCGCTTCTACACGGAACATCGGAGGAAGTATCATGACTACTCATGAGACGTTGACGAAACCCCGGGTTGCAATCATGAACGCGGTCCACGACCTGCCGGTGCTGGTCGCCCGCGACAAAGGTTTCTTCAAGGACGAAGGCCTGCACATCGAGTTCGTGACCACGCCGGGGATGGCCCAGGTCACAACCTCGCACTCGGTCAAGTTTGATTCCATCTTCGACCGCCCGCTCGACTCGGTGTACAACGACGGCGGCATCGATCAGTATCGTATGTGCGAATGGGGAATCATGAAACGTGCCGTCGAGGCCGACTGCAGCGGGCTGCGCCGGCGGAAAATCGTGGCTTTGGGCGCCTCCATGTCGTCGTTCGCGATCGTCGTTGCCGGCAACTCAAAGATCTACGAGCCCGAGATGCTCAAGGACAAGGAGATTGCGGTGACGCCGAACAATGGCTCCCATTTCACCACGCTGAAGCTGATGGAAGGCTTCCTCGCGCTTGAGCACATCAAAACGACCGCCGCGGGATCCATGCCCAAGCGGATCGAGGCGTTGAAGCAAGGCAAGGTTGCCGCTGTGAGCCTCATGGAACCCTGGATCAGCGTCGCGCAAAAGATGGGACTGCGCATTCTGATCGAGTCGCACTCGACCCGCAGCGAGGCAGCCGGCGACGATCTCGACGGCAAGACGCTCGCGGCGATGTTCCGGGCGCAGGCACGGGCGGTCAAAGTAATCGAAAAGGATCCTACGCCTTACATCCACTACTTTATCCGGGAAACCGGCGGCCTATTGGAGCCTCACGAGTTTCAGACCTGGCGCCTGCTTCACGCCGCGCCGCAACCCTACACTCGCGAGCGATTCGACGATACATACACCTGGACGGTCAAGTGGAATATGGTGGTGCCGGGAGCCACCTACGAAAACATCGTCGATAATCGCGCTTGGGAGTAGCGCGCTCACCACTTCGCAGCGTGCGGTGATGCCGTCTATCACTGCAGTCGCATGACGCGAGTCGATCAGCCCTTGATCTGGCGGCCGGAACGCACGTCATCGACAAGAGCTGTGAAGGCCTCGAGGCTGAGCTTGGCGGTATTCGTGTAAGTCTCGGTTTTGGAATCGAGCCATTTCGCTGCGTAGCCGATCGCGGTGTGCGCGAGTCGCACCCGTCCGTCGAGCCACGGACCGCCGCCGAGTCCGCCGATCACCGGCACGGACACTGCTTTCACAACTGCCGGGCCTGCCACCGGCCCGGAATTCCTGAAGTCGAGCAGCGAGGCGCCGGCCTCTTCCAGCCTTTTTGCCTCCTGCACGAGCTTTTCAGTAGGGACTTGCTCTCCATGAAACTCGGCAAAGACCGGGATTCCAGCGCGAACAATCGCGCGCACCATCTCGGGAACGCCTTTGATCTTCACCATGTCAGCGCCCCCTTCTTTGACGAAGCGAATGGCAGCGCTCACAGCAGCCTCGGTGCCCGCCTGCACCGGGCCAAATGGAACGTCGCAGCTGACGAGCGCACGCTTCACGCCGCGGCGCACCGCCTTGCACACGACGAGCAACTCGTCGATCGTGACTTCGGTCTCGGTGGAATGGCCCCACAAGTTGAAACCGACCGAATCGCCGACTGAGACGAGGTCGACCCCGGCGCGCTCCGCGATCTGCGCGATCGGGTAATCCCAGGCGACCACGCCGACAATCTTGCGCCCGTCGCGCTTCATCTGCTGAAGCGCAGGAATGGTTACCTTCTCCACGGTCTTCCTGTTTCGCTCTTGCAAGCCTGACTCATCACGAACGGCCGGCGAGCGCGCGCGCCTTTGTAATGGCCGTGAATATCGATGATCATTGGAGACAGGCTCTTTGCCGATGCGACGATGCGTTTGGGCCGGCATTTGATTGCGCCGGAAAACTATGGATGCGCGTTTGATTCATCGTGCACTGCGCATTAAAAATAGTCAACCATAAAGGGCGCGCGGCGGCGGCTGCGAGCGCAACATAACTTTTGCCAAATCCATCGCCGCGGTTGTACTATTCGTTGCTTCTTTTTTTGTCCGCGCTTACGGATTTGAAAATGAAAATCCGATTTACCGCGATCTTCTGCCTGCTGGAGCTGATATTCGCCGCGTCTGCGTTCGCGCAGAACTGGCCAGCGAAGCCGGTGCGGGTCGTGGTGCCTTTTGCGCCCGGCGGCACGGCCGACACGCTCGGCCGCATCGTTGCCAACAAGCTCAGCGAAAGCTTCGGCCAATCATTCGTGGTCGAGAATCGCGCGGGCGCCGGCGGCATAATCGGATCGGAACTGGTCGCCAAGAGCGCCCCTGACGGCTATATGCTGGTGGTCTCCGGTGTCGCTTCGCATGCGGTAGCGCCGGCGTTGTCGGCAAAACTCCCGTTCGATCCGGTCAAGGACTTTACCCACATCGCGCTGTTCGGCGGGCCACCTTCCGTATTCGCGATTCATCCATCCATTCCAGCAAAGACTCTGAAGGAGTTTATTGCGCTCGCCAAGGCGCAGCCCGGCGCCTTGACGTACGGCTCACCGGGGAACGGCACGCAGGGGCACTTGATCGCCGAACTGTTGAAACAGACAGCCGGCATCAACATCGCGCACGTGCCGTATAAGGGCGCGAGCGGCGCGGTCACCGACTTGATCGCCGGCCATATTCATGCGGTGTCGACCACGCTCACCACTGCCGGCGCGCAAATTCGCGCGGGCCGCGCACGCGCGCTCGCAATCAGCTCGGCGGCGCGGCTGCCCGACTATCCCGGCGTGCCGACGTTTCGCGAGCTCGGTTACCCCCAGCTCGTCGCCAGCATCTGGTTCTCGCTCTCCGGTCCCGCCGGTATGCCCGCCGATATCGTGACCCGGCTTAACACCGAAGTACGACGCATCCTGCAACTGCCCGACGTGCGCGAGCGTTTGCGCCCCGATGGCATAGAGCCTGGCACGCTCGACGCGAAAGCGTTTACTGAATTTGTCGCTGCAGAAGTCAAACGCTGGGGACCGGTGGTGCGCGCCTCAGGCGCAAACGCAGACTAGGCCCCATGGGGTTCCGCATCAGCCTGCCAGACGACTGCGCAGCGAGATAGCGCGGCCCGAATTCAGACGCACACGCTGTGCGGCTGCGGCCTTTAGCGATAAAGCTCGGGATATTTGGCGCGCACCCTGGCCGCCAGTTCCGGCGAGCTCTGGCACACTTTCGGAAAAGTATGCAGTTGTTCATAGGGCCGGCAGGCGTCGATTACCATGCGCGAGTTATAGGGCAGCGATTTGTCAGTAACCAGCGTGTCAAGCCGCGACGACCAGCAATGATCCAGTATGGTGGTGCGCGATTTGGGATCGCAGCGCGTGCCCATCGCCCAGATCACGTCGTGAATGTCGGTCGGGTCGACGTCATCGTCGACCACCACGATCCAGCGGCTGATATAGCCGACGGACGCGACCTGGGATGCGACCAATCCGACCTGAGTCGAATGACCGAAATAGCGCTGCTTGACCGAAACCACGCAGAAGGTGCGCCCCCCGCCGGCCTGATGCAGCCAGGCGCCCTTGACGTCCGGTATGCCGGCACCCTCGAGCGCATCGAGCAGCGCTGCCGAACGCAGGAAGCAGCGCTCGAACAGATGTGAATGCGGCGGTTTCTGACTTGCCGCGCAGGTCAGGATCGGGTCGTTGCGGTGGTAGATGCGCTTGATGTGGATCACGGGCTCATGCTTGGCGTCTCCGGCGTAATAGCCGTGCCATTCGCCGAACGGGCCTTCGAGCGTGGTTTCGGTCGCCGAAATCTCTCCTTCGAGCACGATCTCGGAGCGTGCGGGAAAAGGCAAGCCGGTCACTTCGCCCGCGATAAGTTCCATCGGCCGTTCCATCAAGCCGCCGGCCCATTCGTATTCTGGCATCGAATCGGGCATCGTATAGCCGGCGGCAAGATAAGTGATGGGATCGCAGCCGACGATAATGACGACCGGGCAAGGTTTGCCGGCCTGCAGGTACTTGTCGCGATGAATGCGACCCTGCTTGCCGTTCGAGATATAGGACGCGCAGGTGTCTGCGCCCTTCACCTGCACGCGATAGGTGCCGACGTTGATGCGGCCGGAGTCGGGATCACGCGTGACGACGCCGCACGCGGTGCCGATATAGCGGCCGCCGTCGTCCTCGTGATGGATCGGGACCGGAAACTTCAGCATGTCGACTTCATGGTCGCGCATGCTGTTTTCGAGCACCGGCCCTTGCGTTACCATTTTCGGCGGTATCCGTTTGAATCCTTTCTTGATGTGCTTGCGGAAATGGTCGAGCATGTCCTTGCGGTTATCGGACATCGTCGGCTCCATGCCGAGCACCAGCGACAGCCGGTACGGCGAGCCGAACATCCCGTAAGCACAGCGGTATCCCGCGGCATAGTCCGGAATCTCGTCGAACAGCAGCAGCGGCGATTTCTCGACCTTCTGACGGTAAAGCACCTCGGTCACCGCGCCGAGTTCCCGGTCCCAATGCGCGTTGCTGACGCGCGCCAGTTCGCCGCGTTTTTCCACGGCGGAAATGAATTCACGCAGGTCGTTCTGTAGTGTTCCTTCGGTGGTCGCCGTCATAAAATTCCCCGTGTCGGTCACTTGTCCCGGTGTTCCTTTATATGGAACGTGGTTCCATATCATTGAAACGCGAGGCTAGTTGATCATACAATGCGGCACACCGTCAATTTACGGTGTCGCCTTTGCGCGTAAGGCGCCATCGGATTTGCGCGAATACTGAACACGAGGGGGGATCGATGTCGTGGTACGTCCGCACACTGAACAAGCTGCTGCGATTTGCAGTGGTGGCAGTATGCGGCACCACCACCGCGATCGCGCAGGTTCCGGAGGACAAAAACGCGGGCGTTTTTTTGTACCAGGGTGCCGATCGCAATCAGCGGCTCATCGAACGGGCGCGCCAGGAAGGCACACTGGTGCTCTACACTTCTCTCGCAACCACCGAGTCTGTCCCGTTCACCCAGGCTTTCGAAAAGAAATACGGCGTGAAGGTCCTGCTCTGGCGCGCTGTGAGCGAGCAGATCGTGCAGCGGACGGTCATCGAGGCCCACGGCAAGCGCTTCACTGTAGATGTGGTGGGAACCAACGGGCCCGAGATGGAAATGCTCGCCCGCGAAAAGCTGTTGTCGGCGTTTCACAGCCCTTATATCGCGGATATTCCCGCATCTGCCGTCCCCGCTCATCGCCTGTGGATCCCCGACCGCATGAACTTTTTCGTCGTCGCTTATAACACCAACAAGGTTCGACGCGAGGAACTCCCCAAGACCTACGAAGGTTTTCTCGACCCGAAGTGGAAGGGGCGCCTGGGGATCGAGGCGACCGACGCGGAGTGGCTCGCCACTATCGTCAAGCTCTGGGGTCAGGACCGCGGCATGGCGTTTTTCCGTAAGCTCGCACAGATGCGGCCCGACGTGCGCAAGGGCCACGTCCTGCTCGCTGAATTAGTTGCGGCGGGCGAAGTGCCGGTGGGCCTTACGATCTATAACTCCAACGCGGAATCCATGAAGCGCCGCGGTGGCCCGATCGATTGGGTGCCGATCGCGCCGGTGGTGGCGCGTCCGCAGGGTATCGCGGTGACGAAAAACGCCCCGCATCCGCATGCGGCGCTGCTGTATGTCGATTTTGTCCTGTCGCCGGAAGGACAAGCGTTGTACAGCGCCATGGGGCGCCCACCCGTAAGCGTTAAGGTGCCGAACAACATGAATGATTTCCCGTATACGATGGTGGCCCCCGCGACCGTGTTGGACGAGGCCGAGAAGTGGGAAAGGATCTGGAATGAGCTGTTCATCAACAAATAAGCCGCATGCGTACACTGCGTGCGATTAACAGAACACAAAATAGACGGTGACATATTATGGGAGCGATGCCACATGATGCGGTTGGCCTGGTGCTGGTGGTTTTCATTCTGGGTTTAAAGCATGGCATGGACCCGGATCACCTCGCCACCATCGATGGGCTGACCCGCTTCAATGCGCGGTCACGGCCGCGTCTGTCTCGTTGGTCGGGCTGTCTTTTTTCACTGGGGCATGGGTTCGTGGTGACCCTCGTCGCGGCGGCAGTGGCGCTGCTCGCGCATGAATGGTCGGTGCCCTCCTGGCTCGCGGATTTTGGTGCCTGGATTTCCATTCTCTTCCTCCTCGCGCTGGGATCGGCCAATTTGTGGACGGTATTTCGCTCGCCTTACGATCAAGTGGTCCGCGCAGTGGGCTTGAAGGGCCGATTTCTGAAACGATTTTCCGAAGCCAGTCATCCCGTGGTGATCGCTTCCGTGGGCGCCGCCTTCGCGCTTTCGTTCGATACACTAAGCCAGGCTGCTCTTTTTTCGCTGACCGCCACTCACCTCGCCGGACTGGTATTCGCCATTGCGCTCGGCTTGATCTTCATGTTGGGCATGATGGTGACCGATGGCGTTAACGGCCTTTGGGTCGCGCGCTTGCTGAAACGCACCGATCAGCGGGCACGCATTGCTTCGCGAGTAATGGGGCTGGCGATTGCGTTCCTGAGCCTGGCTATTGCAGGTCTGGGTATGGCGAAATACTTCGCCCCCACCGTTGCAACAATGCTGGAGGGCGCGAGTCTACTCATGGGCATTATCCTGGCGACGATTTTGCTGGCCAGCTTCGGGCTCGCCATTCGCCTTTCCCGACCAGCCGTCTAGCCTGCTGGTCCACTGCGGAAAATCGTTCCTTGAACGCGCTAATCTTCATGGCAAGATATTCTTCTGCACCAGCGGAGAGGTTGCTTTGGACCAGAAAGTAAAGCCAGGCAAAGCACCGAATAAAGCAAAGACACGACTTTCTTCGGTCGCTAATGCCATACGTTTGTTAAAAGTTTTCTCCGACGACGAGTACGAAATCGGCATCAGCAGTCTGGCAAAGCGCCTGGGGCTCGCCAAAAGTACCGTCCACCGGCTCGCCTCGACCTTGATCGCAGAGAAGTTACTCGAGCAGAATACGCAGGACGGCAAGTACCGGCTCGGGCTCCTGCTGTTCGAGCTGGGGTCGCTGGTGCGGCGCAAGATGGACGTCAGTGCCGAGGCAAGACCGCTATTGAAAGCGCTGATGGAGCAGACCGGCGAGACGGTGCACCTTGCCGTGCTTGACGATCAGGCCGTGCTCTACGTCAACAGAATTGAAAGCCGGCGCGCCATTCGCATGGGATTCGGCCTCGGTACCCGCGCGCCTCTGCATTGCACTGCTCTGGGCAAGGCACTGCTCGCATTCCAGCCGCGCGAGTTCATCGAGGAAGTCATCGCGAACGGCCTGACGCGCCGCACGCCGGAGACGCTCACCCGCCCGCAGGCGTTACGCCAGGAGCTGGCGGCCATTCGCGCCCGCGGCTATGCGATCGAAGACGAGGAAATCGAAATCGGCCTGCGCAGCATAGCAGCAGTGGTTCGCGGTGACTCCGGGAATGCAATTGCCGCCATCGACATAGCCGGTCCCGCACATCGTTTGACAAAGAAAGTGCTGCTCTCCTATGCGCGCGACCTGATGGGCGCAACAGAAGCGGTTTCCATGCGGCTCGGCTACCAGCACCCGCAACTTGATAGGCATAATACGGCGCATACGATATTCGCAACGCACCATGAGACATCACTATGATCACCGAAAATCAGAACGACATTCTCACCCGCACCGGGCCCGGCACGCTGATGGGCGATTTGTTCAGGCGTTACTGGCTTCCGGCGCTGCACGCGTGGGAGCTGCCCGAGCCTGACTGCGCGCCGGTGCGCGTGAAGCTGCTTGGCGAGCCCTTGATCGCGTTTCGCGACTCGCAGAATCGCCTCGGGCTGATCGACGAGTTCTGCGCCCACCGCGGCGTATCGCTATGGTTCGGCCGCAACGAGGAATGCGGGCTGCGCTGCGCTTACCACGGCTGGAAGTACGACGTGACCGGGCAGTGCGTCGACTTGCCTTCGGAAGGCGACAACGGCCCGATGAAAAAACGCATCAAGCTGAAATCGTACCCCTGCCTCGAACTGGGCGGCGTGATCTGGACTTACATGGGCCCGCCGGAGCTCAAGCCCGAGCCGCCGGCGCTCGAGTGGGTCAGCGTTGCGCCCGAGCAGCGTTACGTGTCCAAGCGTTGGCAGGAGTGCAATTACCTGCAGGCGCTCGAAGGCGGCATCGACTCCTCGCACGTGAGTTTCCTGCACTCCGGAGCGCTGAAGAGCGATCCGTTGTTCGTCGGCAGCAAAGGCAACGAGTACAACGATCAGGACAGAATGCCGCAGTTCGATGTGGTCGAGTTCGAAGGCGGGCTTTTAATCGGCGCGCGCAGGAATGCAGAAAATGACCGCTATTACTGGCGCATCACGCCATGGATCATGCCCACCCACACCATCATCCCACCGCGCGCGGGACATCCGCTCGGCGCTCACGTGTGGGTGCCGAGCGACGATGAGAACACCTGGTCGTGGAGCATCAACTATCACCCAAAGCGCGCGCTGACGGATGCCGAGCTTACCGCGATGAAGGATGGCAAGGGCATACATGTGCAATACGTGCCCGGCACGTTCATTCCGCGGCAGAATAAGCATAACGATTATCTGATCGATCGCGCCGCGCAGGAAACGGGCGTGCATTTTTCCGGTGTCGAGGGCATTGCGATGCAAGATGCTTCACTGCAGGAATCCATGGGTCCGATCCAGGACCGCACGCGTGAGAACCTGTGCCCCACCGACCGCGGCATCATCATGGCGCGCCGGATGCTGTTGCAGGCGGCCGAGGCGGCCCGCGCCGGCAAGCGCATCCCTGCTCTCGATCCGGCGGAACAGCGCGTACGCTCGTGCGCAATCGAGCTCGCGCGCGACCAGCACTTCAAGGATCATGCACGGCACGGTTTGTTTGCGCCGCTCGACACTGATCCGATCACGGTCTGAAACGGATAACCCGCCGGCAACGAAGCTCCAGCATTTTATTTCGGGAACCGAATGTCCAAGCTGCGCTTGACGTTATCGTGCTGGAACTATGATCGCGTGCGCGCGCTCGCCGATGGGCGCGTGCAGCCCGAGGGCATCGACATCAATTTCCTCGATCTGCAGGTGGAAGAGACTTTCTTCCGCATGCTGCGTAATCAGGAGTTCGACGTCGCCGAGCTCTCGCTGTCGTCTTATAGCGTATCGCTGTTTCGCGAACCGCATCCTTTCGTCGCGATTCCGATCTTCCCATCGCGCTCGTTTCGCCATTCGTGCATATTCATATCGACGCAAAGCGGCATCCGCGAACCGAAGGACATCATCGGGAAGCGCTGCGCTTCACCGGAATTCCAGTTGACCGCACCGGTGTGGAGCCGCGGCATCCTGCAGGACGAGTACGGCGTCAAAATCGACGCGTGCGAATACTGGACCGGCGGCCAGGAACAGCCGGGACGTGACGAGAAACAACGGCTCGAGCTTCCATTCAAGCTGCATGCCATCGGCCCGGGCAAAACCCTGTCGCAGATGCTCGCCGCGGGCGAAATCGACGTCATCCACAGCCCGCGCATGCCTTCGACCCTGCACACC
>Ga0070681_10004950_pt1 | contig 12810 bp, 10 predicted proteins | sample KBSC83BmetaG_FD_65650 | JGI IMG/M metagenome (GOLD analysis project Ga0070681, IMG submission 65650) | Corn rhizosphere microbial communities from Kellogg Biological Station, Michigan, USA - KBS C8-3B metaG | ecosystem: Host-associated > Plants > Roots > Rhizosphere | place: USA: Michigan... | reverse complement strand
AACGGCCGATCCTCTCGGCGGAAGGCCGCCGACAGCAGGTCACGGGCCGGCCCTGACGAGCGGCGGCACATAGGTGCGAACCGAGTCCACGTCGATCTCGAACATCTTCGCGCCCCCCACCTTTTTCCGTGTTCCGGTGATCTCGACCCACTGGCCGATGAATGGTTTGACCTTGTCCTCGCCATCAGTCAACTCGAACACCCGACCCCACGTTTCTCGCGAGCAGCTGTCTTTCTGTGGCCGGGGCGTGTTTGCCTCGATCCACGTGGCGTTCACGAGCATGTACTTCTTGCCGACGCCGAAGCCCAGAGCGAAAGGACCGCTGTCCACTCTCCGACGCTCCTTGTGATAGTTCTTTTCGCGCTGCACACAGCCAACGACGGTGACCTCCTTGGCCACATCGTCGTCGGACTGAGCGGCGACGTCAGATGGCGCGAACGCAAACGCGATCACCATCAGGGCCGCCATCGGGATGACACATGCTGAGGCAAATCGCTGGAAAATCATCCGGTCAAAAGGGTGAACTGCAATCCGATTGCCGATACACGCTGACGCAGCCGAAAGCTCGATACGCCGTCACGAACTGCGAAAAGTGCCAGCGACCGCCGTCGTAGAAACGGTTGCTCGTCAGCACGCGGAGAGCGGCGTCACCATTGACGAAGCGCATCACGAGGACACCTTGTCCTTCGTGCCTCGGTACCGGCCCGGAGTGCGCGAGCCGCTCAGCAACAATTCGTCTTTCAACCACCCGTCGCAGAAGCTGCCACAATACGGGCAGTGAGCAAAGTTCTGGTGACGGGCGGATCGGGATTCATCGGCAGCTACTGCATTCTCCAGTTGCTCTCGGCCGGCCACGAGGTTCGCACGACCGTTCGCAGCCTTTCGCGCGAAGGCGACGTGCGGGGGATGCTGAACGCCGGGGGCGCCCCTCCTGTGCCTCGCGTCTCGTTCGTCGCCGCCGACCTGACGTCGGACGCTGGCTGGCCAGAAGCCGTTGCCGGCTGCGACTACGTGCTGCACGTGGCCTCGCCCTTTCCGATGGTCACGCCCAGAGACGAAAACGCGTTGATCGTGCCCGCCCGCGAAGGCACGCTTCGTGTGCTGCGCGCATCGCGCGACGCCGGCGTGAAACGGGTCGTCCTCACCTCGTCGTTCGCGGCCATCGGATACGGACACGCGTCGCAGGCCGCGCCGTTCGACGAGACGAACTGGACGAATGTTCACGGCGACGTGTCGGCTTACGTGAAATCGAAAACGCTGGCCGAACGGGCGGCCTGGGATTTCATCGCGAGCGAAGGCGGTCGGCTGGAACTCTCGGCGGTCAATCCGGTTGGCGTGCTCGGCCCCGTGCTGGGATCGGATTATTCGACGTCGATCGCGCTCGTGCAGCGTCTGATGGACGGCGCGTTGCCAGGCTGCCCACAGCTGTACTTCGGATTGGTGGACGTGCGTGACGTCGCCGACTTGCACGTGCGCGCGATGACCGATCCGCGCGCCAGGGGCGAGCGCTTTCTCGCCGTCGCGGGCGATTGCATGTCCATCCGGGATATTGCGATGGTACTCAAGGCGCGAATGGGTGCCGACGCGAAGAGGGTTCCGACGTGGCAGCTGCCCAACTGGATCGTCCGGCTCGCGGCACTTCGCGATCCCGGCGTGAAACAGATCCTTCCCGATCTCGGGAAGAAAAAGAACGCCAGCCACGACAAGGCGACGCGCGTGCTCGGTTGGGCACCGCGGTCGAACGAGGACGCGATCGTCGCCACCGCCGAGAGCCTGGTGCGGCTCGGTTTACCGAAGGGCTAGCTCACACACCCGAAAGAACGGTGGCCGCGGAGTTCGCAGAGAACGCAGCCTGCGATCGCTGCCGGAGGCATCGCTGCGATCTCAGCGCGCTCTGCGGCCAACTTGGGACTCGAATCGCGCTAGCCGACGGGAACAGCGCGCGCCGAAATCGCTTTCAACGCATCGAGGAATTCTTCGCCGGGAATTTCGGCGTCGCGCTTGCACTCCGCCCGAGCCACCAGATCGCTCAACGAAATGACGCCAACAAGGCGGCGCTGACGATCCACGACGGGTAGACGACGGACACGCCGATCCTTTAACGCCGACAGGGCCTGACGCGCATCGTCGGATTCGGCAACGGTGAACACCGTTCGGGACATCACGTCCCCGACCCGGATGTGACCCGGGTTCATCGATCGAGTTGCGGCGGCGATGCAGATGTCCCGGTCGGTGACAACCCCGATCACCTGGCGATCATCGTTGACGACTGGCACTATCCCGCAATCGCCGTCCCACATCAACTTGGTGGCGGTCGACAAATCGGCATCCTCACGCACGGTTTTGACGGCAGTCGACATCAGTTCCTTGACTTTCATGATCCAGCCCCTTTCCCGTTGTGGCTCTGCATGGAGAACTGTCCGACCATGCTCAGCAATCCGCGCGCCATCACGGAGAGCGGAATGTTTCGAACCGAAATCGGGAACGCCGAGTATTCGAGCATTACAACCGATGGGAATCACGCAGTGAACGAGAACTCAACGGATTTCGAGCGAGCGGGCAAGCGTTTGGTTTTCGGACTCGCACCGCTCGCGGGTTCGTGGCAGAAATTCGGAGGTCAGTGGAGGTGCTTCTGAAACCAATCCCTCGCAAGCGTGGACACCGTTTCGAGCGCACCCGGCTCTTCGAACAGATGTGTCGCCCCGCGAACAATCTGCAGGTCGCGCGCACACGTGAGTCGCGCGTACGCTTCTTTGTTGAGAGCAATCACGATATCGTCTCGGCCGCCGACAATGAGCCGTGTCGGCGCTGCGACGCGCTCGAGCGTTGCTTCAGCGAGGTCGGGCCGGCCGCCGCGCGACACGACAGCGCGCACTGCGTGGGTTCTATTACCCGCTGCAATCAACGCCGCTGCTGCGCCTGTGCTGGCCCCGAATAAGCCGATCGGCCGTGACGAAATCTGAGGGTCCGACAGCGCCCAGTCGATAACGCCCACCAGGCGATCGGCCAGGACCGGAATATTGAATCGAAACTCCGCCGTCGTGGCATCGACCAGTTCTTCCGGCTCGGTCAGCAGATCAAGCAGCAAGGTCGCGATGCCGCCATGCTGCAGCACCTCCGCCACCGCGCGATTGCGCGGACTGTGGCGACTGCTCCCGCTGCCGTGCGCGAAGATGACGAGCGAATGCGCGTCGGACGGCATCGCGAGATCGCCGACCAGTCCGACGCCCGAAACATCCAGTCTCACCGGCCGGGCGATATCAGTCGAAATACCCATGGCGCCCTCCCTAAGGTTGTCTCGTGGTGGTGCAAGAACCGCGCGAACGAACCAGCACGCGAATTGCTTACTCGCGCCGCGGAGATTTCACACATGAACCTTGTCCTTCGTCCATCACAGTTCGGGTTCCTCGTTGCCACTCGAGCAGCGCTCGCCTTCGGGGTTGGTTTGCTCGTCGCAAACCGGATTCCGGAGGCACGCCGACGGGCCATTGCACTGACACTCATCGGCATCGGCGCGGCGACCACCATCCCTGCCGTGCGGACGCTGCGCGGCAGCCGGATCGATGCACCGGCTCTGCGAGAAGCCGTCTGAGGTCGATGCTCGATGGCAACTCGTAGCGCATTGCCGGGCATGATGTACACGGCACACGCGTTGCTTCATCTCTGAGTGTCGGCGCAACACCGGTCGCAGATGCCGGAAAACCTGCGTAGGTAACAACCTCGAAGCGGATCCGACTCGCGACCTGTTGCGCTGATGTTTCCTTCACACCTCTCGCTCATCCACTGTTGCGGAGCCTGGCGTTCCGCTTGCACCAGAGGCACGCGACCGCAGCAACCTCACCGAGGAGAAAGGAAGATCTATGCCCGAAAACACCAAGAACAACCTGCCGTCACGTCAACAACAGCAACCGATGACGCGGCGTGAAACACCGGGGATGGGTGGCCCATTCCGGATGCTCGAACGATTTGCCGACGAAATCGACAGCGTATTCGACAACTTCGGGATTGGCCGAGGCTGGCTGATGCCGCGCAGCATGCGCACGGCGAGCACCGCAACGGATCTCTGGGTCCCGCAAGTGGAGGTCACGCAGCAGGGCAACGAGCTCGTGGTGCGAGCTGACTTGCCAGGCATGAAGAAGGACGACATTCAAGTCGACATCACCGACGACGAGGTCACGCTTTCCGGCGAACGTCGCAGGGAAGAAGAGACCGAAAAAGGCGGTCTGTACCGGTCCGAGCGAAGCTACGGCTTCTTCACGCGCAGCATCCGCCTACCGGAAGGTGCGATGACCGATCAGGCGAAAGCCGCGTTCAAAGATGGCGTGCTGGAAATCCGGATGCCGGCTCCGCCTGAACAGGTGACGCGCGGGCGTCGGCTCGAGATCAAGGAAGGCACCGACACGAAAAAATAACGAGTCGGGACGAAGAAGAACGCTAGAAGTTGAGGCCGATTCCGAAATCGATTTTTCGCATCCCGGCGACGGCCGTCGGTTTTCCGAAGAACGGCGACGTCAACGTTCCACTGTACCCGACGTAGTTGCGCTCGTTCGTGAGGTTCTGGACGTTCATGAACAGCTGCAGTCGATAACGGGCAGTTCCCGGATCGAACGTGCGCACCTGCGTCGAGGCGCCGCCGCCAAAAACGCCGACGACCGGTGGTTGCCCGGCCGTCCGCCCGAACGCAAACACATATCCAAAGTTTGCGTTGATCGTCGTTTGGCCGCTTGCCCGCAAGGTGTTTCTGCCGACGCCGGCGGGGCGATCGTTGAAGATGCCGTCGCCGTTATCGTCACGGCCGCTGAGCATCGTGTACGGCGGGGCCGTGAAGGTATTCAGGTTGAGGCCCAGCAAGACGTTGCGCACGATCTGATTGTTGAAGGTCAGATTGAGGCGGCTGCGAATATCACGCGTGAGCGGCGGCGGACCACCGCCGAACCCATCGCCAAACGGGCCCCCGAACGCCACGGCCGCTCCATTCGCTGGGCCCCATTCGGCAGCCAGGTCGCCGGTTGGAGGAACGGCGAGCGGACCGTCCGTGTTGTTCCGGAGCGAGGATAGCGCGTAGTTCGCGAACACCGTGCTCCGCTTCCAGCTGATGAGCGGCCCGCGAAAAGCGGGAAGCAGGGCGCCCGGGTTGAGCGTCGCATCCATCTGCAGTTGGTGCAGACGCGAAGCGGCATCGGACACCACGTCGATCACATTGGAAAAGTGCGGATCGGGCCGGACGCCGTTCGCCAGCGGATTCAGGTTGAGCCCGCGGGCCAGCCTTGACCCTCGCTGATAGCTGTAGGTGGCGGACACGCGCATCACTTTGAGGAATCCTTGATCGATCCCTGCGCTCACCCGCGTGGTGCGCGGCACGCTGAAGTCAGGGCTGAGCTCGTAGCGATTCACCGGAGGCACCGCACCGCCCGTTCCAGGATCCGGAAACGACGGGTTCGTGATGTTCAATTCCTGCTGATGAAATCCGTCGACCCGAACCGTCTGATCGTAGGTGCTCGCCGGCAACCAGTCGTAGAAGACGCCGATGCTGCTTCGGAGTGTGGTCTGGACGGTCGCAAACGGCGCCCACGTGGCGCCAAAGCGCGGACCGAGGTTCGCCACGTCGTGCACGTGTGTCTGGAGCTCATACCGAAGCCCCGGTGTGATGGTCAGGTTCTTCCGGACACGAATGTCGTCCTGCACGTAGAGGCCCGCCTGCACGTTTCGGTAGGCGATAAAGGGGTCGCCAATGCGGCGCGTGTACTGGCTCGGCTGGCCCGCCAGGTAGGCATCGAGATTGTCAAATGTGTACTGGCCGAGATAATTGGCCGTCGAATTCGAATGAAACCAGCCGCCCGTGACGGCAGCCCCGGCACGCAATGAGTTTCGTCCGAGCACGTAATCGAGATCAGATCCGACGTCGATAAGGCGCGAATGATCTCCACCGGCGCGCTGGGCGCCGCCGCTCGTAAACGCATCGAGCACACGAATCGTTGGCGCTTCGAGCGCGGAGTGCGCCTCACTGTCGGCCCAGATGACCTGAACGCGTGTTCGAGAGAATGCACGACGGCCTAGCGGCCCGAAATGCTGAACGCGGAAATTGTGGGAGATGTTGCTGACAGAAAACGCCCGTTCGGGTTCGTCGTATCCGCCGATGCCCTGGTTGTCGCCCGCGAAGCGGCCCATGTTGTAGCCGAACCGCAGCGTCTGATCGAGCGTCAGCGCGTAATCGAGCTGACCATTCACGTATTGGTTATCGCGCGGCGTCTTCACACCGAGCGCGTGAGACAGCGTTCCAGTCGGCAATGCCGCATTGAGATTGGGCGTGTCGTAGGCGCTGGTGCCGAACAGGTTGAGGTTGAATGAGCTCTTGTCCTTGACCAGCGTGCCGCCCAGTCCGAAGCCGTAATTGACATTCTGCTCGGGACCGCGGACCGGTACAAATGGACTGCGTCCGCTCAACTGATCGTCTCGCGCTTGAAATTGCGAGTAGTACCGAATCGGTCCGAGGCCCGGTTGCGTGATGATCTCGATCGACACACCGCCGGCGCTGTGAAACTCGGCGGCAAATTGGTCGCGCGCGATGCGGATAGATCGAATTTGCGCCTTCGCCGGCAGCGCGCTGCCCTCGAACCCATCGATCCGAATGACCGCACCCGGCCCGGCCATGTCTTGCAGTTGTTGTTGGAAGGTCGTGGGATCGTCGGAGAGCGCGTCAATTTGATCGCGTGTCAGTGCCGTGCCAAATGAACCTTGACGATCGGAAGCCGCGGCCTGCTGATCCTGTCCAACCGTGATGGACGCCTCGACCTTCTCGATATCCAGCATGGCCGACTGACGATTTTCTCCAGTGCGGACACGAACGTCCGGGAGCGTCCGCTTCTGGAATCCGGCAAACTCGGCATCAACGGTATAGCGTCCGGGTACGAGACGGCTGAAGACTGCCACGCCTGTCTCTGAGGTTTGTACGGGTACGACTGACACCGTTCGCGTCGCGGCCTCCGAACCGGTGAGGGTGACCGTCGCACCGACGATGACAGCGCCGCTCGGGTCGGCAACCGTCACGCGAAGCGTCGCATTCGGCGATTGCGCGGCGACGGATCCCGAACATGCGGCAAGCGCTATCAGCACAGCCACCAGCAAGCGTGGTGGTCGTCTGCGCCAGATGCGGGTAATGCGGAGCGTCATTTCGGTGCCTCGAACTTCTTGACGTCGATCTTCGCGTTGATACGGATGCGATCGAACGTGGTCTCTTCGATCGTTTGTCCCGCAACCGACCGTCTGATGCGGAACGGCCACTTCACGCCGTTGACGTCGCGGAAGTCCGCGTAATACATGCGGAATTCAGCCGGAGCGGGCTGGCCGGGCGCCGGTTGCTGCCACATCAGCATGACCGGCAAGTGCGTGTCCTGCTGAACAACCAATCGCGCCGAAAAATTCGCCGGACCGGTGACCTCGAGAACATCGGCTTTCCCTTCAGGCGCCTCGCCAATGCCGGCGTACTTGAATGTCAACGGATAGGTTGGAAACGAGGTCGCGGCCACACCGAGCATTAGTCGAGCAAAGTCCTGCTTGACCGCATTGAGGCGTTGTTGCGCCGGATTCATCGGCGCCCCGCCGCGTCCACCCCCGTCACCCCTCGCTGACCGACCGTCGCCCGGTGGCGGTGCGGCTCGACCCTCCGGCGCGGGCGCCCGTCCTGGACCTCCTCGGCCCGCACCCGGCATTGGGAACTGAATCAACGTGTCCCCGCTGAAGCCGCTCACGGTCACGTCGGTGTCCTGGGCGGGAATTTCATCTTTGCGGACGAACCGGTCGGGCAACTCGCAATTGATCTCGAATTCAATAGGGACGAGGTTGTTGCCTCGAAGCTGCCGCGTTCGGCCGTTGGCAACGAACGTCCTGATGGCATTGAGGTTCTTTTCGCCGCCGAGCGCCGTGCGCGCAGCGGCAAGCACCTGCGCAGCATCAGTTTGCTGGCTAAAGGCGACGACCGAACTGGCGCCGAACGCCACCACGAAGAGGGCCGCCTTCGCTCGTCCGACCAGCCGCGAGCTTCGGCGCGGCAGGCTCCTTTTCCGAAGAACCCGCATGGCAGTCTCCCTTGCTAGTCCGCCTTACACCGGCGCTGGCGGCTTAGACGAGTAGTGTCGCGATTTAGTTGTGACGGGAGCGTGAACGGCGACACCAGCTGACAGCTGAAGCCGGTCAATGCCGACGTCACAGCGAATCGGATCCGTGCACGTGAGATGTCGGGCCATCAGCTCACGGACGACGACCATCGATCACTATCGATTGTGAGCGACGGCTCAAGACACCTCGTTCGCAGTGAGCACACGTGGGTACGGAGTATGCCCGTCCGAGTTCGACCGTACGTACGAGGCGCCGCTCTGGCTAAGCATCGAAACACATCGCATCCCTCCTCCCTCCACCGCTCCGCACCGGCTCCGGTTGGTGCGGAGCACAGATGGACGTTGATCGCACTCGCCGGAATTGCCGTCGCGACAGTGCTGGGCATTAATGCGGTGCGGTCGAATACGCCGATACCGCCACTGCCACCGACGCCGATGGTCACGGTTGCGTCTTCGACGTTCCTGCCAACGGTCGAGAACTCGGACAAGCCAACGGGCAAAGCGCCTGACGGCATGGTGTGGATCCCGGGCGGTGAATTCTCGATGGGCGCCGCCGATCCAAGCGGCGCGGATCAAAACGATGTCGGCATGCATGCGACCGACGATTCGCGTCCGGTGCATCGGACCTATGTCGATGGATTCTGGATGGATCGCACCGAAGTCACCAATCGTCAGTTCGCGGCTTTCGTGAAGGCAACCGGATATATCACCGTCGCCGAACGCACGCCGGACGCCAGGGAATTTCCTGGCGCCCCAGCGGAGAACTTGATTGCCGGATCCGTAGTGTTCTCGGCTCCCGACCATCCCGTTCCGCTCGACAACCACCTGCAGTGGTGGTCGTACGTGAAGGGCGCAAACTGGCGCCATCCGTTCGGTCCCGGCAGCACGATTACGGCGAACGAAAACTTCCCGGTCGTGCACGTGGCGTACGAAGATGCCGTCGCGTACTCAACGTGGGCGGGGAGAAGGCTGCCGACCGAAGCTGAGTGGGAATTTGCCGCGCGAGGCGGTCTGACCGGACAGCTGTATCCCTGGGGCAATGATTTCAAGCATGACGGCCAGTGGATGGCCAACACGCATCAGGGGCACTTTCCTGATCGCGATACCGGCGAGGACTCGTTCACCGGCATCGGTCCAGTCGGGCAGTTTCCGGCAAACGGCTACGGCTTGTACGACGTCGCCGGCAACGTCTGGGAGTGGGTCAGCGACTGGTATCGGCCCGACTACTACGCCGTGCTTGCCGCGAAGCGCGACGTCGCGCGCAATCCACCCGGCCCGCCGTCGTCATTCGATCCCGCAGAACCCGGTCAGCCCAAACGTGTGCAACGCGGCGGATCGTTCCTCTGCACCAATCAGTACTGCTCGCGCTACATGGTCGGCACGCGCGGCAAGGGAGAGGTCAGCACCGGAACGAACCACCTGGGATTCCGAACCGTGATGGCGCCGACGCATTCGCACAACCACTAAGGGAGGTCGTTCCCATGAAGCAAGCAGTCGCTCTCGCGCTCGCCGTGTGTCTGACGCTGTCGTCAACGCCCATCGCGTTCGGACAGTCGGCGCCGGCCACGGCTGCCGGACAGCCCGGAGGCGATCCATGGCCGCGTACGGTCACGGTCAACGGCGCGGAGATTTCTATTTATCAGCCGCAGTTGAACAGCTGGAACGGCAATCTCCTGGATGCGTATTCCGCCGTAAAAGTGAAGGTCGGCGGATCCGACGTGACGAATTACGGCGTGATCTGGTTTACGGCGCGCACCGAAGTCGACAAAATCAATCGGGTGGTGACCCTCAACGATTTCAAGTTGACGAAACAGAACTTCCCCACATTGGCAGACAACGGCAGCGCGTACGCGGCAGCGTTCACGGGCGCGGCCGCCTGGACCCAGAGCATGCCGCTCGACGAGTTGGAGACGGCACTGGCGACGACGTCGGTCGATGCCGCGCAGAAGCGCTTCGCGGTGAACAACGACCCGCCTCACATCATTTTTTCCACGACGCCGGCGGTGCTCGTATCGATTGACGGCCGGCCAGTGCTGAGGCCGGCACTCGGCAAGTTCGTGAAGGTGGTCAACACGCGGGCGCTGATCCTCGAAGACCCAGCCACGAGCACCTATTACGTGGCGTTGATGAACGGCTGGGTCGAATCGAAATCGCTCAATGGTCCGTGGGCGACCGTCGAGCATCCACCGGCAGTCCTCGAGGAGATCAAGTCTGCCGCAATCGCGGACGATCAAAATCAAGTGATCGGGAACGACAAGCAGTCGCTCGCTGAAGCCGAAAAGGACGGCGAAGCGCCCACGGTGTATGTCACGACCAGGCAGGCCGAGTTGCTCATGACCGAGGGCGATCCGGAATTCGCGCCACTGAGAGGCACGACCCTCTCATACGTCGATAACTCCGCGGACGACATCTTCCGAGACGACGACAGCTATTACGTGCTCATCGGCGGACGCTGGTTCACCACTGAATCGCTGCAGGAGGGACCGTGGACCTTCGTGCCACCAACCAGCCTGCCGAGGGAATTTGCGGCGATTCCGGATTTCGGCCCGAAGGCGGACGTGCTGGTGTCGGTGCCAGGTACTCCACAAGCGAGAGAAGCGCTAATCGCCAATCAGATTCCACAGACGGCAACCATCTCGCGGACATCCGCGCATCTCACCGCGAGATACGACGGACAGCCGGAATTCAAACCGGTCGAGGGCACGTCGCTGACGTACGCGGTGAACTCCTTGACGCCGATCGTCTACGACCCGGGCGGTTCGTACTACGCCTGTCAGAGCGGCGTGTGGTTCAAGTCGGCGGCACCGACCGGCCCCTGGACGGTCGCACCCTCCGTCCCTGTCGAGATCTACGCGATCCCGCCGAGCTCGCCGCTGCACTACGTCACGTACGTCAAGGTGTACGGGTACACGCCAGCCTCGGTGTCTGTCGGCTACACGCCCGGCTACTACGGAACGGTGCTCACTAGTGATGGCCTGGTGGTCTACGGAACCGGTTACAACTACACGCCCTACATTGGACCGTCACTGTGGGTACCGACACCGTACACGTACGGAGTGGGAGCGGCGTTTTCGTGGAGCGCGGCGGCTGGTTGGGCGCTCGGATTTGGTCTCGGCGCCGCCGCGGGAGGACTGGGTCCATGGTGGGGACCCGTCGGATATTGGGGCTGGGGCGCCGTCGCACCAGCCTGGGGATGGGACCGCTACGGCGGCGTCGCGTCGACGAATTTTTATGGACGCTGGGGCAACGCTGCCGTATCCGGGACGCGTGCCGCGTGGGCGAATCCTGCGACTGGCAACATCGGTGCGGGCACTCGAGGACGCGTTTACAATCCGGTCACCGGCACAACCGGCGTCGCCGCGCGCGGCGGCGACTTCAACGCTGACACCGGTCGCTACGCGGCGGGACGCGCGGGCGCGGGATACAACCCGGCGACCGGCGTGGTGAGAGGCGGCGCGCAGGGTGTGTACGGGAACGCGTACACCGGTCATGCGGGCAGCGTGAATCGAGGGTTCGCGTACCGTCCCAGCACGGGCACAGGAATCGCGTACAACGGCAACAACATCTACGCGGATCACAACGGCAACATCTATCGTTCGACCCTGTCTTCTGGCTGGCAGCAGCATATCAACGGTGGGTGGCGGAATCTCGACTCGTCAGACCTCCGATCCTCGCTCGACAGCCAGTCGTTTGCGCGCGATCTCGGTGGTCAGCGCTGGGGCGGCTTCCGATCCGGTGGATGGGCCGGCCGCTTCGGCGGCGGCGGCTTCGCGGATCGCGGTTTTGGCGGCGGTCGATTCGGCGGCGGATTTGGTGGATTCCGCGGCGGCGGATTCCGCGGTGGCCGGCGGTAACTGCAAGGTCCGGTGACTGCCTCGCGGACCTCAGACGGTTCTTGATTCTTAGTTCTGGGGTTCTAGGTTCTTTGGTTCTGAGTGCTGTTCCTTCCACGCCGTGGAACCCAGAACCAGAACCTAGAACCAAGAACCCAGAACCAGAAACCGGGTCCGTCCGCTTAGAACTCGTACCTCACGCCGACCCTGAGCTGGCGCGGGGTCGCGAACTGCTGACCCGAGATCACCCCGGATGCGCCGGCCACGCCGAAGTCGGCATTGGGCACACCGAACTCGATCTCGGAGAAGTTGTTGTAGTCGAGGATCGTCTGCGTATTGAAGACGTTGAACACGTCGGCAATGAGGCGCAGATCGCGACCACCCGCTCTGAAACTGTACGACGCTTCTGCGTTCACGGGTTTCGTCCAGGGAGTGCGTGTCCGGAAACCGTCGGATGTCTGGAATCCCGCGCCGCGAACCGTCAGCGGAATCTCCCCGCCACCGCCGTAGATGGGATGGGCCGCGAAGGGCGTCAGCGGGGCACCCGATTCCAGTTCCAGTCCAAGTGACAGGTTCACGCGATTACGGACGTCGTAGCTGCCATAGACCTTGATGTCGTGCGGCCGATCGAGCGGCAGCGGGCCGCTGCCGGCGGAGCCGAGGAAGCGAACGTCTCCGGTATAACCGAACTGCGGCACGCCAATCGCGGTATAGGTCGGATCGTTCGTCGGATAGTCGTAGAGCGACGTGATTCCCGGATCCGATTGACCGTTGTCGTTGCGGAAAAACCCCTCATAGTTCCCGGTCAGCCGCGACCATCGATACGACGCGGCGAGCGACCAGCCGTCGGTGAGCCGTTTGTT
>Ga0070681_10004947_pt1 | contig 12814 bp, 14 predicted proteins | sample KBSC83BmetaG_FD_65650 | JGI IMG/M metagenome (GOLD analysis project Ga0070681, IMG submission 65650) | Corn rhizosphere microbial communities from Kellogg Biological Station, Michigan, USA - KBS C8-3B metaG | ecosystem: Host-associated > Plants > Roots > Rhizosphere | place: USA: Michigan... | reverse complement strand
GGCTTGTGGTTGTACGGCGCGAAGTAGGAGTTGACGACGGCGCTCGCCTTGCCGATGTCGCCCATGCGCGGCCGCGTGCGGAAGATGAAGACATGCACCACGTCCTTCGGCGAGGCGTTCGCCGCCTTCAGCGTCTGCATGATGCCGTCCATCGTCTGGCGTATCTGCCCCTCGAGGTCGTTGGTCAGGTACTTCACCACCTGCTCGCGCTTGTGCGGATGGTCGTGATAGACCGGCAGCGCGGTCCCGCCGGCGAGCCAGAGGAGCTTGCCGCTCTTCACCTTGATCGCCGGCGAGAAGGGCATGAACACGCTCTTGTCGTAGTTCGGGTGGTTGATCACCTCGAGGTTGTTGCCGCTCTGGGCGAGCGCCGGCGCCGCCGCGACGGCCAGCGCCGCGGCGAGAAGGGCTTTCTTCATGGGACGTCTCCTTGGTTGGGTGGACTGCGCGTCCACTCTACCAAGCTACTTCTTGCCGCGGAGGTTGTCGGCGGCCTTGTCGACGCTGCGCGCCACGTCCTTGCCGGCCTGGTCGATCTGGCGGCCGGCCTTCTCGGCAGGCCCTTCCTGACGGCAGGCGACGAGCGCGACGACCGCGAGCATGAGGATGAGCGTCTTCATGCCGCGATTGTCGCGCAGCACGTCAGGCGGCAGCGGCCAGCGTGCCGCTCTGATAGTCGCGGATTGCCTGCTCGATCTCCTCGCGGGTGTTCATCACGAAGGGACCGTACTGCACCACCGGCTCGTTGAGCGGCCGGCCGGCGAGGAGGAGGAAGCGCGCGCCTTGCGCGCCGGCCTTCACCTGCACGTCGCCTTCCTGCGTGAACACCGCGGCGCTGCGGTTCGGGATGCCGTCGAGCGCGCCTTCGTACACGTAGGCGAACGCGTTGTAGCCGTCGGGCACCGGGTGCGTGAACGTCGCGCCGGCCGGCAGATGCACGTCGAAGTAGGTGGCATCCGTCGCGCCCGGCTTGACGGGCGCGTCCACGCCGCCGTAGCGGCCGGCGATGACGCGCACTTTGCCGTCCCCGAGCTTGACTTCGGGGATGTCGGACGCCGCCAGGTCGCGATAGCTCGCCGGCTTCATCTTGTCCTTCGCCGGCAGGTTGATCCAGAGCTGGAAGCCGCGCATGCGGCCGCGGTCCTGCTGCGGCATCTCGGAGTGGATGATGCCGCGGCCGGCGGTCATCCATTGCACGCCGCCCGACTTCAGGTTGCCTTTGTTGCCGAGGTGGTCCTCGTGCAGCATGTGGCCGTCGAGGATGTAGGTCACCGTCTCGAAGCCGCGATGCGGGTGCGCCGGGAAGCCGGCGATGTAGTCCGCCGCGTCCTCGGAGGAGAACTCGTCCAGCATGAGGAACGGATCGAGGCGCGCGAAGTTGGACTGCCCGAGGCTGCGCTGCAGCTTCACGCCGGCGCCGTCGGAGGCCGGAATCGACTTGATGAGGCGATGTACGGTGCGGGTCGTCATGATCGCTCCTATATGAGGGCGGCTTCGCGTTGATTCAATGTTAGGTCCTCGACCTGCGCACGAGCGCGGGCCAGGCCTTGCTCCTTGGCGGCGGGGCTGATCGCCAGCCCTTCGGCATAGACGCTTTCGACGTCGGTGATGCCGAGGAAGGCGAGGAAGTCGCGCACATAGGTCGTGTGCGCGTGCGCGTCGCCGTAGAAGCCGCCGCGCGCCATGACAAGGTACGCCTTCTTGCCCGTGAGGAGGCCGACCGCGCCTTTCTCCGTGTACTTGAACGTGATGCCGGCGCGCGCGACGTGGTCGAAGTACGCCTTGAGCGTCGACGGGATGCCGAAGTTGTACATCGGCACGCCGATCACGATCGTGTCCGCCGCTTTCAGCTCGGCGATCAGCGCATCGGAGTACTCCACCGCCGCCTGCTGGGCCGGCGTGCGCGTCGCGGCCGGCGTGTTGAAGGCGGCGAAGCGGCCGGCGTCGAGATGGGGCACGGTGGTGACGTCGCGCACGATGACTTCGCCGCCGAGGCGGGAGGCGAGCTCTTGCGCCAGCGCCGTCGACTGGCCGCCGGCGCCGAAGAGGCTGCTGCTGATGAGGAGGGTTTTCATGGCTCCATTAAACGATTCGCTGGATAGATAAAAAAGCGGAAAATATCGCCCATAACTATCGACTGATCCGATGAGTCCCCGCATCACCCTGGAGCAGTGGCAGGCCCTCGTCGCGGTGGTCGACGCCGGCGGCTACGCCCAGGCGGCCGACCAGCTGCACAAGAGCCAATCGTCGGTGACCTATCTCGTGCAGAAGCTCGAATCGCTGCTTGGCGTGAAGGCGTTCGAGATCAAGGGACGGAAGGCGGCGCTGACGCCGACCGGGCAGCTGCTCTATCGCCGTGCGCGCGTGCTGCTCGACGAGGCGCTCGGCCTCGAGAAGACGGCGAACAGCGCGTCGGCCGGATGGGAAGCCGAGATCCGCATCGCGGCCGAGATGATTTTTCCGGCGTGGGTGCTGCTCAAGTGCTTCGACCGGCTGAACGCCGAGAGCCCGCACACGCGCATCGAGTACTACGAGACGGTGATCGCCGGCACCAACGAGGCGCTCGTGAGCGGCCGCGCCGATCTCGCCATCACGCCGGTCGTTCCATCCGGATTCGCCGGGACGCCGCTGATGCCGCTACGCATGCTGCTCGTCGCGCATCCGGATCATCCGCTGCACAAGCTCGGCCGCGCCATCACGATGCGCGACCTGCGCAAGCACCGCCAGCTCGTCGTGCGCGAGACCGACACCGCGCGCGCGACGAAGACCATGGTGGAAGCGGCGCAGCGCTGGACCATGAGCCACGTGTCGACCGGCATCTTCGCCGCGGCGATGGGCTTCGGCTACGGCTGGTATCCGGAGGAGCGCATCCGCAACGAGCTGCGCGACGGATCGCTGAAGCCTTTGCCGCTGCGCGAGGGCGGGGAGCGGCTGGGGCAGTTCTATCTGGTCTACGCGGACCGCGACAACGCCGGGCCGGGAACGCTGCGGCTGGCCGAAATCATCCACCAGGCGGTGAAGGAAGAGTGCGCTAGCGCGGGCGACGGAACCACTTCGTGATGATCGCCTTGTAGCCGCGCTTCACCGGCGTGCCGTGGTGGAGCGTGTCGTAGTTCGGCGTGCCGTCCGCCTTGAGGTTGTTCCAAAGCACGGCCATGCCGCGCTTAGGTGGAATCGACAGGCCGACGTTGACGAAGGTGGTATGTCCGCCTTCCTCGACGTCGTTGAGATAGATCATGAAGGTCCACGTGCGCTGGCCGAGCGTGGGCGTCGAATGCTTCTCGAGCTCGTAGTGCTCGAAGTAGTCGGTGTGCGGCTTGAACTCCTGCGCGAGGTCGTAGTACTGGCCCTGGCTCGGCTCGGCGAACTTGGGCTCGATGCCCATGGCGCCGCAGATGCGCTCGTCGAGGATCCGCACCGCCTCCTCGCCGCGCACCAGGTCGCACGTGCGGCTGGTGCGGAACGAGGAGTCGGCGCTGCCGTCGTGGCTGATCTCGGAGGGCCGCAGGTTGGCCTTGATGATGTCGACCAGCTCGTCGCACTCCTGCGGCAGGAGGAAGCCCTCGGCGGTGTAGAGCTCGATCCGGTTCGAGGGGAAGCGCTTCAGCGCCACCCGGCGGATGTTGAGCTCGCGCGCCGCCGTGTCGGGCTCGAAGCCCTCGCGCACCAGCACTTCGAACATCTCGTCCACCGACGCGCCGCGCTGCACGTTGTGCGCGACCCAGTCCTTCCACTCCTGCGTCATTTCCCGCTGTGCCATGGGCATGGGACAGCGGGGCCGGCGGCGGGTTCCTACGCCGGAATTCGGGGACAGAGCCCTAATTCCGTAAGCTCCGCGTCGCTGGAATTAGGGCTCTGTCCCCGAATTCTCATCCCCACACCTCGTGCGCCACCTCGACGATGCGCGCCAGCTTCGCCCACTGCTCGTCCTCGCTGAGGAGGTTGCCGTGGTGGGTGCTGGAGAAGCCGCATTGCGGGCTGAGGCAGATGTTCTCGAGCGGCACGATGTTCGCCGCCTCGTCGATGCGGCGCTTCAGCGCGTCCTTGCTCTCCAGGGTGCCGGACTTCGTGGTGACGAGGCCCAGCACGACCTTCTTCCCTTTCGGCAGCAGCCGCAGCGGCCCGAAGCCGCCGGCGCGCGCGCTGTCGTACTCCATGAAGAAGCCGTCGACGCCCGCCGTGAACATCGCCTCCACCACCGCGTCCTGGTAGCCGCCGGCGGCGAACCAGGTGCTGCGGAAGTTGCCGCGGCAGGTGTGCATGGTCACCGCGAGGTCCTTCGGCCGGTCGCGCAGCGCCTCGTTGATGGCGCCGGCGTAGGCCGGAGCGAGCGTGTCCGGATCGTCGCCGTTCTTCCTGAAGTTCTCCCGCACCTTGTCGTCGCAGAGGTAGGAGAAGCCGACGTCGTCGAGCTGGATGTAGCGGCAGCCCGCGTCGTACAGATGGCGGATCGCCCTGCGGTACGCCGCGCCGATGTCGGCCCAGAATTCCTCGAGCTCCGGGTACACCGTGCGGGAGATGGCGTTGCGGCCGCCGCGCATGTGCGCCGTGCCGGGCGAGGGCATGGTGAACTTCGGCGTGCGCTTGGTCGTGCCCTTCAGGAAGGCGAAGTGCTCGACCATGATGGGCCGCGAGCAGCCGACTTTGCCGGTCACGCTCGCCATCGGCGGCACGTCCTCGGCGCTGAACGTGTGCCCGCTCTGCACTCTTACGAGCTCGATGCCGTCGAGCTGCTTGAGGAAGTCGAGGTGCCAGAAGTCGCGGCGGAACTCGCCGTCGGTGATCGACTGCAGGCCGATCTCCTCCTGCCTTTTCACCGCGCGCACGATGCACGCGTCCTCGATCGAGCGCAGCTGCGTCGCGCCGAGCTGTCCGCTCTTCGCCTTCGCGCGCGCCTCGCGCAGCTCCGCGGGTCTCAGCAGGCTGCCGACGTGGTCGGCGTGGAACGGCGGGCGGGTCATCACGGCCTCCAAAAATAATAGGGACAGACCCTATTTATTTTTTAATTAGGGTCCGTCCCTAATTATTCTAGTTTGCGCCAGCCGTGCTCGGTGTGCCGGTACTCGGCCGCATCATGCGGTTCGAAATCCTGTCCGTTCCACGCCAGGCGCTCGATGCGCACGCACGGACGCTCGATCTGCAGGACGTTGAAGGAGTTCGCTTCGCCGCGGCCGCGGGTCGAGGTCGCGGTGCCCGCCTGGACGACGAGCGCGGCATAGTCGTCGATCTGGTAGCGCAGCCGCGTGTCGCTCGCGTGGCTTTCGTGCAGATGGCCGGAAAGCAGGATGTCCGCGCCACAGCGCGCGAACATCTGCATCGCCTGGCGCGCGTGCCCGACGAGCTGGCGCGAGCCGTGGCCGGGCGGCAGGTCGAAGGGATGGTGGGTGACGACGATCCTCGTCACGGCCGCGGGCAGCCGGCACAGGATGCCGCGCACGCGTGCTATCTGCGCCTCGTTGACGCGCCCGCCCTTGAACACCGACGAGCGCGCGGTGTTGATGCCGACGACCGCCATCTCGTCATCGACGTGCGCCGGCTCGAGATTGCGCGAGATGTGGCGCGCGAACTTGTCGAGCGGCTGGAAGAAGCGCTGGAACACGTTGTAGAGCGGCACGTCGTGGTTTCCCGGCACGACGAGGCGCGGCGCCGGCAGCGAGTCGAGAAACGCGCGCGCCTCGCGGAACTCGGCGGGCTTGGCGCGCTGGGTGAGGTCACCGGACACCACCACCAGATGCGGCGCAAGCCCGCGCACACGGGCGCACAGCGGCTCGAGCAGCGAGCGGTCGACGCGCCCGAAATGCAGATCCGACAGGTGGACGAGGGTCCTCACGGCACCATCACGCGCAGCGCCTGCGGCCGGATCCTGAAGACGAGCGGCAGGTCCATGGCATCGACCTCGCCGTCCGTGGCGACGAGGAGCCGGGTATGGCGGCCCTCGATGCGCAGGCGCGACACGGTGGTGGCCTCGAAGTCCTTGCTGGTGAAGAGCGTGCCGACGAGCGCCCGCAGCGCGAGGAGGAGGAGGCCCAGGCGCCCGCCGCGGTGCGCGATGTACACGCAGAGCGTGCCGGCGTCGAGGCGCTCGCGCAGGCCGATGGTGAAGCCCTCCATCTGGTAGACGTTGTTGCCGATGAAGACGAAGGGCGTGCGGCGATGGTGCTCCTCGCCGTCCAGCGTGAGGGTGAGGTCGAGGAACGGGTGATGGCGCAGGACGGCCTGCATCGCCCAGAGCATGGCGCTCCACTTGCCGCGGCCGAGGCGGCGCTGCTGCTTCTCGCGCCGGTGCACCATCGCGGGGTAGAGCCCGACGCTCGAGTTGTTGATGAATACGCGGCCGTTGACTTCGCCGACGTCGATCGCGCGCGTCTTCCCGGCGAGCGCGATGCGAACCGCGGCGGCGGCGTCTTCCGGCACGCCGATGTCGCGCGCGAAATGGTTCAGCGTGCCGACCGGCAGCACCGCGAGCGGGATCTGCGTGCCGACGAGCGCGGAGGCGACCGCGCTCACCGTGCCGTCGCCGCCGGCGGCGACGATGAGCGGCGGCTTCTCCCGCACGATCGCGTGCGCTAGGTCGTTCGGACTACCTTCGGCAAGGCGAATGTCAGCTTGCCCGCCCGCCTCGCGGAAAAGCCGTTCGATGTCCTCCGCGGCGCGGCTCGATCCCGAGCGAGGATTGACGATGACGGGCACCCGCGGCATGCCGCCGGCTTAGGCAAATTACAAGCCTAGAGGCGTCGAAGAGGTCGCCCCCGCGAAGGCGGGGACCCAGTTTTTTGAAATGCATGGGTTCCCGCTTTCGCGGGAACGACCCTGCAGCGCCTTAGTCTTTGGAAGCGCCGGTCCAGCCGTTGGCGGTGATGTCGAAGGCGACCCCGTCGGGATCGTGGTACTTCACTTCGTAGAAGCCGCCGCCTTCGGCCGGCTCGCCCATCCAGTGCTCGCCGCCCGCGGCTTCGATCGCCTCGCGCGTGCCCGGCACGTCCTCGACGATGAAGCCGAAGTGATGCACGCCGACGAAGGCACGGCCTTTCTTGCCCGCGTACTCCTCCTTCTTGTAGTGCAGGAGGGCGAGGTTCATCACGCCGTCGGAGAGATACACGCCGTGCGCGCCGTCCCAGTCGGTGCGGCCGACGCGCTTCAGGCCGAACGCCTTCTCGTAGAACTGCGCCGCCTTCTCGGGGTCGGGGACGGTAATCGCGATGTGTCTTAGCTTGGCCATGGGCGAAGATTAGCGCAGCGGGCAGGTGATCGTATTGACGCCGAGGTAGATCTCGCGCAGGAAAAGCCCCAGGCTGCCGATCAGCGCGAGCATCGCCAGCACGAAGAGGATGGCCACCAGTTGCGCGAGGTTCATGGCGATCAGCGCATCGATGAAGGCGATGGCGATCAGCAGGCAGATGAGCAGCGCGCACAGCACGGCGAGCAGGATCGCGCTGTAGATGAGCCGCACCCGCCGCTGGACGTACGTGAGCTCGCCGCGCGCGCTGGCCGCGACGTCGCCTTCCACGTGCGAGAGCGACGCCGTCAGGGTGCGGCGGCGATCGACCGAGCGGCCGAGGCGGTTGACGAGCACGTTGATGAGGGTGCCGACCGCGGTGAGCAGGAACACCGGAGTGATGGCGAGCTGGATCACGTGCCCGATGTCGCCGAGCGCCAGGGTGAACGGCATGGTGCTATTTTGACGCAATGCTGGAAGCGCTGATCGTCCCCCGCACGCGCGACCTCGGCGACGGCTTCGAGGTGCGCCGCGCGCTGCCCGCAACGGGAAATGAGGCCCGCAAGCGCGCCGTCGGCCCGTTCGTGTTCTTCGACCAGATGGGGCCGGTCGCGCTCGCGCCCGGCAAGGGCCTCGACGTGCGTCCGCATCCGCACATCGGCCTCGCCACCGTCACCTACCTCTTCGAGGGCGAGATCCTGCATCGCGACAGCCTCGGCACGGTGCAGGCCATCCGCCCGGGCGACGTGAACTGGATGACCGCCGGCAGCGGCATCGCGCATTCGGAGCGCACGCCTTCCGCCCTGCGCAGCGCGGGACCCCGCGTGCACGGCATCCAGACCTGGGTCGGGCTTCCCGCCGCCGACGAGGAAATGGCGCCGAGCTTCGTGCACGTCCCCGGCAAGGACCTGCCGCTCCTCGACGAGCGCGGCGTGCGGCTGCGCGTGATCCTCGGCGAATGGGAGGGCGAGCGCTCGCCCGTGCCCTTGCGCAGCGAGACCTTCTACGTCGATGCGAGGCTCGACGCCGCAAGCCGTGTCGTGCTGCCCGGCGAGCACGCCGAGCGCGCCGCCTACGTTGTCGAAGGCACCGTGACCCATGACGGAAAAGCGTTCGCGGCCGGCCAGCTCCTCGTCTTCGCCGCGCTCGCCGAAGCGCAGGTCGCGGCCAAGACGCATGCGCGCGTGCTGCTTTTCGGCGGCGAGTCGCTTGGCGAGCGCTTCATGTGGTGGAACTTCGTTTCCAGCCGCAAGCAGCGCATCGCCGAAGCGGCTGACGACTGGAAGGCCGGACGCTTCGCCCCCGTTCCCGACGAGACGGAATTCATTCCGTTGCCGGACGGCGCGCCGAGCATCGTCAACTATCCGTAAGCGATAGGGACCGCTACTTGCTTCGGTCGGCCCATGAACGGGCCGAACTCGCGCACCGGTGCGAGGTCGAGACTAGAGCGAGTGCGATGAGACGAGGCTTCTACAGCGCTTCACCCCTGAATAAACCGAAGCCGGCTGTCGCGCCGCAACCGCTACCCAAGCCGGAGCAGCCCCGCGTAGCCGAAACTCCGAAGCCGACGTGGCGCAGCCGCTACAAGCGTCACGAGAAACCGATCCTCTTCCTCGCCGGCGCGGCGCTCGCCGCCGCGCTCGTCGTCACGCACGCCGCGCTCACGCCGCCGCCGCAGCCGGTGACGCAGGACGACATCGACCAGGCGGTGCTGCGCACGCTCGAGTCGAAGCCGCTGCCTTCGCCGGCGGTGAAGGCCTATCAGGCGGTGCGCTCGTCGATCGTGCGCGTCCGCGCGACCCTGGAAGATGACAGCGCGCACGGTGCCACCGGCTCGGGCGTGGTCATCGTCGACAAGGGCGTGATCCTCACCAGCCTGCACGTCGTCTCCGGCGCGAGCAGCGTGCGCGTGCAGTTCGAGGACGGCATGGAGGCCGAGGCGGACATCATCAGAAAGCAGCCGGAGATGGACCTCGCCATCCTGCAGGCGAAGCAGATCCCGGACGACCTGCGCGCCGCGACGCTGCGCTCCGCGAAGCAGCTCACCGAAGGCGAGCACGTCACCGCGGTCGGCTTTCCGTTCGGCATCGGGCCGTCGGTCTCGCACGGCGTGATCTCCGGGCTCAAGCGCGAGTACCGCTCGCCGGACGGCGAGCGCGTGCTGTCCAACCTCATCCAGTTCGATGCCGCCGCCAATCCCGGCAGCTCGGGCGGGCCGCTGGTGAATGCCTCCGGCGAGGTCATCGGCATCGTGACCGCGATCCTCGCCACGTCGGAGAAGGCGGGCTTCGCCGGCATCGCCTTCGCGGTGCCGATCGAGATGGCCGCCGGCGCCGCCGGCCTGCCGCCCTTCTAAGGAGCGCGATGACTTTCCTCTGGCCCACCGCGCTTTGGCTCCTGGCGGGCGTGCCGCTGCTCGCGGCGTTCTACGTCTGGCTGCTGAAGCGCCGCAAGCAGGCGCTCGCCTACCCGAACCTGGCGCTCCTCAAGGCGGCGATGGGAAAAACGTCCAGCGTGCGGCGGCACGTGCCGCCGGCGCTCTTTCTCGGCGCGCTGACGCTCATGATCCTCGCGCTCGCGCGGCCGGCCGCCACCCTCACGCTGCCCTCGCAGCACGAGACCGTGATCCTCGCCATCGACGTGTCGGGCAGCATGCGCGCCGACGACGTGAAGCCGACGCGGCTCGCCGCCGCGCAGGCCGCCGCGCGCACGTTCATCAACAACACGCCGAGCACGACGCGCATCGGCCTCGTCACCTTCGCGGGCAGCGCCGCGCTCGTGCAGGCGCCGACCTCGAACCGCGACGACCTGCTCGCCGCCATCGACCAGCTGCAGCTGCAGAACGCCACCGCGGTCGGCAGCGGCATCCTCGTCTCGCTGAAGGCGATCTTCCCCGACCAGGAATTCGAGGTGCGGCCGGCCGGCTCGCTGCGCGCCAGCCACAGCTCGGCCGCCGCCGGCGGCTCGGCGCCGATCAATGCCGCGCCGAAGGCGGAGCAGAAGCCCGTGCCGCCCGGCTCCTACAAATCGGCGGTGGTGATCCTGCTGACCGACGGCCAGACGACCACCGGCCCCGATCCGGTCGATGCCGCGCGCCTCGCCGCCGAGCGCGGCGTGCGCGTCTTCACCGTCGGCGTCGGCACGCCCGACGGGCAGATCCTCACCGGCGAAGGCTGGTCGATCCGCGTGCGCCTGGACGAGGACGCGCTCAAGGTCATCGCGGACATGACGCGGGCCGACTACTTCTTCGCCGGCACCGCGGTCGACCTGAAGAAGATCTACGAAGGCTTGAACAGCAAGCTGGTGATGGAAAAGAAGGAGACGGAGGTCACCGCGCTCTTCACCGCCGCGGCCGCGCTGTTCGCTCTCGCCGCCGGCGCGCTGTCGCTGCTCTGGTTCAACCGCATCCTCTAGCCGTCGAAATTGCTTGTCATCCCCGCGAAGGCGGGGATCCAGCCCTGGACTTTTTCTGAAGATTCTTCTGGGCCCCCGCCTTCGCGGGGACGACCACCCGGTAGAGTAAAATTCGCGCCTTTTCCCCGCAGCAGAAATGGCGCTCATCGTCCTGCCGTTATGGCGTTAATCGTCCAAAAGTTCGGCGGCACCTCGGTCGGCTCGGTCGAGCGGATCAAGAACGTCGCGCGCCGCGTGGCCAAGTGGCGCGCGGCCGGGCACGACATCGTCGTCGTGCCGTCCGCCATGGCGGGCGAGACGAACCGCCTGATCGCGCTCGCCCGGGAGATCCAGCCGATGCCGGACCCGCGCGAGCTCGACGTCATCGCCTCGACCGGCGAGCAGGTGACGATCGGCCTGCTCTCGATGGCGCTCCTCGAGCTCGGCGTGAAGGCGAAAAGCTATACCGGCTGGCAGGTGAAGATCGCCACGGACTCGGCGTTCACGAAGGCGCGCATCGCCTCGATCGACGAGACCGCGCTGCGGCGCGACCTGAAGGAGGGATGCGTCGCCGTGGTCGCCGGCTTCCAGGGCGTGGACGAGAAAGGCAACGTCACCACGCTCGGCCGCGGCGGCTCGGACACCTCCGCCGTGGCGCTCGCCGCGGCGCTGAAGGCCGACGAGTGCCACATCTTCACCGACGTCGACGGCGTCTACACCACCGATCCGCGCATCGTGCCCGAGGCGCGGCGCCTCGCCACCGTCACCTTCGAGGAGATGCTCGAGATGGCGGGCGCGGGGTCGAAGGTGCTGCAGATCCGCTCCGTCGAGTTCGCCGGCAAGTACCGCGTGCCGACGCGCGTGCTCTCCAGCCTCACGGACCCCGCGATGCCGGTCGCCGAGGAGGCGCAGTCCGGCACGCTCATCACTTTCGAGGACGATCCTCACATGGCAATGGAAAAGGCAGTGATTAGCGGCGTGGCGTTCAACCGCGACGAGGCGAAGATCACCGTGCACGAGGTGCCCGATCGGCCGGGCATCGCCTACGCCATCCTCGGGCCGATCGCCGACGCCAACATCGACGTCGACGTGATCGTGCAGAACGTCGGCCACAACGGCATGACCGACATGACCTTCACCGTCGGGCGCAACGACTACGCGCGCGCCATGAAGATCCTGAAGGGCCAGGTGCAGCCGCACATCAAGTGCCGCGACGTGACCGGCGACGAGCGCATCGCCAAGGTGTCGATCGTCGGCATGGGCATGCGCTCGCACGCCGGCATCGCCGCGCAGATGTTCCGCACCCTGTCGGAGGAGGGCATCAACATCCAGATGATCTCCACCTCCGAGATCAAGATCACCGTGGTGATCGAGGAGAAGTACACCGAGCTCGCCGTGCGCGTGCTGCACAAGGCCTTCGAGCTCGAGCAGGCCTGAAAAAGGGGTCAGAGCAATTTACCTGTAATTGCTGACGCGCCTGCGCGTTACGGGAAGGTCGCTGCGCGCGGCGCACGCTGTCCACCCGCTTTGATCCGCTTGGCACGGCACGTGGCACGGCAGACGCGTACCGCGGCGGCAGACACGCCCGGCAATCCGAGTACAATTTCCATTCCTCCGGAGTGATGCCCGAGTGGCCGAAGGGGGCGCCCTGCTAAGGCGTTATACGGACAAAATCCGTATCGAGGGTTCGAATCCCTCTCACTCCGCCAGATTCCTTCCCTATTGCTTGCGGTAATCGATGCGGTAGACCGCGCCCGCCTTGTCGTCGGAGACGAGCAGCGCGCCGTCCGGCGCGACGATCACGTCCACGGGCCGTCCCCACGATTCCTCGCCCTGCAGCCAGCCTTCGGCGAACGTCTCGTAGGTTGGCGTCTGCGCATCGAGATCGCGCACCACGGTGACGCGGTAGCCGATCTTCTTCGAGCGGTTCCACGAGCCGTGCTCCGCGATGAAGATCGCGCCGCGGTATTTCTCCGGAAAGCGCTGGCCGGTGTAGAAGCGCATGCCCAGCGCGGCGACGTGCGGGCCGAGCTTGCGCGCCGGCGGCGTGAAGTCGCGGCATGAGCGTTGGGTGAACTGCGGGTCGGCCAGGTCGCCCGCATGGCAGTACGGAAAGCCGAAATTCATGCCGGCGCGCGCGGCGTGGTTCAGCTCGTCCGGCGGCAGGTCGTCGCCGAGCATGTCGCGGCCGTTGTCCGTGAACCA
>Ga0070681_10004943_pt1 | contig 12818 bp, 10 predicted proteins | sample KBSC83BmetaG_FD_65650 | JGI IMG/M metagenome (GOLD analysis project Ga0070681, IMG submission 65650) | Corn rhizosphere microbial communities from Kellogg Biological Station, Michigan, USA - KBS C8-3B metaG | ecosystem: Host-associated > Plants > Roots > Rhizosphere | place: USA: Michigan... | reverse complement strand
AGGGTGGTATCGGACGAGGCGTTCATCAGAAGAGGTCAGCCACAAAAAGGCACCTAAGGCACACAAGTAAAAACAAGAAAATGATTTTGTGCCTTGTGTGCCTTTTTGTGGCTAAATCTTTTTTGTGCTTTTTGTGGCTCAAGGTTTTCGGATCTTGTGCGTGGATCGGACGCGGCCAGGAGCAAGTGGACCACGAGCATCGTCGGCGGTGACTTTACCGTCCGCCATGGAGAGCGTCAAACGATTGCCTTCGGTATTTCCCTGTTCAACGTCGTCCACACGAGCCGGATTACCTTTCAGGATCGCGATCTGACTCGCGGAAGTGTATTCGACCCAGTCGCCAGTGCCTTTTCGATTTGGTTGAATCACTACGACGTTGCGCTGTGCGATCGTCTTCTCCATCTCGTTTGAGTCTTTCAGCAGATAGACGTCGGCGACTTCACTTGTGAGTCGATCGGTTCCCTGCTTGATATCGACGTTGCCTTCATAGTGGATCTTGCGATCCGGATCGGAGTAGAACATCGAGTCAGCCGCCGCGAAAACAGGCACGACCGTAAGGTTCCCCGCAACTCGACGCTTGGCGTTATAGATCGCGCTCTGGACGTGACCACTCGCTTCCATGCGGCTGTCGTTTGCGTAGATGGTCAACTTATCGCCGCGCACGTAGTTGTCATCCTGCCACGCGCGCGCATTGCCCGTGTAAATCGTTTGCCCGCTTTCGTGATGGACCTCGCCGCGGTCGCTCGCGATGTAAACCGGGCTCTTCGTTTTGGAGAACGGCGTCGCGCCCTTGGTCTGTTCCTGGCTGTAATACGTCGTCGTGGTTTTGCCGCGCGCGTACGACACGTCATTCGCGAGATCTGTATCGAGCTCGATCGCCTTCGTCCGGCCGCGCGAGTCCCACACGGTCGGCTCGCCGCCTCGCATCCTGACCGTCTCATCCGCGGCCGTGTACGAAACATTCGCAGCGAGTCCGTTGCGATCGTTTTCGTTGAACTTGCCGTCGCCCTGCGCATCGACGCGTTCGATATCCTGCGTGTCTTTCAAAAACACCGCCGTCATGTTTTGCGAGGTGAGCGTTCGCGTGCCGCGTTTTTGTGACGGTTGCATCGGGTCGAGAGTCGCCTTCGTGCCCCCACTCGCTTTGCAACTGCGTACCAGATTGCCGGCTTCGAAGAAGTCGCAATCAAACTGGGGCGCGTTGAGTTTCTTGCGCTCGGCTTTTGCGCTACTAACTAATGGCTCGATAAACAACTCGGCGTCGCCCGTTGCTTCAGCCTTCTCGAGATCGCGTCCCGTGGTGCGCCAGGTGAGTTTCACCGCGTTCGCAGTCAAACGCTTGTTGGCCGCGTGCGGATCGTTTGCCTTCGACTTCGGAGCGCTCATAGTAATCACAGAGCGACCACCGGCGACCATCTGCTTCAGCAAACTCGTGTCGTCCTGTGGCTGAAAAGTGACTTCGAGCGAATTGCTTCCGCTGACCTGAACGTCGGAGTCACCTTCTAGCGTGCGCGCCGCGATATCGTTCGTGGCGAGCGCGCGTTCGAGACGTTGATCCTGGTCCATGAAGAAGTCCATGTTGACTGAATGAACTTCAGCGGAACGCCCCGGGTCCATCACGCGCATGTACGAGTTGCCGCGAATCTCGGCTCTTTGCAGCCGCTTCTGTTCGTTTAGGAACGCGTTGAGATTGTCTCCGCTCAGGATGTCCGCTTCCTGTTCAACTGTGACGCCGCCGGAAAACGCGAGTAGCAACGACTGCTGGTCGAAGGTTCCGTGTGCCGCTTTGATACTGACTGAACGCGAGCGGGTCTTTGATTTAACCGATTGTCCCGGTGCGATCGTTAGCTGAACATTATTTTTCAACGTCAGCCGCTTCGCCTTTTGTTCGACCACAGCGCCGGTCGACGTGCCGGAAACATTCTCGCGCTCAAAGGAAACGGGCGAGTCCGTTTGCGCAATGCCGCTGTTCTGATCGAACGAGAGCGCTTCAGTGTTGACCTTCAGTTTTTCCTTGGTCTCGATCTTGACGTTGCCGATGAACGAGAGAACGTTTGAGTCGGGTTGATAAATCGCGCGCGCGGCTGAGATCTGATCGGGAGTCTCACCTTCCGGCGGGTAAACGGCCATGTTGATGTTTTCGAGTTCGTGATGACCGTCGGAGAACGTGACGTCGCGCGACGCTTTCACCAGCAGGTACAAACGATCGTTCTTCGTGACGCGCTGCTCGTAACCTTCGACGACGCCGGTGACTTCTTTCGAAAGCTCCGGCTTTTCAGACCTCGCCTTGAACTTATCCGCGTTGCGCAGTTTGTAATATGAGATCCCGACAACCGCGATTCCCGACACGAGGAGCGCAAACGCGACGATGCGCGTGATGACCGGCACTTTGGCCCGCAAGCCAAGAGCAATCGCACGTCTGCGGGTTAATTCCTGCATTTCAGATCCAAAACATTTAACTGCATCCGATAATCGCCGTTCCAGGCACTCGTCTCGAGCGTGTAGGCGAGTTCGATGCTGCCATTTAACTCAGGCGTTTGCCCCGGCGTCTCGATGCAATTCCACCATACCGCCTCGAGCGGCCGGTTTTGCGGGCCGGCCACGCGAAACTTCAGATGCCGGTCCTTCATCACCGACGGCGGCGACAGACATCGCAAGTTCCGCGTCATAAACACCGGTCGCGGATTGCCGGCTCCAAAAGGCTCGAGCGCGTCGAGCTCGCGCGCTTGTGCAAACGTCACGCTCTCCGGTTTCAACTCCAGATCAATCGTCACTGCCGGCTGCAAATCATCCGCGGTCAAGCACGACGACGCGTGCTCATTCAGCCTGCGGCGAAACTCGTCAATTCGTTGCGGACGAATCGTTATACCCGCAGCGTGCGAGTGCCCGCCAAATTTCTCGAACAGATCGGAACACGCTGTCAGCCCGTTCAACAGATGATACGACTCGATACTTCGTCCGGACCCGTGGGCCATCTCGCCGTCAATCGAAAACACAACGCACGGGCGATTGAGTCGTTCCGCAATCTTTGACGCCGCGATTCCGATCACGCCGCGATGCCAGCCTTCACCCGCGATCACCGCGACGTAACACTCTTTCGGATCCTTCAACTCAGCAACAGCGAGATCGATGATCTGCTGTTGCACTGTCTTGCGTTCTTCGTTGCGCGCGTCGAGATGATTTGCGAGACGCCGCGCTTCTTCAAAGTCGCGAGTATCAAAGAGCTCGACCACCGCGCGCGCCGCGTCCATGCGTCCGGCCGCGTTTATACGTGGACCAAGTCGAAAACCCAGATCGTATGCTGTCATGCCACTGCCGTCTCCGCAACCGGCAACGTCGATCAACGCGCGCAAACCGGGATTTGCGACCTTCGCCAGATCCTTCAAACCGATGGAAACGATGGTGCGGTTCTCGCCGGTGAGTTTCGCAACGTCGGCGACCGTACCGATTGCGACAACCTTCATGAACGCCGGAACTTGCGCCTCGCGACCGTATTCGCGAAACAGTGCATGCACGAGCTTGAAAGCAACGCCGACGCCAGCGAGGTTCTTGTCAGGATACGCACAGCCGGCCTGGTTCGGATTGAGCACCGCAAACGCAGGCGGCGCGCCCTCTTTTTCGTCGGGCAGGTGGTGATCGGTGATGATGACGTCGAGACCGTTGTCGCGCGCCCAGCAGAGCGGTTCGTGCGCGCGAATCCCGCAATCGATGCTGACCACGAGTTTGTATCCGTCAGCGACTGCTTTCTCCAGTGCGGCTTGTTGAATGCCGTAACCTTCCGTGAAGCGATGCGGGATGTGGAAGCCTGTGTTTGCGCCAAGCAGTTTGAGCGCGCGCAGGAGCACGGCGGTGCCGGTCGTTCCATCAACATCGTAGTCGCCGTAGATCAAAACGGGCTCACGCGATTCGACTGCGTGTTTCAGACGCGCGACGGCCTCTCTCATGCCGAGCATGACATAAGGCTCGTGCAGTTGATCGTAAGTTGGAGATAGGAAAACGCGCGCCGCGTGCTCGTCAACGTAGCCGCGGTTTATCAGCAGTGCAGCCAGGATTGGTGAGACACCCAGAACGCGCGCCAGTGAGGTGGCTCTTTCGGCATCATGCTCTCGCACGATCCAGCGTTTGGCTTTCATTCAACTGTCATTTAGCCACAAAAAGGCACAAAAGTCACAAAAAACAAATTCAGCAACCGTCTTAATTTGATTGTGTGCCTTTTTGTGGCTAATCAATCTGTGCTTCTTTGTGGCGCTATTCAGCAAACCAACCGTTAGCGTCCAGCAGCTTTACACCGATGCGCCGGTTGCCGTCAATGTCGTCGATCCACGAGCCGTTCACTTCGGCGTCAAGCTTGCCGCCGAACGGTGGCACCAACTTTACCGTCGTGCCGACTGCGATATCAACGTCGATCAGTAGCGTTGCGCCGCCGCGGCTGATCTTGGTGGCCTTGGCCGGGGCCTGAAAAGCGTTACCCGATGCGTCCGTGCCTTCAACGTCCAAAGCAAATTCGACAGGGACTCGCGGGCTGCGCGGTCGCTGGGACTCAGTCATCATTCTCACCGCCCTTTTTCCGTGTTGGTACTTCAGAGGTGGGGCTCAGCTAGTTTGCCATAGTTTTACGCGGATTTACACGGATTCATTTTAATCCGCGTTTATTCGCGTAAATCTGCGGCCTAAATAGTACTTGCCGACATGTAGCCCAACGATAATGCGGCCAGGATCAGGCCGCCGACAATCACGCGATAGACGATGAATACGCCCGTCGAGTGTGTGCGCAGGTAGCGCAGCAAAAACCAGATCGATGCGTAACCCACGATGCCGGAGACAATCGTCGCCACCGCGAGCGAACCGTAGCTGCCCGACGGCAGTTTATGGACCGCCTCTTTCAACTCGAGCAAGCCACTCGCGGCAATCGCCGGAATCGAAAGCAGGAACGAAAAGCGCGCCGCTGTTTCGCGAGTCTGCCCGGCAAATAAACCAGCCATGATCGTCGATCCGGAACGACTCGAACCCGGAACCAGGGCCAACACCTGCGCCGATCCGACCGCGAGCGCATCACCGACGCCGAGCTCATCCATGTGCTTGACTCTTCTTCCAACCAACTCCGCAATCGTCATCCCCAGACCGACAACGATCATCATCGTCGCAATCACCCAGAGGTTCTTCGTGAACGGTCCCTCGATCTGCTTTTTCAAAATAAACCCGATGGTTCCGACCGGCAGTGAACCGATGATGACGAGCCATCCGAGCCACGCGTTGTGCGAGAACTTCGGCTGCCCCGGCTTGGTGCGCCCGCGAATCAACCGCAGGTGATCGGCAATAAACGCGCTCAGAATGTTGACGATGTCCCGTGCGAAATAGATCAGGACCGCGAGCAACGTTCCGAGTTGAACGACGGCGATCGTGGCGGTGGTCTGTTCCGCTTGCAGCGTCTTATCCGCGCCGGCGTACAGATTAAGCAGGCGTGACGCGAAAACGAGATGTGCTGTTGAACTAACGGGAATGAACTCTGTCAGGCCCTGGACCAGGCCGAGGAAGATAGCTTGAAGAAGTGTCATCTATTATTCTCGAAATGAATTTCGTGCTGCGATCCAATCGTACATCGCCGCCGGCATGATCAGGCCGGCGCGCACGATGGTCGCAAGCTGCCATGGAAACGCGTAAGACTTCTTTTCCCGTTCGATTGCTGAAACGATTTTTCTAACTCCGACTTCGAGTTCCATCAGGTACGGCATTTTCGCTTCGCGTCCGGCAGTCAGGTCCGTCTTGATGAACCCCGGATGAATAATCGTCACGCCAACGCCGGTGTCGCGCAGATCGATGCGCAGACTCTCGAAGTACGACGATAGCGCCGCCTTGCTCGCGCAGTACGCGGCAGACTTGGCCAGGCCGCGATAGGCCGCAAGACTCGAAATTGCCACGAGCCGTCCTCGCTTGCGCTCGACCATCTCCGGCAGCACTGCGGACACACTATTCACCGCACCAAGGACGTTGATGCCGATCACGTTAGCGGCATGTTCAGGTGTTAACCGCAGCGCATGGTCGGAAGTGCCGATGCCGGCGTTCGCGATCAGAATGTCGATCGGACCAAGCTCGTGACGAACACGATCTGCGGCTTCCCTGACTGCTTTAACATCACGCACGTCAGCGGTGACGGCAACTGCCTTAACGCCTTTCGCTTTCGCCTCATCAACAATCTCGTTGAGCAGTTCCTCGCGCCGCGCGAGTAGACCAAGGTGCGCATCGCGCGCCGCAATCTCCAGCGCGACTCCCTTTCCGATTCCGGAAGAAGCGCCGGTGATCAATACGACTTTGTTGGTCCAATAACCCACGCCTAGATGAGCACGATCACGGGTGTAATCACCGGCCGGGCGCCGGTCTGTTTCTGAATAAACCGCTTCAGTTCGACGCGCACGTGTTCTTTCAAGAGCGACTCATCGGAAAGCGTTTGCCGCGAAGCGCCCGCGACTGCCGCAACGACGATGCGTTTGGCGTCTTCAAGCAGATAGTTCCCGCGAGCAAAACCGTTTGCCGTACTCAACCCTCGCACGCCACGCGCAGCAATCTTCGGTTCGCCGTCAAGCTCGCCTGTCTCTTCATCGAGCGTGACGACAACCATGACCGTACCCTCGTAGGCTAGCTGCTTGCGCTCACGGACAGTCTCGCTGTCGATCTCTTTGAATCCACTCTCGTCGATGAAGGTGCGCCCGATCTCACGTTTGTCGATCACCGCCGCACGCTCGCCATCGAGCTCGAGCACATCGCCGTTCTCGATCAGGATGATGTTCTCCTCGGCGTAGCCGAGATGGTTTTTGACAAACTCCTTGTGCCGAAACAGCATGCGATACTCGCCGTGAATCGGAACCACAAACTTCGGTCGCACCGCCTCGGTCATGATGCGAATGTCTTCCTGCGACGCATGCCCGCTGACATGGACCAGCCGTCGTTTCTCTTCGATGATGTTTGCGCCGCGCTTGTAAATGAACCCGATCATGCGCGAGATCAAACGCTCGTTGCCGGGAATGATACGCGCCGAGAGCACAACGGTGTCGCCTTCGTCGACCATCAGTCCTTTGTAACTCTGCGTCGCCATCTGCGAGAGTGCCGCGCGCGCCTCGCCTTGGGATCCGGTCACTAAAAACACGATCTCATCGTCGCTCATCAGCTTCGCTTCGTTGAGCGATACGAGCAGGCCGTCGGGTACATCGAGATATCCGAGCCGTTCGGCGACTTCGACGTTCTTCTGCATCGAACGTCCGAGCACGCAAACGTGACGATTGAATTGCTGGGACACGTCGAGCACGATCTGCAAGCGATGGATCGATGAGGCAAACGCGGCCACGATGATGCGTCCCTTAGCTTCGGAAAAGATCTCCTCGAAAGCCGGGATAACAGCGCGTTCAGACGGCGTGCGACCCGGCACGGTCGCATTCGTCGAATCCGAGAGCAGCGCTAAAACGCCATCCTGCCCGTATCGCCTGAAGGAACGTAAATCGATCGGCTCGCCGATCACCGGTGTCTCGTCGACTTTGTAGTCGCCGGTGTGAATGATTGTGCCGACCGGCGTCTTGATGCCGAGTGAGAAGCAGTCAACGAGCGAGTGCGACACGCGTATGAATTCAACTTCAAAGACGCCGATCTCAACGACGTCGCGCGGCTCGACGCGATGCAGCAGCACGTCATCGAGGAGTTCGTGTTCTTCGAGTTTGCTTTCCGCGAGGCCGGCAGTGAAATGCGAGCAGTAGACCGGGACGTTGAACTTCTTCAAAAGGTACGGCAACGCACCCAGATGATCTTCGTGACCGTGCGTGAGGACGATGGCGGTGATGTAGTCTTTGTACTCGTCGAGAAAACCAAAATTCGGAATCGAGACATCCACGCCGTAGGCCGTTTCCTCGGGAAAGCCCATCCCGGCGTCGAGAATCAACATCTCGTCGCCGTACCGCAAAGCCATGCAATTCATTCCAAACTCGCCGATACCACCGAGCGGGATGATCTCGAGGACGCTAGCCATAAATTGCCTGAGTATAGCATGCGACGACGAGTTAGCACGGATGACATTCTCCTGTTTTCGTCTGTATTATCCGCGTTATGATCAAATGGCTGCTGGCCCTATCAGGCCTCTTATTATTTGCCGCTACCGGCGTCGCGGCTACGCCGACGATGCGGCTGGATTACTATCACACGGGCGATGCGTCGCACGAAGTTTTCAGCGTCGATCGCATCGTGATCGAGCCGCTTCCATGGCCCGGAAACCCGTCGCAGGCGATCGATTCGTCAAACCTCGGCAAGTATTTCTTTGAAGTTCGCGACGCGAAGACGAAGCAGGTTCTGTACTCGCGCGGCTTCGCTTCGATCTACGGCGAGTGGGAAACAACGGATGAGGCGAAGACCGTCAAGCGCACGTTTCAGGAGTCGCTGCGCTTCCCTGCCCCAACGGCGCCCGTCAGCATCGTGTTGAAGAAACGTGACGCGAAGAACGTCTTTCAGGACGTTTGGACCACGTCCATCGATCCGGCAGATCAGTTTATCGATCGCTCGAAGCCAGTGGCGCCCGCGCCTTTGATCACGATTCAGAAAACAGGCGAGCCGGAAGATCGCGTCGACTTCCTGATTCTCGGCGACGGGTACACGGCTGCTGAAGCGAAGAAGTTTGAAGCTGACGCGCGGCGACTTACTGAGGTGCTCTTCGCGACGTCGCCCTTCAAGGAGAACCGCAGGAGCTTCAACGTGTGGGCGCTGTGTCCGCCGGCTGCCGAGTCAGGGATCTCGAGACCTTCAACCGGGATTTATCGCGACTCGCCTTTAGGCGCGACCTACGATGCTTTTGGATCCGAGCGTTACGTCTTGAGCTTCGATAATCGTGCGTTGCGGCGAACGGCGCAGTTCGCACCGTATGAGTTCATCGAAGTGATCGTTAACGGTCGTACTTACGGCGGCGGCGGCATCTTCAATCTTTACAGCACCGTGGCTGCCGATAATGCGTTTGCGAATTACGTGTTTGTCCACGAGTTTGGCCATCACTTTGCCGGACTCGGTGACGAGTACTACACCTCGTCAGTCGCTTACACTCCGCCTGCGGATCGAGTTGAGCCGTGGGAACCGAATGTCACAGCGCTGCTTGACATCAGCACTTTGAAGTGGCGCAACCTCGCTTCGCCGTTTGCGAACGTGACGCCGATACCGACGCCGTGGAACAAGGAAGAATTCGAGAATTACTCGCGCGAGATCCAGCGTCGGCGCATGCAGTTGCGCAAGGAGAAGCGACCGGAAGAGGAGATGGAGGCGCTGTTTCGTGAGGAGCTCGCGCACGAGCAGAAGATGTTCGCCGCGGAGAAATACTACGGACACGTAGGCGCGTTTGAAGGTGCGCTGTACGAAGCGCGCGGTTACTACCGTCCGGAAGTGGACTGCATCATGTTTTCGCGCACGGACCACTTCTGTAAAGTGTGTCGCGCCGCCATCGAACGCATCATCAAGATGTATTCAAGAAATAGTTAGCCACAAAAAGGCACAAAAGACACATAAAGAGTATTCCTCATTGAGAGTAGTTTGAATGAGCTCGCTTTCTTTATGAGCCTTATGTGCCTTTTTGTGGCTAAATTCTTAATGTCGGTTGAGGGGTTCGATGAAGTTCCGATCTTTTGTGCCGGTGTGGCAGACGATGCAGGACTGTTGGCCGCGTTCATCGAGATCTGAAACGAGTGCGTAAGTCAATCCACGATCGGACCACGTGATCACCTTCAGTCCATCGATCGAGTTGAAGTGAAACTTCAAACCCTTCGAAGCGATCTCTTCGCCACCTGACGGTTTCGCCGACGAATCGGAAGTGATCACCAAACCTATCGGCCGATCCTTCGTGCGATACGCGACATACGCGGCATAGTCGTTCTGGTAACTGACGAGGCGCGCGCCCTCCAGGGTGTAAAGCTTCTCCTGCCCCGATGACTCCTGATAATTCGGCAGCTTCACGCTGAAGTTGACCTTATTCACAAACCAGCCCGAAATCTTCTGCGGATCATCCGACTCCGTCTCGAGCGGCAACTGCCCGCGCGTGTGTCGCAAGTGAGTGTCAGCCGCCATCAACGCAAACCTTGAAACGTGCGAGACCGGCGCCGGTTCACGCTGCCTGACGACACGCCAGACCACGACCGGTACGAGCAGCACGAGCAACCCCGCGGCAATGGCCACCAGCCAGGTCAAACGAGATGGGCGACGCGGCGCAGCCGGCTCACCTTTCAGGATCTGTTCCACCCGACTGCGCAACTCCGGTCGCGCGACATAAAGTGGTCCACCCTCGCGGATCGTGTTGAGAAAGTTAAGCTCCCTCGCGAAGATTGCAGCACACGATTCACACTCATTCAAATGCGCTTCAATCGTTACACGTTCGTCTCCCTGTAACTCGCTATCGAGATACAACGTCAAGCGCCCACGTATATCTTCACAACTTCTCAACGCTACTCCTCAAACCGCCCTGATACGCGCCCTCGTGCGCCAACCGGAAAGTAATGTGCGAAGCTTGCCACGCGCCCGCCCGAGTCGCGACATCACGGTGCCCGCCGGACAATGCAACACCGTCGCGATCTCCTGGTAAGTAAACCCTTCGATGTCACGCAACACAACTATTTCGCGGTAAGCATCAGGCAAACTCTCAATCGCTTCTCGCACCTGCTCGCGTTCCAACTTCCTCAAATAGACGACGTGCGGGTTCTCCTGCAATTCGTCGATTGACTGCTCACCAGTCTCCAGGTCAACAAAGCGTGGTCCATTGTTTCGATGTCTCATCTGGTTGAGCCACGCGTTGCGCATAATCACGAACAACCATGCCTTCAGGTTGCTATTGACGTCCGAACGATACGATGCGCTTCCGGCGCGCAAATAAGTCTCCTGCACCAGGTCTTCAGCCTCGGTCAGGTCGCGCGTTAAAGCCATGGCGTAACCAAATAGCGCATCGAGGTGCTCTAGTGCTTCAGGTCCGAATCCCAGGTTGTTAATGAGGCCGTCCATGTCCCACGCTTTTTGTCGCCAGCATTCTACATCCGTAGCTGGGAAAATTACCGGGAATAATTTGCGGACTGGGGTGTTATTTCGATAATGCGGTTTCTCTTCGCTCCGTCGGGAGCGGCCTCCAGGCAACGCGCGCGGCGTCTCCGGGCAGGCTCGCTCCCGATGGGGCGTCTCTCTGCGGTCCTCTGCGTATTCTCTGCGTCCTCTGCGTTGAAATGAGTTTCTAAACGCAGAGAACGCAGAGAATACGCAGAGGGCCGCAGAGTCATGTTATTTTCTCACGAATGCCAGCCCCAAAACTATTCTTCTTAGTTGTATTACTGTCTATTTCAACCGCTTCAGCCCAAAAGCTGGTCCCGCATCAGATCTCGTTAGCGAACGGAAAGTCATTTGACCTGAGCCTTCCCGAGAACTACGAGATCAGCGTGGCGGCGCAAGGTCTGAAACGCGTGCGGTTCATGACGATGAGTCCCGACAACCGGCTCTTCGTCACTGACATGTACAACAAGACTGACAATCATCGCGGTGTGGTCTACATTCTCGATCAGTTTGACCAAACTACGCGGCGCTTCAAGAAAGTCACGAAGTACATGTCGGACCTGCACAATCCTAACAGCGTCGCTTTTTACACCGATCCGAACGGCAACGCGTGGTTCTACCTCGCTTTAACCGATCAACTGGTGCGTTATCGTTACGCAGCCGGAAGGGACTCGCCGTCGGGTGAGCCACAGGTCCTGGCGACGTTTCCCGCGTACGGTCTGAGTTACAAATACGGTGGCTGGCACTTGACGCGCACCGTGATCGTCGGCGGCAACGGAAAGATCTACGTCGCTGTCGGAAGCAGTTGCAATGCCTGCGAAGAGAAAGAAGAAGTGCGCGCCAGCGTTCTGGAGATGAATCCCGACGGCTCAGGCCAACGTTACTTCGCGCGCGGACTGCGCAACGCAGTCGGGCTTCGTTGGATCAACAACAAACTCTACGCGACGAACATGGGCGCAGATCATCTCGGCATCAATCGTCCTGCCGACACCTTCTACGCGCTTCAGGACGGCAAAAATTACGGATGGCCTTATTGTTTCACGGCTGGTCCCAAAGTCTACGCCGATCCGAAATTCAACCTGAACGGCGCAAAGTTCGACTGCGATCAAGTGCCGAAAGCGCTGGCTGCGTTTCCCGCGCATAGCTCGCCGCTCGGACTGGAGTACTTCGACAAGAACATCTCTTCCGATCTCGCCGGTTCTTTCCTCGTTGCGTTGCACGGATCCACAAATAAAAGTCTGCGGCGGGGTTACAAGGTTGTACGAATCAGTCCGGGTGGTGCATCTACGGATTTCATCACCGGCTTTTTCGAGCTCAGTCGAATCAATGGCCGACCGGCAGACGTCTTCAGCTTCGGGAAAGACGCGTTTCTCTTGACGGACGACTATGGTGGTGTGGTTTATTACATACATCTGCGTAAGCCTACTCCGTGAATCCGTGTAATCCGTGGCTCCGAAGGGAAATCATCATGCGCGTTCGTGTCTCACTGCTTCTCGTTATCATCGTCTCGCTGTGTGCGCCCGCACTGGCGCAGAAACGCAACATCACTGAAAAAGATCTTTTCAACTTCGTCTGGATCGGAGATCCGCAAATCTCTCCTGACGGCGCGAGCGTCGCATTCGTTCGCACGACAGTGAACGACAAGAAGGACGGCTACAATACCGCGATCTGGACTGTCTCAACTGCGACGGGCGAGACGCGCCAGTTGACGAATGGACCACGCGACACGACACCACGCTGGTCGCCGGACGGCAAGTATTTGGTCTTCGTGCGCG
>Ga0070681_10004941_pt1 | contig 12818 bp, 11 predicted proteins | sample KBSC83BmetaG_FD_65650 | JGI IMG/M metagenome (GOLD analysis project Ga0070681, IMG submission 65650) | Corn rhizosphere microbial communities from Kellogg Biological Station, Michigan, USA - KBS C8-3B metaG | ecosystem: Host-associated > Plants > Roots > Rhizosphere | place: USA: Michigan... | reverse complement strand
CTCCATAGGACTGAACTGCCTTTAACCTACTTCAAAAATAAGGCTACTGCAAGAAATAGAAAGCTGCATCATATGATGCAGCTGGATGAACGGGAAGGGAAAGAAGAGAGGAACGAAAGAGCGGGAGAACAGGGGAAAGAGAAGAAAGAACGAGGGCGAAGAAGAACAAATGAATGAAGGGGATGAGAGGTGAAAAAAGAGCAGGGAAACGTGAGGAGTAGGTTGCAAGGCTATCCTATTAATTCCGAGCGCCCAGTCACCTATCAATGAGCCCTAACAAAACCGTCCATCTATACTAACTGCCCTACCAATATAAAGGTTACAAAAAAGCGCCTCCGGTGTAATCCGGAGGCAGGTGGGGAGGCAGATCGTACAACTCAAGCGGCAGGGTTTAATGAGGTATGCACTGCCATTGCGTCTTCCTCTACCGCAGGAGCGGTAGAGCGTTGTTTTATCGACGGCATTCGGTCGAGCATTTCAAAACCAACTGACGTAACCGCAGCGGTTGCAAAATGTCCTGCAAAAAACAGCTGCATTTTTGGGTGGAAAAACATCAAGTGCAACATGGCATTTCTCCCGAGGCAGAAGGCCTCAACAAACCTGTAGTTAGTATGAACCTTCCCGTTGCGATAGCAAGAAAGCCGGGTGCGCGAAAACAAAAATCCGCCCCAATAAAAGGGCGGATTTTTGTTTACAGGGGAAACATCAAGGTTTACCTTGATAAATATAAGTAGATTATTTGAGTTCTACCTTGCCGCCAGCTGCCTCTACGGCTGCCTTAAGCTTGTCTGCATCCTCCTTCTTCATCCCTTCCTTAAGCACGGTCGGGGTTGCATCTACGAGGTCCTTTGCCTCTTTAAGGCCCAAACCAAGCGCGTCTTTAACCGCCTTGATAACCTGTACCTTTGCCGCGCCGGCGTCGGTCAAGTGAGCGTTAAAGCTTGTCTTTTCCTCGCCCGGCGCTACTGCGCCTGCTGCCGGAGCCGCTGCAACTGCCGCAGCCGACACGCCCCAGTGCGACTCAAGAGCCTTAACGAGCTCGTGGAGCTCAAGCACGGTCATCTTTTCGACCGAGTGGATAAGGTCCTTAAACTTGGTCGGAGCCTCTTTTTTTGCTTCTGCTGTGGGAGCCGCTTCTGCCTTTACTTCTGCTGCAGGCGCTTCGGCTGCTGCCGGAGCTGCTGCGTCTACTGTAGTTTCGTCTGCCATAAATAATTTTAGTTAAATTCTTTCTCTTCTAATATTAATCTTTAAAAGTCTTTAAAGATTTACACTCTGCTTCTTTGCATTTTCGTGCATGACGGTTGCAAAACGCTGTATCGGGCTATTGAATAGCTGCACCAATTGGCCGCGAAGCGCCTGCATGCCCGGTATCGACGCGATCGAAATGATCTCAGCCTGATTGACGTACTTGCCGCCAAACACGCCGCCTGCAAACGACAGCATCTCGGGATACTTTTTGACAAACACTGCCAGCTCGCGCGCGGGCGCCAGCTCGTCGGCGCCGTAAGCCAAGCCTATCTCGCCATCGAGCTCGGGCATCGTGCCCTCAAACTTTTGCGAGTCCATGGCGCGGCGCACCAGCGACTTTTTAGCTACGGTGTAGCCAATGTCCTGTGCGCGAAACGCCTTTCTCATTTCGTTTTGCGCAGCGACGTTAAGGCCGCGAAAGCGCGCAAACACAATGGTCGACGCTTTGCCGGCAATGCCGGTTACCTTCTCCACTATCTCTACTTTCTTTTGTTTGGTAATTGCCATATTTATTTCTCTATTTCCGGGCAAATAAAAATGCCCGGCGTAAGGGCATAGCTCGACCTCGGCAGGAGTATTTTCATACATTAACGGCTTGCGCCTACCCGCTGTCTTTGGCCCTTATGCACACACAATACCCTAGTCTCAAACCCGCGTCAAACTTAAATACAAAGGACCGTCCTTTGTAGATTGCAATAGTTCGTCTAAGTCGTTTTGAGACTTGAGAAAGTCAGGAATCTCATTGAGCGATAAAATGCAACGCTCCGGACGGATATCTTTTGAGTAATCCACAAAACTAGAGTATGGGTACGATGTAAGAAATTTCAGCACTCCGGTTTTATCTTTAATGCCGCTTGTCTTCCAATCAGCTTGAAAAATATCAAGTGGGTTGAGATGCACGTACGCAAATATATACCTAAAGTATTCTTCCGTATCTATATGGCTACTTTTGAACCTGCCTTGAAACAACGTACCGCTATGCTCATATTTGGTATTAAAGTACATTGAGTAACCGGTGGCCAGTTTTTTCATAAAGATGGTAATTCCATCCTTTTCCTTCTGACGAATAACCAGATGAAAATGGTTAGGCATCAGGGAGTAAGCTAAAATATCCACGAGCCGCTCGCTTATTTTTTCACTCTCAAAAATATCTTTAATAGATCGGCCTCGATATCGTTCAAACAGATCACGGAGAGTGAGCGGCTCATTGCTGTTTGCTAAAAATAAAAGCAAGGAGAATCGGAAATAGTCTGACTCATTGGTAAAAATACGCTGCTTATGCGCACCTCTATTATAAATATGATACGTCTCCCCTTCTACGAGCGGTTGCTTCCTCAGCATTGGGGCATCATAGAACAAAGCAAGAAATACACAAAGGACCGTCCTCGGGACAATAACCCGAGGACGGTCCTTGGGGAAACAGAAAGGTTACGCGGCGGGGACGGCTATTTGCTCTTGTGGATTTTGAGGACTGGGTGTTTGCGAGGCGGTAAACAGGAGGATGCCAAAGGCTATGGCAATGATAACCAAAAAGACAAAGAAGAATTTAAAGAAACTTTTGGTAAAGTAGCGGTCCATCTTCTTATTTTAACACGCAATTAGCTGCCGTTTTGTACGCCTTGGTAGGCGGCTTTGGACAGCTGGGCAATGATGCCCTCGAGTGTCGCAAGCGGCGCCGAGCCGCGCGTCATGACGCACATCAGGTATGGGTCTTTGCCGTACACCATGCCGCAGTCATGCAGCTCGTGCTCGGTCGTAACATTGTTGGGCGCAATACCCACCAACCCCAACTTGTGCGAGACAACCGTGCTGCTACCAACGCCGGCTACTAACCCTTGCGTAAAGCTTACTTGGCTCAAGAGCGCCAGCGCCTTTTCGGAATTGTCGCGCGAGAGGTACGTACCGTTGTACAGGACGCGGAACATGGTCGATATTTGGTGCGCGGTTATAAAGTCCGCATTGGCAAGATTTACGTTTTCTTCCGTGGGGATGCCCAAGTCACCGTACACGCGGTTGACCGTGTCGGTATTGATGTTGGCATCAAGGAGCGCGGTTGCATTGTTGTCCGAGTATTTAATCATGTACCCTATCAACTCCTCTACCGAGTAAGAGTGCCCGGGCAGTATCGCCTGCGGGGGTACAATATCCTGCATCGCATTTAAATCGGTGCTGCCAAGCGGATAGGTTAGCTCTTTGGTAAGGATACCCGGGTCGCTCTCGGACTCTTGATAGTACGCAATCATGAGCGGGATTTTGCCAAGACTCGAAGGGTAAAACTGCTCGGTGCCGTCGACATTGGCCCATGCGCCCGTTTTAAGGTCGGTAAAGTAGACGCTGGCTTTGCTGATGTTGCCGCTGCTTTTGTTGGTGTCGATGATGCTTTGCAGCTCTTTGCTCAGCAGGGTGTTTTGGCTGTAGACGTTAGAGTTGTTGATATTGCACACCAAAAGCGGATTGATAAAGTTGTATCCGCCAAGGCGTAGCGACTGCGGTGACACGCTCAAGTCATTTTGCCCCCGTTGATACCAGCCAAACCCAAAGCCCGCTCCCGCCAAAACTATCGCGGCTACAAACACTCCTAACCACAATGTAGTTGTAGGAGTAAAAGCGCTTGGTTCTACTCGGCCGGCTTTCATGAATATATACCTATTATACGTGGCTTTACTGCGATTTGGTTTGTATCTGTTGTTGCAACTGCAAAAGGTCGGGGTTGTTGGGGTTTGCTTTAAGTCCTTGCGCGATTATATCAGCCGCTGCCGTGGTGCCTACCTTATATACTGTGGTGTACATCAAAAACAGCTCACGGTAGTAGTCTATGACCTGCGGGTTTAAGCTAATAGCTGCCTTGTAGTCGGCCTCGGCTTTGGGATAATTTTTAAGAAAGTCCAAGTTTAACTCGCCCAAGTTTCCGTACGCTACGTAGGAAAGATTACTTGGACTGCTTACCACATATTGCCAAGCCACCTGCGCGCCGGCATAGTCGCCCGCCATTTTGCGGTAGACGCCAAGTTTGAGCCACAAATCAAGACGCGTCGGCGCAGCCTTTAGCTGGGTAATAAGATTCTGCTCGTTGACGCGCAAGGCAGCCTGCACGTCGGGCGCAAGTGTGGGGCTAATAACTATAGCGCCCATTAATGACGGCGGCTGTACCGCAGTATGCGAGGCAGTTGTTGACCCTACTTGCTCGAGCGTTACGCCGGGCGGCAAAGTCACGCTATTGCCGCCGCCCAAGTCCACAGTAGTCGTGCCCATGCTAGTGCTGCTGGCAGTAGGACTTGGTGCAGCCGCTTGATACGCGCGAAACGTAAACACCCCCACGATAATGATGAGTACTGCAAGTGCGGCACCCCAGAGATAACCATTGTTTTGCATAAGAACAGTTTACTTTAATTTTAGACAAAATCCTACTTCACCAAGGCTTCGCGGGATACGCAAAAACCCCCTCTTTCGAGGGGGTTTTTGCTACTAAGCTTGGGTTAAACTCCGAAGAGTCGACCCGAAGGCTAGATTACTGCGACAGAGTCTTGATAAGACCAGTTGCAGGGAATCCGAGGATACCGAAGCCGTTGGTCCAATCCTGATCTGAAGTGATGTTCGCCGTAGTTGTTGCATTCGGCGACCAGATGAAGTTGCTCGAAGTTACACCAGTAACTGTGCCCATATTGGTCGAGAGGCTAGGATAAGCCGCATCGCCCATGAGCTTGGTAGTTATTGATGAACCAGAGACTGAGCCTGCTACTGAAGCCGTAAGCTTGAAGTAGTAGGTTGTGCCTGCCGGAACCTGGAGCGCGTTGTTAGTAGCCGTGATGGAGAAGTTTCCACCGCTCGGGATAGTTGACAACGTAGCACCAAACTGGCCAGCTACAGTACCGTAGTTACCCGAAGCATTCTGCGAGTAACCAGCGTCGCTGTAAGCATTGAGCTGCACGTTCGTTACTGTCGGCGTTGTGCCGGTAGCAACGTTAAACGTGAACTTGTCGATGCCAAGCGAGCCATGGGTGTCTGCAGTCACCTTGAACTGCATAAGCACGCCACCAGCCGGAGTGTTTGAAGTCTGGCTAGAGTCAAGAGCGATAGTCGCCGGGAAGGTGTTGAAGGTGCGGAGACCTGCAACGCCCGTACCTGCGGTGATGCCAGCAGTACCGCGAACGGTAGAGCCAGAGTTTACGCCGGTACCCTCAGAGTTGAGGTAATCGATAGCGATCAAGTCGCCCTCGTGACCAGGCTGGTTGCTACCAATGTCGGCAAGATCTGCCTTAACAATGATAGTTGCATCCTGATCCTTCGGAAGCTGTACCTGAGTGGTAAGCGTCGAAGTTGCAAAGGTAGCGTTACCCAAGAAGGTAGCGGAACCGATGAGCGTGTTCGCTGGGATAGCCACACCTGCGGTAGTCATTACGTTGTTGCCAGCGTAAAGGTTAACCGTAGTGAGGTCAGCAGGTGATGAAGAAGCTGCCGGGTTTGTAAGAGTAAGACCAACCTTGGTGAGGTTAACCGACTCGTTAGAAGCGCGGAACTTAATCACGTTTGCAGTGACACCTGTAGTACCACCTGCTACAAGAGCGTACGAAGGAGCAGAGCTGTCAGTCGAAACTGCAAGCGATGCACCAGTCGATACATTCATCGTAGGGCCAGTAGCGACAGTGGCGTTAGCCACAGTTACTGAGCTGCCGGAAGTTACGCCGGAAACCGAGAAGGCTGAGCCTGCACCGATGCCAAAGCTGTAAGTACCGGTTGCACCTGAAGAGATGTTGCAGGTGAAGCCGAGCGTTACAAGCGTGCCTTTAGGAACAGTGAGAGCGTTGTCGAAGCTAACCGTAAAGGTAGCGCCGAGGTTTGTCGTGTTCAATACGCGAGAACCGGTGTTAAGAGCGGTTGAGCCGTTCCAAACTTGGCAGTTCGAGAGCGTAGTGGTCGCTGAACCCGAGCCAGTGAAGGTCAACGGGAGGGAGCTGAGACGTACGTTTTCACCAGACTGAGAAGCATCGAGCTGGAAGTTAGCGAAGAGTACGTTAGCGCCGCCTGCTACAACCGTCTGCGAAGTAGGGCTAGACGAGACACCGATCGAAAGGGTTGCACCCTTAACAGTCATGGTGTTCATCGTAAAGCTTGTTACGTTCGGAGTGATGTTGTTGCCGGTAGTGTCACCAGTAACGTTGGTCCAGCCAGTTGCCGGATTTGTCGAAGCCTGGATAGTTACACCGTTAGCAGTACCGTTAGCGATCTTGCCCTGGAGGGTGTACGTGTGCGTACCAACCGGGAAGTCAATAGAACCGGTGAAGGTAACAGTCTGGCTTGTGGGGCTAGATACCACTGCGTCAAACGGACCTGCGACAGTAACGCCGTTCTCATTTACGAGAGAGACGCTGGTGGTCGTAGCCGCTGCCGAAGAAGTAAGAGTAACCACGAGCGACTGGACAGTGATGCCCTCGCCGGTGAGGTTAGTCTGGAAGCCGCCAAGAGGTTGATTGTTAACGTTAACTGCAATGTTCTGAGCACCTACAGAAGTTGCATTCTGGATGGTCGAGAACGTACCTGCCGTTACAGCAACCGTAGAACCCTGGAAGAACGGATTGCCGGTAACAGTCGGGTTGAAGGTTGAGCCGTGAGCAGCAAGAGCGCTGATCGCGTTCTGAGTGCCGCTGATGGTCGGCGTGATGCCATAACCATACTGGTTACCTACGAGATAGATGTCAGTGTTGCGGTAGATGTCGAACTCGGCAACAGTGCTTGCCGTAGTGTTTGCACCAAGGTCAGCCTGGACGTACGCATCAACCGAGCTGCCCTTCGGAATAACGATACCCGATGGGAAGACGGTCGTGTAGTAACGGCCAGTTGCATCAACCGTAGTAGGGTACGAAGTACCATTGACTACAGTCATCACATTCTGGAGACCAGAGGCAGAGCCGGCCTGGTACCAAGTGATTGACTTAAAGGTTACATCCTCGACAGATCCTGCATTGACCTTAACACCGCTAAAGCGGTAGCCGGTCGTACCAATCGGTTGAGTCGAAGCTGAGTTCGGGTCAAACGAAGAGTTGCTGATTTGTGCCGTACCAATGCTGAGCGAAGCGTTGATCGTATTGCTTGCACCCGTGATAGGGAGCGAGCCGGATACGGTCGAAGCGGTGTTGATTGCAGTAACTGCAAACGAAGCGATATCGCCAGAAGTTGTGAGAGTTGTGGAGATGTTGCCCGCTACCCAGAAGGTCTTAGAAGTACCAGCCGGGATAGTTATTGCAGAACCGATAGTTGCATTGTGGTTTGCATCGAGTACGCGTGAGTTGCCAACTTGTACGCCGGTCGAAGCATCGATAAGAACGACGCCTGCGAAGTCGGTGTCAACTGAAGGACCCTGGCGCTGTACGGTTACGCTGTTGATGGTAACGGGTGCGCCGTTAGCCGTAACAGTGAAGGCCGTAAACGGAACGCGAGCTGCGCCTTTCGGAGCAATCGTGTTAGCCGGTTGTGCAGCTGCCGAGACTACTGCGGTGCCTGCTGCGGTACCTGGCGTAGTGCTCGGAGGAGTTGTTGAAACTCCACCTGCGCAGATTATGTTAGCCTCTGCGCGTGACGAAGCGTAGAAGTTGCCGGTCGGGGTCGTGAGACCATTCGGGGTCAAGATCTGAGCTGCGTACTTGAGCTGGAACTTGTTGACAGCTGCGCGGGTAAGACCACCAAAAGTAGTAGTCTCGTTGCCCGGGGAACCTGCGCCGTTAGACGTAGATACCTGCGTATCTGCCGACATGTTCAAGAACTGCTGCAATGCGAGGACGGCTGCGCCATGCGAACCAATTTTGAGGTTCGTATTGAACGTAGTGCCAGGGCAGATGCTAGCAGCGTGTGCCGGAGCAGCAAGTGCTGCTGAGAAGGCGACTGCTACGATCGCTGCAACACCAATGGTGAGCGCCGCGATGCGTGTTGAACTCTGAGTAAGTGTCATATAATAGTAACTTTTCGAACAATTAATAATTACTTGTAATCACGGATAAAGGGGAACCGAACAAAATCTACCTGGTCTAACCCCCATGATTGAAACTCCATACGCTGTTTCTCAATTTCCTCATCTATTAAAGAAGGGGAAAAGGAGGAGCAGTGACGTGGAGTCTTAATCGGCGGGAAAGAACATTTGGTAGCAAAAGAGATGGGGACTTCAGCCGTAGCAGCCGTGGCGGGACAAGGAATTTCTGAAGGCTTAAATATATAAGCTGATGTGTACAACCTTAATGACGCTCCAAGCAAACTTTGCTTACAGCGCCGAGTGTTTCTCTGATGAAGAGATTTTTATTATTAAATTGTCAACGAACGGCCCGTCTCGACTCCGAGGCGGAACGGCCCCTCTGGAGCCTTATGCACAATTATAGTGTGCTTATGGCTGGGGCGCAAAAAACCCTTGTGGATAAACATAAACGGCAAAAGCCCCAACTGCTATATCTAGCGGGCTTTTGCGGTTATATCCACGAAGATGAGCATACCACCCTAGGGGGTGGAGTCAACCATATATAGGTGAGGGAGATTGATTGAAGGCCTCCTGCAAAATCCTGCTTTCTGGAGTGCACTCCGGGCCGCTAGGCCAAGTCTAACCCTCCATAAAGCAGGATTTTACAGAAGGCCTATTTTGGCGAGTAGATGCTCCAGCGGCGCTCGCCACGCTTAACGACTAACCCCTGCTGTATAAGGGCGCCAAGTTCCCTTTGGATGGTCTTTTCGCTAAAGCCCTTTATTACTTTGGCAATATCCTTTATAGAGACGTTTTTGTGCTTGCGGACAAACTCCAGTATAAGTGATGTCCTTTTATTAAAGTCAGAAGGTTTGTCCTTTTGTCCCTTATTTTGTCCTTTAATGTCCTTTACAGCTGCACCCTGCGGCAATGTCTCTGATGCCTGCAAAAGCGGCAACAAACTTTCGCTAGCTGGCAAAGAGGGGAGCAGGAAGTCGGCCTCGCTGACAAAGGGGGAGAGGCGGGTGCCGCCGGAGATCTTTTCGGCCAACTGCTCATATTCGGTAGATAAAATAGCGCCGTTTTCATTGGCAATAAAGCGCTGCGTTGAAGCAAGCCGCGTTGCCGAAAGTAGCGAAAATATGTCTGCTAAAACCACCGTCACGTCCATCTCCCCCGCTGCAAAATGAAGAACGGTCTCGGGTAGCCGTGATGCGGCGCTAACCAGCGGCTGTAGTTTGTCTGAACCTTCAGCACCCGAGCGGAGCTGCAACAGGGACAACACATGTGCTATCTTTTCGGCCTTTAGGTAGCACAAATACAAATCGGTGTGTCCTTTAAAAAGGATTGATTTTATTGCGAATTCGTGGAATTTTTTGTTCCCTTCGGGCATACTTTTTGTCTTTTAGATGACCTTGATTGTACTTTAGATTTGTGTTTCTTTCTGGGACAGTTTAAGGACAGGCTCTGTCCCTTAACAGTACTCCCCTGTCCCCTTCGCTGCAAGTATCAATAAGTTGTCCACAGGTGGTATTATGAGTAGCGTAATGGCGAGCAAAAATAGTAAGAAAAACGGCAACAACAAAGGGGCTAAATCGGCTGCAAAAACCGGCCCCGGCATCCCCGAAGAAACAGTGCGCTCAATTATAGTAGTGGTACTTTTTATCGCCGGCGTCCTCCTTACACTTGCAGGCCTTGGAGTTGCAGGCAGCGGCGGCAACGATTTGTATACGCTCTTTGGCTATTTGCTCGGCAGCATCGGATACTTTTTACTGCCGCTTATCTTTTTTATGCTTGCGGGCAATGCGCTGCGCACCGAGTCGAGCGGATTTACGCCGACCAAAATTGCCGCGTCGCTGGTGTTTGTACTGTCGGGTTTGGGTTTTTTAGCGGTGGTCGCTAACCGCGGCGGGTTGGTCGGCACCTACATTGCCGACCCTGCGGTGCAATACTTTGACGTGTACGCGTCGCTTATTATTTTGGGCGGCGTCTCGTTAATATCACTTTTAGTTTTGCTTGAAGGGCGCATCTCTATCGAACCGTTTGTCGCAACGGGCAGAACTATTGCAGGGCTGTACGCCGGCCTCTTTGCGCGCGAGCCGGAAGGCGATGAGGAACCGATGCTGACCGGATTTAACCTGAACGAAGACGAGCCCGTACCTCAACAGGAAGAAGATGAGGGCATTCAAACCGCGCGCGCCATCGCCTCTCCTGTAATGCCTTTGCGACCAGTCGCAAAGGCAGACACGACCGTGGCCATTGCAGCAAAAGCCGCCGCCGACAATTTAAAGAGCCTGCTTGGCCAATATACGCCGCCGCCGCTGTCACTTTTAGAGCGCGACAAAGGCCGCCCGGGCGTTGGCGACATTAAAGGCAACGCCAACATTATTAAACGCACGCTCGCAAACTTTGGCATTGTCGTCGAGCTCGACGAAATTTCAATTGGCCCGTCGGTAACGCGCTATGCGATTAAACCCGCCGAAGGCGTGCGGCTCCAAAAAATAGTCGCGCTGCAAACTAACCTTGAGCTGGCGCTTGCCGCACACCCGGTGCGCATTGAGGCGCCGATACCGGGCAAATCATTGGTGGGCATTGAAGTGCCAAACTCAACCAAAGTAACCGTGGGTTTGGGTACCATTTTAGAGTCGCCGGAGTTCGCCAACTCGAGCAAACCGCTGCTGGTGGCGCTTGGCCGCGACATTGCCGGAGGCTCGTCGTTTGGAAATATTGCAAAGATGCCGCACGTCTTGATTGCGGGCGCAACCGGCTCGGGCAAATCGGTGGCGATACATACCTTAATAAACTCTCTGTTATATCGTTGTGGCCCGCAGCAGCTGCGCTTTATCATGATCGACCCCAAGCGCGTGGAACTTACCATGTACAACCAGATTCCGCACTTGCTGACGCCGGTTATTACCGACCCAAAAAAAGCAATCATGGCGTTGCGCTGGGCCGGCAAAGAAATGGAGCGCCGGTACAATGTGCTGGAAGAGTCGAAGGTGCGCGACGTGGACTCATACCACCAAAATATTTTGGCGCCTGCGCTTGAGGAGCTGCGTAAAAACGATGGCGTGCTGGAAGAGGGCGAACGAGCGCCCGAGCCGATGCCCTATATTTTAATTATTATCGACGAGCTGGCCGACATTATGCAGAGCTTTCCGCGCGAGCTGGAGGCGTCGATTGTGCGCTTGGCGCAGATGTCGCGCGCTGTGGGCATCCATCTGGTGCTTTCGACACAGCGCCCGTCGGTCAATGTTATTACCGGCCTTATTAAAGCCAACGTGCCTGCGCGCGTAGCCTTGCAGGTAGCGAGCCAGATAGACAGCCGCACGATACTCGACCAAGGCGGCGCCGAAAAATTGCTGGGCGCCGGCGACATGCTATACCTGGGCGGCGACATGCAAAAACCTATCCGCCTGCAAAGCGCGTATATAAGTGAGACGGAAGTTAAAAAGATAACCAGCTTTATTGCCAAAAACAACGAGCCGCAGCTGCCGGTTGAAATGGGCGCGCCGGCGCCGGGCTCATCGGCCGGCGGCAACTTGGGCGCCGCTACCGGCGGCTTTGGTGACGAAGAGGACGTAGATGACGAGGTGTACGAGGCGGCTAAGCTTGAGGTTATGCAGTCGGGCAAAGCCTCTACGTCGTACCTGCAGCGCAAGTTGCGCATCGGATATTCGCGCGCGGCGCGCCTTATGGATGTACTGGAAGAACGCGGCGTTATCGGCCCCTCCGACGGAAGCAAACCGCGCGAGGTGCTAGGCCGCAGCGCCCAGGCCCAAGGCGGCGGCATGGACGAAGACGAGATATGAACCCACGGCCGCTATCGGTAGTGCTGCTAGGCGCACTGGCGCTTATTATCGCCGGCTACGGCCTGTTTGAGGCACGGCGCATTATTGAGGGCCCGGTGGTTACCATATATATGCCGGTAAACGGCAGCGCCACCTCAAGTACGGGCGTTATCATTACCGGCAACGCGCAAAACATCTCATTTTTGACGATTAACGATAAGCCCAGCTTTACCGACCAAAAGGGCAACTTTACTGAAACGCTCTCGATACCTCCCGGCTTTGCGGTGCTGACCGTGGCAGCGACCGACCGCTTTGGGCGGCGCACGTCAAAAGAGGTGTCTATCAATGTGCTCAACTATTGCCCTCTTACGAAAAATGTTTAGTTATATTAAAATTGTGTAAAAAAATACACTTGTTTCTTGTTTTCTTTTGGTGTGGTAGTAGGCTGTGCAAGTAGCCCCGACGTTTGCAGCCGGGGTCCCGACCAAAGCGTCGGGATTACCAATAATATTTTTTGTATGGCACTCAAGGGAAAAGGAAAAGAAAAGAAGCCCGAAAAAGCGATGGGCACCCGCGACCAGTCGGCGGTAGACGCCGCAATCCGCGACATTAGGACCAAGTTTGGCAACGAGGCAATTATGACGCTCGGCGAGAGCCACAAAGTAGACGTCGACGTTATCCCCTCGGGCTCTATTGGGCTTGACTGGGCCTTGGGCATTGGCGGCTATCCGCGCGGCCGCATTTTAGAAATTTACGGGCCGGAGTCTTCGGGCAAAACAACCCTTACTTTGCATGCCATTGCCGAAGCGCAAAAAAAAGGCGGCATCTGCGCCTTT
>Ga0070681_10004938_pt1 | contig 12820 bp, 11 predicted proteins | sample KBSC83BmetaG_FD_65650 | JGI IMG/M metagenome (GOLD analysis project Ga0070681, IMG submission 65650) | Corn rhizosphere microbial communities from Kellogg Biological Station, Michigan, USA - KBS C8-3B metaG | ecosystem: Host-associated > Plants > Roots > Rhizosphere | place: USA: Michigan... | reverse complement strand
TTTCTCCGGATCGCGCATCTTGATCTGTCCGCCGTGCGTGTGCCCGCTCAACGTCAGATCGACTTCGGCCCGCACGGCCTGTCGAAAGATAAGCGGATTGTGCGCCAGGAGGAGTTTCATCTCGTCCGGAAATGATCCGTGCAGAGCAGCCCGAACATCGGTCTTAGCCGCCATATAGTCGTCAACGCCAGCCAGCCAAAACGACGCGTCGCGCGCTTCAAAACGAAACCCTTCATTGATCAAAACCGTCACCCCCTCGCCGCGAAGTAGATGCGTCACCAAAGGCGCGTCGGTCCAGTGATCATGATTACCGAGGCACGCGAATGTTCCGAACTCGGATTCAAGCTTTGCTAGAGTTTCAGCGACTGGCGCGATGTAGTCTGCGTCATGTGAGACATAATCGCCCGTGAGCAGCGCCATGTCCGGCTTCAGCTCGTTGGCGATCTCGACCGCCCGCGAAATATGCTCCAAATCGGTGAATCGGCTGTGATGCGTATCCGAGAGATGAACGATGCGAAACCCGTCGAGTTTTGGCGGCAGGCGTTTTAACGCGATCTCGACATGCTCGACCGTCAGCGTGTTCGCCTCGTCCATCGCCGTCTTCGCGACCTTTGAAAGATTGCCGGCCAGCGCGCGCAACGGCTTGTCCGAGGCAACATATGAGTTGATGCGTTCAGAGAGCTTCGGCTTTTGTTTCTTCCGTAGGGGCATCTCGTAATTAACAGCTTATTTTATTTGGGCAGGCCGCGCCAGATTCAAGTTTCTTGGTGCTCTATATGTTTCCTTTGCGCTCTTTGTGTCAAAAACCTAACCGCCAACACAAAGGGCAGAGAGTTTTCGCAAAGATCACAAAGTATTACTCTCCGGTCGATACCCGAAGAAATTTTCGCTTTCCGACTTGTATCAACATCCCCTGATGATCCGGTTCAACGACCGTCGCAGGTTCGGAAATTTTCTCGCCGTCTACCTTAACACCGCCCTGCTCGATCAAACGGCGCGCTTCGCCTTTCGATGCGGCAAGTCCGGTCGAGACTAGTAGGTCTGCCAGTTTTTGACCGCCTCGGGCGATGCGCTTTTCCTCGATCTCATCCGGCATCTCTTTTCGGACAAACCGCCGCTCAAACTCGTCCGCCGAGGCATCTGCTTCATCCTTTGAATGAAAATCTGCAATGATGCGCTTTGCCAGATCTACTTTCGCGTCACGCGGATTTTCCGCGCCCGATTCGCATCGAAATCGCAAAGCATTCAATTCGTCCGGTGAAATATCCGTCAGCAGCTCGTAATATCGCCACATGAGCTCGTCCGAAATGGACATCACCTTGCCAAACATTTCGCCGGCCGGCTCATCGATGCCGATATAGTTATTGAGCGATTTCGACATTTTGTTGACGCCGTCGAGTCCCTCAAGCAGCGGCGTGGTCATGATGACCTGCGGCTCCTGATCGAATTCGCGCTGCAGGTTGCGGCCCATCAACAGGTTGAATTTTTGGTCAGTGCCGCCGAGCTCGACATCTGCGTTCAACGCGACCGAGTCGTATCCCTGCACGAGCGGATACAGCAGCTCGTGCAGCGAGATCGGCTTTTCCTCGCGCATCCGTTTTTCAAAATCGTCACGTTCGAGTATCTGCCGAACGGTCGTTTTTGCCGCGAGCTTGATGAAATCCGCCGACGTAAATTTGTCCATCCATTCGCCGTTAAATCTCAGCTCGGTCCGCTCCGGGTCAAGCAGCTTGAACATCTGTTTTTGATATGTCTCAGCGTTCTCGTTTATCTCCTCACGCGAGAGCGGCGGCCGCGTTACGTTCTTTCCCGACGGGTCGCCGATCATTCCGGTAAAATCGCCGATCAGAAAAATGACGATGTGGCCAAGTTCTTGAAACGCCTTGAGCTTGCGGATGACTACGGTGTGCCCGAGATGAATGTCCGGCGCGGTTGGGTCAAGCCCGAGCTTAATTCGCAGCGGCGTGTTCGTTTTGGCAGAACGCTCGAGCTTCGCCAGCAGGTCCTCCTCACGGATCACGTCGACCGTGCCTTTTTTTAAGAGTGCAAGCTGTTCGTAGATAGTCATGCTCTAAGATTACCGAATGACTATTTTGCACAATGAGCCGCCGATTAACAATTTTCGGGCGGTCTCTGTCGGATAGTGTCGGCGCTTCACTCGGAGACACCGCCGGAATCTAAGGTGCGTCAGTCGGAATCGCTCGGTGCGCGAGGGGGACGTCGGAAACTGTTCGCAGGGGACCTGTCCGATCATCGTTGAAGCGCGAAAAAGACGACAGTCTTGGGGTCCCAGATCATCCGATCTGGTATCCCAAACTGTCGCCCTTGAAGCGCGCCTTTTAGACTACTACCAGATCCGGACCCGCTGATCGGGCGCGAGGTAGAGCTTTTTGCCCGGTTGGACGTTAAAGGCCGTATACCACGCGTCGATGTTTCGGACCGTATCTGCCCGATATTCGTCCGGTGAGTGACCGTCGGTCATGACGATGACACGCAGCGTTTCAGGCCGCATTTTGCCGCGCCAGCTTTGGCCAAAGGCGACAAAAAACCGCTGATCGCCTGTCAGGCCGTCCTTTGACGGGGCCTCTTTGCCGCCGTACGAAGCCCGATATGCGTCGTACGCCGCGGAAAGTCCCGCGACATCCGCAATGTTTTCTCCCAATGTCTGCTTACCATTGAGATGCAGGCCTGCCAGCGGCTCATACGCGTCGTACTGGGCCGCAAGACGGGCTGACGCCGCCTTAAAATGGTCGTAATCGGCCGGGGTCCACCAATTCGTGAGACGTCCCTCCGCATCAAACTGACTGCCCGAATCGTCAAAACTATGACTGATCTCATGGCCGATCACTCCACCAATGCTGCCATAGTTTTCGACCGGGTCCGCATTCATATCAAAGAACGGCGGATTTAATATTGCGGCCGGGAAATTTAAAGCGTTCTGCAGCGGCAGATTGACGGCATTAACGGTTTGCGGCGTCATCCACCATTCGGTTTTGTCGACCGGTTGGTCGAGCTTTGACAGGCTCCATTTGTAGTCGAAAAGGCTTACCCGCTGGGCATTTCCCAAGGCATCGTCAGGCGCTATCTTTAGCCCCGCATAGTTCCGCCAGTGGTCAGGATAACCTACGCCAACATAGAGAGTTGAGAGCTTTGCCTTCGCTTTGGCCTTAGTTTCCGGCGTCATCCATGTCAGCGCATCGATGCGTTTGCCAAACGCAGCGACTATGTTTTTCACGAGCGTCTGGATCTCGGTTTTTGCACGCGGCGGAAAGTATTTTTCGACATACATCTTCCCAACCAGATCGCCCATGGCTCCGCTCGCCGCATTGATCGCACGCTGCTCGCGCGGCCGCTGTTGCGGAACGCCAAAGAGCGTCTTTGTATAAAAATTAAAGCTCTCGCCGGCAAAAGCCTTTGGCAGCAGGCCCGACGAACGGTCGATCACGCGAAACGTTAAATAGTCCTTCCACAGTTCGAGCGGCTGGCTTCCGACGAGGGCCGATTCGCCCGTTGTCGCCATCGGATGCCAAACCATTATCATCGGCTGTGATGAGACGCCGGCTGCCTTAAAATAAGCCGCCCAGTCGATCCCGGGTGCCTTTGTCGCAAAATCGGCGAGCTTCCAGGGATTGTTTGCCTTATGGACATCCTCGGACTCTTCGCGCGACTCCTGAACCTCGGCGATCTTGTGTTCCAGGTCATATATCCGCTGGGCTTTTGCGTCCGCATCCGCGACGTTTGCTAATTTAAGAACGGTCTCGATATGTGTCTTATATTTATTTTGCAGGTCGACATTGTGCTCGTCGGTGCTCAAATAGTTGTCGCGGTCCGGCATTCCCAACCCGCCCTGCAGGAGATAAGGAACATTCTTCTTGGGGTTGTTGAAATCCGATGAAACGAACAAGCCAAAAAGCCGGTTGGTGTAGAAATTTGTCGCATTTAGCGGGTCGACATCGGCCCTTAGTTCCGTCCCGAGCACCCGTGATAGCGCCGCCTTGTCATCGATCGCGTTGATTTCGGCAAGCTCGTCCTTTATCGGGTCTAGTCCCCGTTTCTCGATCGACGCCTCGTCCAGATATGCCTTGTAATAATCGCCGACCTTGCGTATTTCCGGGTCGTTTGAGCTCGCAGCGGCCGTGATCAGGTCATTTGTCCGCTTGCTCACCTCGTCAAATATCACATCGAACGCGCCGAACGATGTACGATCTGCAGGAATGGTCGTCGCCTTTGCCCAGTTGCCGTTCGTATAGCCGAAAAAGTCGTCGCCCGGGTCGACCGACTTGTCCATCCCGCCGATATCTATCCCGGGATCTCGGGCCGCGACTGGCAGGCCCCAGTAAACAACGCTGATCAGCAGTATTAGTGTGAATATCTTCGTGAAACGAGTTCTGTCCATATCTCCAGCCTTTTGGGCCGATATAAGGCGGCCCGAAATATAATAGTTTTAAGTATTTACGCCGACCGGATCGATTTGTTTCAGACTGGCATATCACGCGGCATGCTCAAGAGTGAACTGCCAGACCATGCGTTCCTGTCGCTCATCGAAAACGTACTTGCCATCGGTGACGCGCCAGAGCCCCGTAAATTCCCATCGGTTGACTCCCAATTTGTTAAAAAGCGGCACAGGCTGCCTTGTTTCGATGGCATCGAAAAGCGCTCGGTTTGCTGCGTCAAGCTTCTGGTTGCCGTGACGCCCAGACCCCGTGTAATAGATAACGTCTGCTGTGCTTCCTTGTACATCAGGGTAGCAGGGATTTATCCGCCCAAAATCGGTCAGGAGTGAGATCAGCCGACCATCGCGTTGATAGATACCATTTCTGATCTTATGGATCTCCGAAACCTCGTTCCAATCAATGATCGTTCCGGGAGTTAGCGTGTGGACATCCATATGGCAAATGCTACGCTAAAAGCGTCTTTAGGCTGGAAATTTATCTGAGCTGATGTTTCGCGAACTGATCGGCAAGATCTGGAAAATGCTGCCCGGTGCGGCACGAACAAGCCTCGTTCGGACTACCCAGACGACATTTACCGTCTCCGTCACGGCCATCATTATTAACGAAAAGCAAGAGGTCCTGCTTTTAGACCACGTGATCAGGCCACGATCGGGTTGGGGTTTTCCGGGCGGATTTCTTGATTCCGGCGAGCAAGCGGCGGACGCCATCCGTCGCGAGGTCAAAGAAGAGACCAGCCTTGAGCTTGACGCGCTAAAATTTTGCCGGATATCCGTTCGCGGACGGCACGTTGAAATAGTGTTTTCGGCCCGGCCGGTCGGTGAAGCGACAGTTCAGAGCCCGGAAATATACCGCCTCGGCTGGTTCGAGATCGAGTCGCTTCCCGCCGGGACGACAAGTGGGCAGAAGATGCTGATCAGAGAAGTTTTGGATGGCTATATTTGATAAAGCCGGCGTTGCGACACTAAAATTGATAGGTTACAGGGTCACTTCAATAACAAGTCGAGAGGAAATACGATGGTCGATCTAGTACCGAAACCTGAATCCGTGATGGAAATATTGTCAAAGACCGGCGCATATCGCCACGGTCATTTCGTATATCCGAACGGCAAACACGCGTCGCATTACTTTCAGATGCCGCTCGCGTTTCGCTATTACGACAACGCACGGATCTTATCGGTCGGACTAAGTCGCAAGTTCCGAATGGAAAAGACCATTGCGAGCCAGCTTCCCAAGGTAGCGGTCATAAGCCCGAGCCCGGGCGGCATCATGGTCGCATTTGGCGTTCGCGAGGCCCTAACCGCTGAACAGATCTACTGGGCTGAAATGGAGAACGGCAAACGCCAATTTAGGCAATTTCTTAGCAAGGGCGAGGTACATCCAGCGATCATCGTTGACGACATTCTGCGTTCTGGCAAGGCTATTGAGGAAACCTTTGCTCTCTGTAAGGAGATCGGCACAGAGGTGATCGGCTGCGGTGTGATAGTAAAATTTGAGGATGCTCCGACCGAATTTGACGGCGTTCCGGTAAAGAGCCTTCTGACCTTTGACGTGAATTTTTACGAGACTAAGGAAGAATGGAAATCCTCACGAAGTGCCTCCAATGCCGAAGAAGAAAAGGTCAGGTTTTAAGCGTTTAACCCTAGATCTCGTGCCTGTTTGCGAGCGCGCGGTCCATCGTCACCTCGTCAACATATTCAAGGTCGGAACCGACCGGCATTCCCATTGCGATCCGCGTTACTTTTATGCCGAGCGGCTTTAATAGCCGCGCGATGTAATTCGCGGTCGCCTCGCCTTCGGTAGTGGGATTCGTGGCGATAATGACTTCTTTGACCTCGACATCCTCATTATTTTCAGGCAAAAGTCGCGGCAGTAAATTGGCAAGCATCAGTTCGTCTGGCCCAACTCCCCGGATCGGAGACAGCGAGCCGTGCAGAATGTGATAAAGGCCCCGGAATGAACGCGTTTTCTCAATGGCAACGAGATTGTAAGGCTCCTCGACGACGCATATGATCGACCGGTCGCGTTTTGGGTTTGAGCAATAGAGACACGGATCGACATCCGTCAGGTTATTGCACACCGAGCAAAACGTGATCTTGTCCTTAACGTCGAGAAGGGCATGTGCAAAATCGCGCACCTCATTCTCAGGCCTTCGCAATACATAAAAAGCCAGCCGTTGTGCTGACTTTTGCCCGATGCCCGGCAGCCGTTTGAATTCGTCAATTAGCTTAGCTACTGGTTCAGAATAATCTAACATTCATCAAATGTTCAGAGTGCGAGCTTAAGCTCGTTCAACGGTTCAGTAAATACAAGCTAAAGCCTGCACTCTGAACTTTACATCAGTCCCGGCGGCATCATTCCACCCAGCTTTCCTTTCAGTGATTCTTCCACCTTTCGCCGAGCTTCGTTCAGTGCGGCAACCGTCAGGTCCTGGATCATTTCCGTGTCACCGTCCTTAACGAGATCAGGCGAGATGGTCAGGCTTAGCACTTCAAAATCGCCGCGCATTTTGACCGAAACCGCGCCGCCGCCGGCTGATGCCTCGACGCTTGTTTCCTTCATCTCGCGGGCCATTTTCTCCTGCATTTGCTGGGCCTGCTTCATCATTGAATTAATGTCGAATCCGCCGGGTAAATTCATCAGTTTTGCTCCTCGCGCTAACTATAGCTTTTAACATTTATCGTAGACGCGTGAACGTCTCTTTGCAAACATTCGGGCCGCTTTGGCTGTGGCTAGCCACACCTATCCGCCGTGTGTTGCTGCATGCAAATCTGCGGTCACTTAGCGTTCAATGATCACGTGGGCCAGGAGGCCCCAAACTATGAACGGTGAGAAGAATAATTATTGGATGAATGCCGGCGTCGCGCTGGCGATCGGACTTGTGGTTTCGTCCGTCACATTTGGCTGGTTTTATTCACGAACTAAAAAGAGCGATGAGGCGATAACCGTCACAGGCTCGGCCAAAAAGCGTATCAAATCGGACCTTGTCGTCTGGAGCGCGGGCGTAACTGCCCAGTCGCCGCAGTTGACCGATGCTTATAAACAGCTATCGGACAGCATCCCTAAGATCAAACAGTACCTGATCAGCAAAGGCATTCCGGAAAACCAGATGACGATCTCATCGATCGCGACAACGACGCTCAAGAAGCAGGATGCCAATGGCGTCGAGACCTCCGAGATAAATGGGTACATGCTCAAACAGTCGATCGATGTTCGCTCCAGCGATGTCGACAAGATCGCGCAGATCGCCCGCGAGGCAACCGAGTTGATAAACCAGGGCATCCTGATCGAGTCGACCCCGCCGCAGTATTACTACACGCAGATCGGCGACCTGAAGATCGAAATGCTGGGCGAAGCCGCAAAGGACGCGAAAACGCGCGCCGGACAGATCGCCAGCTCGACCGGTGATTCGATCGGTGCGGTCCGGTCAGCCCGAATGGGCGTGCTCCAGATTACGCCGCCCGACTCTACCGACGTATCGGACACCGGCATGTACGATACATCGAGCATCGACAAGGATCTGACCGCCGTCGTGAATATAAGCTTTGCAGTCGACTAGGAAAGAGATCGGGCATTAAACCACACGGCGTTCCTCAAACTTTACCATTTGGCCGGAAGTTTCATCCGGCCTTTTGCTTTTAAAACTAACCGCTCGTTCTAATGTCAGATTTGCTAAACAAAATCCCTGTTCCGGCGTATTATGGTTTGCGTTTCCTTAACATCCTTATAAATTCTGGAATCAAAACGTATGAAGTTCGCGATCTGTATTGCTTTCGTCTTGTCTATCTTTGTATCCATCGCCGCCGCGCAGGATGACCCGCTCTGGCTTCGATACCCGGCGATCTCCCCAGACGGCCAGACACTGCTTTTTGAGTATAAAGGCGACATTTGGTCGGTGCCGGTCGGCGGTGGAACCGCGGTTCCGCTGACTTTGAGCGAATCGTACGAATTTGCGCCCGTCTGGAGCCACGATGGAAGATCGGTCGCATTCGCGTCCGACCGATACGGCAATTTTGATGTGTTCGTTATGCCGGCCGGCGGCGGCGAGGCTAAGCGACTGTCGTATAACTCGACTCGGGAGGTGCCGAGCTCATTCACCGCAGACGACAAGTCCGTGATCTTCAACGCAGCGCGACAGGACACGGCCGCACATGTGCAGTTTCCGATCGGCGGAATGACCGAGCTTTACAGCGTGCCGGTTACGGGCGGTCGCGTCTCCCAACTGATCACGACGCCTGCGCTGGACGCGACGGTCAATTCGACCGGTGACAAGATCATTTTTCACGACTGGAAGGGCTACGAAAGCGATTGGCGTAAGCATCACACGTCGTCCGTCACGCGCTCCGTTTGGGTCTATGACGTTCCGTCGAAAAAATATACCGAGCTCTCGACGTTCAAGGGAGAGAACCGCAACCCGGTTTTCGATTCAAACGACAACGATTTTTACTATCTGAATGAGTCGAGCGGAAGCTTTAATGTTTATAAGAGCAGTCTCGCGCATCCGGACAAGTCGACAGCGCTGACGCACTTTACAAAACATCCTGTTCGTTTTTTGACGCGATCGAAAAATGGAACCTTCGCCTTCTCCTACGACGGTGAGCTTTACACGATGAAGGCCGGCTCCGAGCCGCAAAAGGTCAAGGTCCGGGTTGGGGCCGACGGCCGGGACGCGATCGAAAAGAATGTGCCCGTCAACGGCGGCTTTACTGAGGCCAGGCTTTCACCCAACGGGAAGGAATTTGCGTTCATCTTCCGTGGCGAGGTATTTGTCAGCAGCATCGACGGCAAGATCGTAAAGCGCATTACGAACACCCCTGAACAGGAACGCTCCGTCAGCTTTAGCCCCGATGGCCGGAGCCTGCTCTACGCCGCCGAGCGGAGTAATAACTGGAACGTTTACACGATGTCGCTCACTCGGAAAGAAGAACCGTATTTTTGCGTCTCGACCGTTCTCAAAGAGTCACCGATCATCGCGACCGCCTCTGAAGAATATCAACCGGCCTATTCGCCTGACGGCAAGGAGGTCGCATATCTCGAGGACCGCGACACGCTCAAGGTAATTAATCTCGCGTCCAAACAGACGCGAACGGTTTTGAGCGCCGATAAAAATTATTCATACGCCGACGGCGACCAGTATTATCAATGGTCGCCGGACAGCAAATGGCTTCTGGTCCAGTACGGCCTGCCGGATCGTGTCCAGACGCCGGAAGTCGGTCTGGTGGCCGCTGATGGCAAAAGCGAGGTTCGCAACCTGACGCAAAGCGGCTACGACGACTTTCAGCCAAAATGGTCGGTGGATGGCAAGATGATGATATGGGGCTCTGACCGCGAAGGCGCCCTTTCGCAGGGCGGCGGAGCGGTGTCGGGCGACGTCTTTGCAATGTACTTTACAAAGGCATTCTACGACCGGTCAAAGCTTTCGAAAGAGGAGCTTGCCATCGTTAAGGAAGAGGAAGATAAAGCTAAGAAAGAAGCTGACGAAAAGGCCAAGGCTTCCGGACCGAGCGCTTCGCCGGCTGCGTCGCCGTCGCCCGCGACGAGCAAGGATATCGCATTTGACTGGGACGGCCTGACAGACCGCAAGACACGTCTCACGACCAACACGTCGGGCGTTAGCGATTGGGTACTCTCAAAGGACGGCGAGAAACTCTTTTACCTGACGAGCTTTGATAAAGGCAACGATCTGTGGGTGACCGAGCCGCGCACGAGAGATACAAAGATCTTTGCCAAGTTGGGTGCGAACAACATCTCCGATTTTGAGCTGTCACCCGACGGCAAATTCCTCTTTCTGGTCGCCGATGGCCGCGCGATGAAGATCGATGCAGACAGTGGTAAGGCCGAGCCGATCGGAGTCAACTCCGATATGGTGCTCAACTATTCGGCGGAGAAGGCCTACATCTTCGATCACTGCTGGCGGCAATTTAAGGAGAAGCTGATCTTTCCGGATCTGCGGAAGGTAGATTGGGATTTCTATTACACGGCCTATAAGCGCTTTCTGCCTTATATCAATAACAACTACGACTTTGCGGAAATGATGAGCGAGATGCTCGGCGAGATGAATGTCTCGCACACGGGCGCCTATTACAACGCGCAGATCCCGAATTCCGATGCGACTGCTTCACTCGGGCTCTTTTACGATTACGACTATACAGGTAACGGCGTGCGCGTGGCGGAGGTCATTCAGGGCGGTCCCGTTGATCTCGCCGCATCTGCCGTGAAGGCCGGCGATGTCATTGAAGCGATCGACGGCACGACGATCGACGCGTCAATGGACTTTTATAAACTGCTCAATCGTAAAGCGGGCAAGTACACTCTGCTCTCCGTTCTAGACCCCGCGACGAACAAGCGTTGGGACGAGACCGTGAAGCCGATCAGCGGCGGAGCCGAAAGCGAGCTGCTCTACAAGCGCTGGGTTCGCAACCGCCGCGCCGAGGTCGATCGCCTTTCGGCCGGACGAATAGGATATATTCACGTTCGCTCGATGAACGATGCCAGTATGCGCAATGCATTTGAAGAGGCGCTCGGCATGAACCTCGAAAAGGATGCGATAATCGTTGACACGAGATTCAACGGCGGCGGCAATATTCACGAGCAATTGTCGGATTTTCTGAGCGGCAAAAAGTACTTCGACGTCGTGCCGCACGGACAATACATCGGCCACGAACCCGATGGTAAGTGGATCAAGCCTAGCATCGTGCTGATCGGCGAAAGCGACTATTCGGACGCTCACCTTTTCCCGATCGCCTATAAAGCAAAGGGCATCGGCCTGCTCGTCGGCATGCCCGTTCCCGGCACCGGCACATTCGTCTGGTGGGAAAACCAGATCGACCCGTCGATACGTTACGGCATTCCGATGGGCTGCTGGCAAACGCTCGACGGCAAATGCGCTGAGGGCGTTCAGACCGAACCGGACATACGCGTACAGAACGACCCGGCCGTCATGGCCTCGGGCCATGATCAGCAGATCGAGGCGGCGGTGAAGGAGCTAATGAAGAAGAAATAAGACGCGGTCCTGGTGTACCCGCATACCAGCGTGTACCAATTAGATCATCGCGAGAACGATCGCGAAAAAAAAAGGCTGCCTTTTTACGGCAGCCATTTTTTGTCACTTCAGTTGTGTTCGGTTTCAGTGACTATTTGATATTTAGCGGCTTGCGCGTGATGCTCTTAATAAACGCATCGATGTCGCCGAGCTGCGAACGCGACTTTGAGATGAACTTGCTTGCTCGCGAATCGCTAACGACCAATCTCGGGTTAGCGCAAGAGCCCGTTGCACTGGTCTCACCGACCTTGACCTTCTTCAGGGTCTCGCGTTCAAAGATCTCAACACCGTTCTGAATTCGCCGCGAAACTCTCTCGATCCCTTCGATATTGTTAATATTGCCGCTGATCTTTACCATTGCTTTCCTCCTGAAAACCTGGCCGCTCTTGATTAAGCAAGCAGCGTGCCAATTTGGTTAAATAGACCAAATAATACGGTTGCGGTCCGGAAAAGGGCCCAAATGTGTCGTTTGGTATACCAATTTGACGCGTGACGGAGCAATCCGTGTATGAGTGACCAGTTCGACGACCCAGGCGTCGAAGAGGAGGCATGTTCGGAGTGGTTTTCTTAAGGTTTGGCCGCCGATCTCGGAACGGCTGTCGACTGCCATGCGACGGCTTGCCAGCGTTTGTCGCGTTTTACGAATGTGCCGGTATTTAGATAATTTGCGACCTCGGTCGCGCCGTTTTTGGTCGTTGTGGCAACTAATCGAAACGCCACCACAGCCGCGTCGCCATATTGATGTATCTGGATATCTTCGGCCGTATAAACCGTTTTAGGGTCGTCGGGTTTTGGCGCTGTAGCGTTTCGCAGATTCTTCATCATCGCGGCTTTATTCGTTCGAACACCGGCCGAGCGAGTATAGATCAGGTCATCGGCCCAAAACCGATTGTGAACGTTGGCGTCGTTAACAGAAGCTCCGGCGAGGAATTCATTGAGGAGTCGCGTCAGTTCTGCAGCGTCCGGGGCCGTCTGTGCGCGTGACAGTGTGGACAACAGGAGGAGCCAAAGCAAGGTTAACAAGATCCGTGTCTTCATAGCTCGGAAATAATAATGACGGTTGAGGCCATTGGCAAATCCGCGCTGGCTTTGGACTGTTGCTGTTCTCATTTAAAATGATCGGGCATAAAGCCCAAGCCAATATGAAACCTGATCTTGCCTTTCTCACGCGGGCGTTCGCCGTTCTCGCCGTTCTTTTATTTGCACTAAACGCGTTTGGCGCGCCGTCGTCTGCAGAGCTTGCTCGCTGGCAGCGTGAGGCTCACAACGTAACGATCACACGCGACGATTGGGGAATCGCGCATGTGGTCGGCAAGACGGACGCCGA
>Ga0070681_10004930_pt1 | contig 12823 bp, 11 predicted proteins | sample KBSC83BmetaG_FD_65650 | JGI IMG/M metagenome (GOLD analysis project Ga0070681, IMG submission 65650) | Corn rhizosphere microbial communities from Kellogg Biological Station, Michigan, USA - KBS C8-3B metaG | ecosystem: Host-associated > Plants > Roots > Rhizosphere | place: USA: Michigan... | reverse complement strand
CGGCATTTCGGGAAGTTTATCCGGCGCCCGCTCTCTTTACGGCTGCCGCGCGCCGTTGCCTGCTCCCGCCGCGCGCTCCACGTCCTGCCATCGCGCCGACAGGTCGAATCCGCGCGCGATGTAGCTCGACAGCAGAATGTCGCCGGGGCGCGCGCGATTCACATAGGCGACGAATCCATCGACGACGAACGTCCAGTGCGTCCGCGACATTCCTCGCTGCGCGGCGGTGATCGCGAGGTGCCAGAGACGTTCCTCCACGTCGGCGGGCGACGGCGCCTTGTCCAGCGCATCGATCCATGCGGCGAAGTCGTCGTGTGCAGCCAGATAGGCTCTCATGCCCAACTCCACGGAGCGAAACGGAGGATGCGTCGCTTCGCGACGGCGCGCCGAGCTCGGCCCGCCCTTTCACCCCGCCGGGCCAACGCGCTACAGCGGAATCTGGCTCGCTTCATCCGTCGACGGGACGACGAGCTTCGCATAGAGCGGATGCGAGAAATCGTGGAACGCGAACATCCGATCCTGCCATTTCTCCCATCGATGGCGATGCACGCGCAGCAACTCGATCCTGCAGATCTTCCGGTCCTGCCATCGCTCGTTGAACTCGCGGATCGCCAGCAGCTCGCCGACGTACGGATTCATGCAGCCGAGATCGTTGGTCGTCACGTCGTCGAAATAGCAGTGGACGCGCGGCAGGCGCGAGTCGGCGTCGCCCGCGAGGATCTCGAGCGCCGCGGCGGTCGAGCTGTAGTAATCGAGATCGAACGCGATGAAGCCGATCGGCGCATGGCGCTCCCGCAGCCATTGACCGACGGTCGTCGCGACGTCGCCGAGGACGAGCTCGGCCGTGTCCAGACGCGCGCGGAGCTTCTCGACGTCCATGCGGTAGAAGCCCGGACCCCAGATGTGCGGCAGGTCGCGATAGTCGACCGGCGCGGGCATGCCGCTGCCGGTGTCGAAGCCGAAGACATCGATGGCGACGCCGGTCGCGGCGGCGATCTCCGCGCAATCCCGCTCCAGCGCGACCAGCCCGCGGCCGCCGGCGACGCCGAACTCGATCGCGGAAATGCGCGGGAGGCCCAGGCGCGACGCCAGTGTCGCGGCCCAGAACACGCCGTACGCATAGTGCGGGTACGGCAGGATCCCGTAGTCGATCTTGGTGCGTATCGAGCCGACCGGGAATCGCGACCACAGGCCGAGAAAGAACGGGAGCCGTGCGAACTGGCGCAAGGCGTAATCCAGACCGGTGCTCATATGCGTTCCCCTGAAAGCGGGTCCGCTCGAGCATCGCCAGTCTATGCCGCGCCGTGCTTTCTCGATGGGCCCAGCGCATTGCACCCTTCGAAGCTTTCGTCTGCCTTTCCGATGACCGGGAATCCACCGATCGCGAGCGTTCGCCGGCACTACGACCGGAGCGCAGGCCAGTTCGCGGAAAAGTCGAAGCCGCGCGCGACGAAGCTCGGCAGCGCGTCGTTCTCGGGGCATCGGCGTTTTGCGTGCGCGATCAGCCCGTCGACGACGAACGTCCAGTGGACGTCCGACATGCCGCGCGCAGCCGCGCACTTCGCAAGGCCCCACAGCGCGCGCTCCACTTCGGCCGCGGTGGGCTCGCATTCCGCGGCGCCATCGAGCCATTCCACGAATGCGTCGTGGGCTTCAAGGTAAGGCTGCATCGATCGGATCTGCTCACAGGCAGGCTCTACGAAAGCATACGCCGAGCCGCGGTCCCTTCAAGAGGGAGGCTGCGGCTTTCCTGAACGAGGCCGCCGCGCCGCGCGCTTCGGGCGCGCGTCAGATGCGGTTGTGCTCGAGCGGCCGCTGCCGATGCATGAGCGCCCATTCGACCTGCTCGGCGAGCGCCGCCTCGCCGAGGAGGCGCAGGATCTCGCGCTGCTCGCGCGCGTCGGTCGCGCTCCTGAGCGCGATGCGCGCCTGGTCGAGGATCCGCTGCATGTAGCGGTACTGCTTGATGAGCTCCTTGTCGGCCTTCTTGTACGCATACGCCGCGCGCACGCCGGCCAGAATCGAGAATACGGCCATGACGATCACGAGCACGTTCTTCGCGTCGCCCGACAGATGGCGCGCGAAGATCGCCAGCACGACGCTGATGCCGATGCCGGCACAGAGGCTCGCAAGGCCGATCGCCTCGGTGACGCGATGCGTGCGGGCGCGCTGCGCGGCCTTGCGCCGGTAGTATTCGAGCTGCCCCTGCCGCTCGTCGTCGCCGATCCAGTCGGCGACGACCTCCGTGACAGCCTGCGGCGCGCGCGTGCCGCCGCCGTCTTCGAGCGCGGCGCTGCGCATCACGTTGCGCACCCAGCCGAGCTCGACGTCCTGCTTCTGCAGGAAATTGTCGCGCCCGAACTCGGCGTCGTCGGTCAGCGCAAGCCCGGCGCGGCGCCAGTACGACTGCACGCGAAGGCCCTCGGCGAGCGCGCGGTAGTCGAGATACTTGCGATGCCAGCCGCGCCGGTTCGCGAGCGTGACGATGTAGCCGCCGACGACGAACAGCAGCAGGAACACGTACAGCATGTTGTCCTGCGCGGGCACGTTGTCGTAGACCGTGAACGCGATCGCCATCAGCGCCGCGACCGTGTAGAGCACGCGCATCGCGAGCAGGACGCGACGCTGGAAATGCATCGCGAGCCAGTCCGCGGCGCGGAACAGCCGGTCGATCGCACCGCCCGACGCGTCCGGCGCGGCGCGCGCGTCGATATCGCTCGCGTATTTCGCCGCATCGAGATTGAACGCATCCGCGCACGCAAACATCGCGCGGAACGCATCGGGCATCCCCGCCTCGGCGGACGAAATCGCATCGCCGGTCCGCCAGTGCGCGTCGAGCGCATGCAATGACGCCAACGGCGCGCCGTCGGGCCTGCCGCGCGAGGCGACGAGATGGTACGCGAGCCGGTCGCTGCCGAAGCCGAGCGCGTGGCGGCGCCCGTTGCGATGCTGCTCGGTCGGCCGCACGCCGTCGAGGTGATAGCGCACGACCTGCGCCGTGCCGCCGAGCGATGCCGACGGCTTGCCGTCCCAGATCGCGAGCAGCAGGTGGCAGTGATCGGAGACATAGACGCCGGCCTCGGCATAGCGCACGTCGCGCGCATGACCTTCGGGCGACGCAGGCACGGCGTCCGATCGATGCGGCACTTCGATGATACGAGCCGCCTCGCACAGCGATTCGAAACGCGAGAGCGCGGCAGCATCGGAGAAATCGCGCGCATATTCGGCGCGCGCCAGCGGCAGCGCGGCGACGAGGCGGAGGCCGGCGTCGAGCGCTTCCTCGGCGACGAGCTGATCGCCGCCTTCGGCCAGCGAGGACAGCACGACGATCGGCATCCGCGGAAATGCGGCTTCGAGGTTTGCGAAGAGCGCGCGCACGCGCTGGCGGATCGGCTCGACCTCGCCCGCGACGAGATCGCGATGGCTCGTGACGCCCACGACGAGCGGCGCCGCCAGCGCTTCGTCCGCTGGGCGAAGCCAAGCCCGTGACGCGTCGCGCGACACGTCCGGGCGGCGCTAGCCGCGGGCTTCCGCGATCATGCCGGCGACCATGCGGAAGCCCGCCATCTGGCGCGCCTGTTCCGACGCGCCGCCGAGCACGCGCGTCGCTTCGTCCAGGCTCGCCGCCCGGTGTGCGCGCTCGGCCGCGCTGTCCGAGCGCGCCAGCGCATCGACGAGGAGCGCATAGGCAAGATCGAGCCGGAACTGCGTCTCGGTCGCGCCCGCGCGCTGCTGCTCGCGGTAGTACGCGAGCGCGGGCGCGAGCGTCGCCAATGCTTCCTCGGCGCGGCCCTGCATGGCGATCGCATGCGCGAGCAATGCCGCGCCGTGCGACCTGCGCTGTTGCGGATCTTCCTCGGTGGTCGGATCGCGAGGCACGTCGAGCAGCTTGCGCGCATATGTTTCGGCGTCGCGGTAGCGGCCAAGGCGCAGCGCGGCCTGCGTCGCCGTGTCGTAGTTGCTGCGCATGATGTTGCCCTTGAGCGACGTCGCGCCGATGTCCGTCGCCGGAACGTCGATGCTCGCGGTGCGGCCGATGACTGCGGTTGCGGTCGCCAGTGCGTCCTGCGCGGCGCCTTCGATGAACTGGACCCAGCCGACGATCCCCCGGCCCGGATCGGCCAGCAGCGGCCGCCTCGCGTCCTTCGCCGAAAGTTGCGCCAAGAGCTCGCCCGCGTCACGCTGAAATGACTTGATCGCAGCCATCGCCGCCGCGGAATTGCCGGTCTGCGACTCGAGAAAAGCGAGGCGGATCCAGTGATACCAGAGGATCGGGCCGAGACTCGATGGCCGCCGCTTGTCCTCGCCGAGCGCGAGCGCGGAACGCAGCGTGGCGGTCGCGTCGGCGATGTCGCCGTTGTCGAACTGCTGATTCGACAACGCGCTGAGCGCGAGCGACCAGCGCTGCCACGCGCCGAGATCGGACGGATTGAAGCGGACCTCGCTCTCGCCGGAAAGCACGGCGCGGCGCGCGTAGTCGAGCGCCGCGGGGCCGTCGTGCATGCGCGCGGCGAGCCTCCCGAGCAGCTCGGCCGCGAACGAGCGGTCGGACAGCGCATGCAGATCGCTCGGACGCTGCACGAGCACTTTTTCGGCGATTTCGTAGACCTCGGTTTCGAGCTGCTTCGCCTCGGCGACACGGCCGAGCGAGAGCAGGTGGCGCGCCTCCGAATCGGCCGTGTCCGCATAGGACCCCGCCGCGTTGAGATCGGTGAGATCGAGCGCGCCGAGCCCCGCGAGGACCTTGCGCGCTTCGGCGCAGAGCGCAACCGACGCTTCGCGCGGCTGCGTGTGACTGTAGTAGTTGAGCGTGTCCGCGTAGAGCTTGCGCGCATCGCGCGACGCATCGGGCGCGTAGACGAGCGGCTTCAGCAGCTTTATGGTTTCCTCGAGTTGCGCGACCATGCCTTGCCCGCTGCCGGTCACGACGCTGCGGCCCTGGCTGAACAACGCAAGCGCAAGCCCGTAAACAACCGGTTCGCTGTGATCGCCGCCGGCGTAGAGCGCGCGGAATTCCTTTTCCGCTTCGGAGAGGCTCTTGACGCCCGCGTCGAGGTTGCCGCTGTACTGCTGCGCCGATCCCTCGCGCACCAGCGCCATCGCGCGGAACACGCGCGTGCGCGGCGTGACCAGCTGCGGCGGCAGGCCGTCGTAGTACTTGACGGTCATGTCCGCGAGCTTGCCGAGCGTTTCGAGGCGGCCGGTCGGCTCGAGCTCGGCGTAGAAATCCTCGATCAGGAAGTTGACGAGCTTTTCGGCCTCGCTGCGCGATTTCTGCGCTTCGACCTCCGCGAAGTGGGCGCGCCGCTGGCTGATCCAGCCGTAGGCGCCGCCCGCGACGGCGACGACCATCAGCACGGCGCAGACCGTCGCCACCATGCGCGCGCGCACCAGCGCGCGGTGCGATGCCGCCTCGCGCTCGCGCTGCGCGGCAAGCTGGCGCTCGGCCTCGTCGCGCGCCTCGCGCTCGCGGCGCAGCGTGCGGCTCGCCGCGACGACGCTGCACAGCACGTCGTGCGTCAGCTCGACGCGGCGCATGTCGAGCCGTTCCTCGATGCGCAGCAGGCGGCGGTTGACCAGCGTCGCGAGCGCATCGGGCGTCGCACCGGCGGTGGCGAGCGCTTTCCTGACGCGCTCCTCGGCGAGGCTCTCGCGATAGCCCGATTCGGTCAGGAGATCGTCCTCGATCACGCGGCGCACGCCGGCCGGCTGGTCGGCGAGCGCGCGCTCGTAGAACTCGGTCAGGATCGTGTCGCGCGAACCGGCGAGCAGCGCCGCCGAAATCTCGGCGTCGCCGTGCGCGATGCGCGTCGTGTTGAGCTCGCGGCAGACGAGGCTCAGCAGCGACGGCTCGATCTCGGCGTTGACGAGCTCCGAGCCGCCGGCAACGAAGCGCACGATCGACTCGGCGACTTCCTGCGAGACGAGCCGGCCGCCCGGCTTCACCACGGCGCTCAGCGCCTGCGCGCCGTTCATGCGCGCGAGGCGCATGCGGTTCTGCGTCACCGACGGCATGATCGCCTTCACGCCTTCAAGGTGCGCGAGATAGTCCTCGCGCAGCGCAATCAGGATGCGGTAGTCCGCGCGGGAGAAATCGAAATCGTCGATCGCGCTGTCGTCGGAATCGAGCCGCGCCTCGAGCGCCGCCGGCGGGCGGTTCTCGACGAGATCGGCGAGATCGCCGAGGAACGCCTTGGCGCGCTCGCGGCCCGCGTCGTCGGCCTGGCCGAGCGTGAAGATCTCTTCGAACTGGTCGAAGATCAGGAACGGCAGCAGCGTCTGGCCGTTCGCATCGCGCAGCAGATCGCCGCGATGATGCATGAACTCCCATAGCGACTCGCCTTCGATCGCGGCGCCGGGACGCGTCCAGACGCCGGCGGTCGCGGTCGCGCGGAAGATCGCCTGCTTGATCTGCTCGGCCGGCGCCGGCGACTCGGGCGCGTAGTCGATGCGCACGTAGACCGGACAGAATCCTTCGGCGCGAAGGCGCGGCACGAGTCCCGCGCGCAGGAGCGAGGTCTTGCCGAGCCCCGACTGGCCGAACAGCACGGTCAGGAGCTTGCGCTGCACGCGCCGCGACAGCTCGGCGGCTTCCTCGCCGCGGCCGTGGAAATAGGCGCGGTTCGCCTCGGAGTACGAGAAGAGGCCGAGCCACGGGTTTTCCGGATCGATCGTGACCTCGTCGCGGACGTCCCCTTCCGTCGCCGCGGTCATGCGCGTCTCCCGTTCAGGAGCTCGCGCATTCGCTCGATGAGATCGGGCGGCGGATCGCCGCCGGGCAGCCTTCGCATGTGCAGCGCGCGGAACGGCTCGGGCACGAGCGCGTCGGCTTCGGCGGTGTCGTCGATCAGCACCGGCAGGATGAAGACCGCGCCGTCGGCCATGTTGCGCACGCGATCGACCGCGTAGTTCCACTCGCGGCGGAAATACGCCTCGTGGCGGCGCTGCGTCGCCGCCGAGACGACCGGCACGAAGAAGCTGCAGCGCGCGATGTTCGCGCGGATCTTGCGGTCGTAATCGTCGCCGCTTTCGAGGCGGTCGAGGTCGAACCAGGTCGTGAGTCCCGCCGCGTCGAGGCCCGCCTTGAGGCGCTGCACGGCCGCGAGGTCCTCGCGCGCGTAGCTGATGAAGATCGCGTTCTCTGGCATCTCGCGCGCGGGCGGCAGGAAGCGCACGGGTGCGCCGTCGTTCGCCTGCGCGGGACGCTGGCGCTGCAGCCAGCGCGCATGGAGCTCGGCGACGAATGCCTCGGCGCCGCCGTAGACGCGCGTGCGCACGCTGACCTGCTGCAGGAACGCGACGAGGCGCTCGTCCTTCGTCGTGTGATCGTCGGCGAACACTTCGGTGACTTCGCGCGGGTCCGACAGGCGATGGCGCTTCGCCATGCGCAGGAAAAGTCGCGCGAGCCAGTTCGAGAAATCGCTGCCGATCAGCAGCAGGTGGTTGTGCTCGAGCTCGTGGAAAAGCCGCTCCGGCGTCAGGTGCTCGGATTGCAGCGCGCAGATGAACTCGAGAAGGTCCTCGTCGGAAAGGACATACGTCGGCGACGCCGACAGCCTGCCGAGCAGGTGATAGACGATCGTGCGCTGCAGCTGCCCGCGCTCGGCCGGAAGATCGGCGACGCGGTTCGGCGCGTACGCGACGACTTCGGCCGTCGGCTGCCCGCCGTAGCGCTGCAGGTTGATCGCCTTCTCGAGCAGCGGATCGAACGTCGTCGTGACGAAGAGATCGAAGTCGGTGATGTCGGCGAGCTGCTTCAGCGCCGGCGGCGGATCGAAGTCGACTTCGCGCATGATCGAGCGAAGGCGCGTGTACGCCTCTTCGCGACGTCCGCGCTGGCCGAGGTACGAGCAGACGACGTCGTTGAGCGAGAGCGGCTGCGGCAGGCTCGCGGCGTCGACCGCGAGGCGCGCGGCGAGCTTCTCGGCGAGCCAGACGTAAAGCGGGCGCAGGCCCGATTCGGTCTGCACGCGAAGGAGGTCGGGCCCGATGATCGGGATGACCCGGCGCTCCTCGATGTAGTTGAGGAGGTCGTCCCAGGCATCCTCATCGAAATCACGCAACGCGTCGGTCGAGACAGCAACGGTCGCCATGGTCGCATCGACTCCGCACGTGGAACGCCCGGGATGACGCACTGTTCGCGGCGCAGTATGCCTCAGCTCGGTGTTCCCCGTGCGGCTTTCGAGCGCGCGCCCGGCAGGCGCCGACGGCAGGAGCCCCGCCGGGTCCTGCACGTCCGGTTAGCGGCGCCGCTTGAGCACGGAAAACGAGCCGTCCGCTTCAAGGAAGATCGCGCGCACGTCCGCGACCCGCTCGACGCCGGCATCGCGCATCTTCGCCTCGACGGCCTCGTCGGTCAGGTGCTCGCGGCGCATGGCCTTGCGGATCAGGCGGCCGTTGCGCGCGAGGCAGATCGGCAGCGGATCGGTGAGCCACTGGAAGAAGCGGAACCGGTAGCCGAGATAATCGAGGAGGTAGTTCCAGGCGACCAGCGTCGCGATCAGCAGCAGCGCGTCGGCGACGCCGTCGTGCTGGCCGATCATCCCGTTCTGCGCCGCATCGCCCAGAAGGACGATGAACAGGATGTCCGAGATGCCGGCCGATCCCGTGTCGCGCCGGAGCACGAAGCGGAGCAGGATGAAGAGGAACCAGTACAGGATCGAGCCGCGAAGCACGATCTCGGCGATGGTCGCGCTCGGCGCGAGGATCTCGTGAAAGTCGAAAGGATTCATGGTCTTTCCCGTCCGCTCCTGCACAACGCCCGCAGCATGGCGAGCGTGGAATGAGCCGGGGATGACCACGGATGAGCGCGCGCGCGTCCCGAGGGTCGAAGCATCGCTACAATCCCCGGCCGCGGTCGCCGCCGTTCGAGGAAGGTCGGGATGCACATTCTCATGATCGACGACGATCATGTCTTCGCCGGGCTCATCGGCGATGCGCTCGCGATGAGCGGCCACGACGTGCGCCGCGTGCCGACCATCGAGAGCGGCATCGGCGCGCTGCTCGAGCGCCGCTACGACGTGCTCCTGCTCGATCTCGACCTCGGCGCGACCCGCGGCGAAACCGTGATCCGGCGCGTGCACGGGCTCGGCGAGAGCCTGCCCCCGATCATCATCCTGTCGGGACAGCCGTCCGGCGTGCTCGACACCGCGATGAAAACGACCGGCGCGATCGCCGCCGTCCGCAAGCCGTGCACGATCGACGAGCTGCTCGCGGCGATCGGCGAAGCGACGGGCGCCTAGCATCCTCGCTCGGCGTCCCGTCGGATACGCGTCCGGAACCTCGCGCCCTGCCCGCTCGACGCGATCGAGTGGCTCGACCGAGCGTCAGCCGCACGTCGTACTGCCCGCACACGCGCGCATCGAAAGCGCCGAGCCGCGCGCTCCGGCGCAGCGCCGTCACGGTGTCCGCGCCGGCGCCTGCGCCAGCGTCTCCCTGACCTTCGCGACGAACGCGGGATCGACTTCGCCGAGCTTCCCGCTGCGCGCGACGATGCGGCCGTCCGCGTCGAGCAGCACGAGCGCGCTCGAATGATTGATCTCGCCGTCGGCGAGCGCGCGGTACTGGATGCCGAGCACGGCGGCGAGCTTGCGCACGTCCGTAGCTTCGGTGCGCGCGAGCGTCCAGCGCGGAACGTCGAGCCTGCGCTGGTCGGCGACGCGCTTGAGCGCCGGCGGATCGTCGCGATCGGGATCGAAGCTGACGATCAGCACGTCGAGTTTCGCGCGCTCGGCCGGATCGACGGCGCGCTCGGTCGCGAGCAGCGTGTCGACGATCAGCGGGCAGACGTACTTGCACGAGGTGTAGAACATGCTGACGAGCCGCGGCCTGCCGCGCCCGTCCGCGAAATGGAGCCCGCGTCCGTCCTGGTCGACGAGCGGCACGTCGAGCCGATACGCCGAGGTGGGCGGAAGCTCGGCCGGGAACGCGATGCGCGCGAATGCGAGGCAGAGCGCCAGCAACGACATCGCAGCCGAGACCACCAGGGCCTTCCGATTCATGGTTTTCCTCCAGTGCGGGATCTCGCGCAGCGAAATCCGAGATTTGCGGTCGTGTCCGATGCCTTCAGCGACGACAGCATCGCGATGCGCATCAGGACGGCATAGTTCTCGCGCTGCTGCAGCGTGAGCGCGCCGGCGCCGCAGAAACGGAGCTTGTCGGGATCGCCCGACTCGCGGCTGTCGCCGTCGACGAGCAATGCGTTGAAGTCGTCGACCCATTCCCAGACGAGGCCGTGCAGGTCGCGCACGCCGTAGATGTTCGCTTCCCCGCCGACGTCGGCGAGCGGCGCGTTCGACGGGCGTGCGTACCAGCCGAGAATCTTCTCGCGCCACGCGGGATCGTTGCGCGCATCCGTGCGCGTCGTGTCGGCCGCCGCCGCGAGCTCCCATTCGTACCAGGTCGGGAGGCGCGCGTTCTCGCTTTCGCAGAATGCTTCGGCGGCGAACCAGCTGACGTCGACGACCGGCTGCTGCGACGTGCCGTCGGCGAGCGCATCGGCGCCGGCCCACTGCGACAGGTAACGCGATTCGGCGAAGACTTCGGCAACGCGGTCGCGCCGCCACGCCGGATCGTGCCCGACGAAGCGCAGGAACTCCGCGTTCGTCACCGGCGTCGCGCGGAGCTCGAACGGGGCGACGACCGCATCGGCCGTCTTGCCGTCCGCGGGGAGCACGCTCGTGAACGCGCCTCCCGGCAGCGCGACGTATCCGGCAGCGCCGGCGCTCGTCGCGATCAGCGCGGCGAGCGCCGCGAAAGCGGTGCGCGCGAATCCCACGTCAGTGCTCCGGCGCCGCGGCAGGCGCTGGCGTCGCGCGCGCCTTCGCGACTTCGTCGGCGGTAACGCGGCCGCCCGGATTGCCCCAGCTGTTCAGCACGAACGTGATGATGTTCGCCATCTCATCGTCGTTGAGCTGCGTCATCGGCGGCATCACGGAGTCGTATTCCCTGCCGTTGACGGTGACCTTGCCGGTGAGGCCGTGCAGCAGGATCTGGATCGGCCGCTTCGTATCGGCCGCGATCAGGTCGGACTTCGCCAGCGGCGGGAACACGCCGGGCAAGCCTTCGCCGTTCGCCTGGTGACAGACCGAGCACGTGCCGGTGAAGAGCACCTGCCCCGCCTTGACCTGTTCTTCGACCGTCAGCGTTCCGGCCGCCGCCGCCCTGGTCGCCGTGACGACCGGCTTCAGGTTGGGCTCGGCGCGATCGCCGAGATAGACCGAATCGACTTCCTTGCCCGAGTAGATCGCCTTGTCCTCGGCACCGTCGACCTTGAGGATCGCCAGAGCGCCCTTGTTGAACGCCCGGAAGATCGAATGATCGACGAGCACGTAGCTGCCGGGCACTTCGGTATGGAACTCGACCATGACCGCGCCGCCGGACGGGATCAGCGTCGTCTGCACGTTCTCCTGCTCGTGCGTGCCGCCTTCGTAGCGGACCTTGTCGAAGATCTCGCCGATCACGTGGAAGCTCGAGACGAGGTTCGGGCCGCCGTTGCCGACGAAGAGGCGCACGGTCTCGCCGGCCTTCGACGTCAGCGCCTTGTCGCCCGTCAGCGCGCCTTCGGCGCCGTTGAAGAGGACGTAGGTCGGCCTTTCGTCGATTGCCTTCTCCATGTCGAACGGCTGCAGGCCTTTCTCGCGGTACTTGCCGGTCGTGTAGAAATCGCCCTGCATCACGTAGTACTCGTGATCGACTTTCGGCAGGCCTTCCGGCGGCTCGACGAGGATCAGCCCGTACATGCCGTTGCCGACGTGCATGCCGACCGGCGCCGTCGCGCAGTGGTAGACGAAGACGCCCTGGTTCAGCGCCTTGAACGTGAACCGCGATTCGTGCCCGGGCGCCGTGAAGCTCGACGCCGCGCCGCCGCCGGGGCCGGTGACGCCGTGCAGGTCGATGTTGTGCGGCATCTTGTTCGACGGATCGTTGCGGAGGTGAAACTCGACCGTGTCGCCCTGCCGCACGCGGATGAAGCTGCCGGGCACCGTGCCGCCGAACGTCCAGAACGTGTACATGACGCCCTCGGAGATCGGCATTTCCTTTTCGACGACGGTGAGCTCGACGATCACCTTCGCCGGCTTCGTGCGCATCGTCGGCGGCGGCACGTTCGGCGGGCTTGTCAGCACCGCATGGACAGGCTCGCCTTCGGGCGGGCCGAAATCGCCCTTGGCCGAGCCGCCGGCGCTGAGCGCCGTCGGTGCGGCGGCGGGCGAACCATTCGAGCGGTTGCAACCATCGAGCCCGATCGCGGCGATGGCGAGGACGGCGAAGAGGTAGCGTTTCATGGCGGATCTCGTTGAGGTGTCGGAGCGTCGACCTCAATGCTAGGAAGTCCGCGTTGCGTCGGCCCTGATCTGGGTCAAGCCGGATCGCTCAGCCGGCAAGCGTGCGCACGATCCCGAGCGGGTGATGCGCGTGCGCGATGCTCGCGATGAAGAGGAACACGCCGATCGCGGCGAACAGGCAGGCGACCTGCGTGCGCCGCGAGCGCGCGCGCTTCAGCGCGAGGCTGCCGAGCACGATGTAGACGACGAGCAGCAGCACCTTCGCCGTGAGCCACGCCTGCACGAACGGATACTGGTGAAGAATTGTCACGAGCATCAGCGCGGCGGTCAGCAGCGTCGTGTCGATCGCGTACGAGAGGTAGCGCAGCGCGGCATGGTTCGCGAGCGGCGAGCGTGCGAGCATCAGGCTGCCGCGCGTCGCGAACAGGCTGCCCGATGCGATGACCGCGCCGACATGCACGGCCTTGATCTCGGGGTAGAACTCGATCATCCCGGCTTGCCGTCCGCGCGCGGCGTCGCATAGATCGCGAGCGCGCGCA
>Ga0070681_10004929_pt1 | contig 12827 bp, 9 predicted proteins | sample KBSC83BmetaG_FD_65650 | JGI IMG/M metagenome (GOLD analysis project Ga0070681, IMG submission 65650) | Corn rhizosphere microbial communities from Kellogg Biological Station, Michigan, USA - KBS C8-3B metaG | ecosystem: Host-associated > Plants > Roots > Rhizosphere | place: USA: Michigan... | reverse complement strand
AGCTCCAAGGAATGGTGGAACTCTTTGGAATGTGGAGCTTGGAACTTGGAGCTTCGGATTCGTGTTCGCGGCAATCGCGATCGCGCTCTACTCGAACGCGCTCGGCGCGCCATTCGTCTTCGACGACGACCACGCGATTGTCGTCAACGAGCAGATCCGGCATCTCTCGACGTCGCTCTCGCCCACCGAGCCGGGTTCGCCGCTGGCCGGACGGCCGCTCGTCGGCCTGACGTTCGCAGTCAACTACGCGCTGGGTGGACTCGATCCGCGCGGATATCGGCTCGTCAACGTCGCGATTCATGTCCTCAACGCGTTGCTGCTCTTCGCAATCGCGCGTCGCCTGTTTCATCCGAACACCGCATTCGCGATTGCCCTCATCTGGCTGGTTCACCCGCTCGCAACCGAGCCGGTGAACTACGTGTCGCAGCGGACCGAATTGATGATGGCGTCGTTTTTTCTGGCGACGCTGTACTACGGCGCGGCAGACTGCTCTACCCCCATCCGGAGTCGGAGTACGGTGATGGGGCGACTCAACCCCGTGAGTCGCCCCATCACCGTACTCCGACTCCAAGTTATGTCCGTCGTCTGTTGCGCCCTCGGCATGGCGTGCAAGGAAACCATGGTGGTCGCGCCCGTCGTTGTCGTGCTGTACGACCGGACGTTCGCCTTCGGTTCATTTCGTGAGGCGTTCCGTGAAAGGAGCCGATACTATGCCGCGCTCTGCGCGACGTGGATCATTCTCATTGCTCTGCTGTGGTCATCACCGCGGGGTGATTCCGCGGGCCTTGCCGGTGCATCGATATCGCCAGGGGAATACCTGCTCAACCAGTCCGCGATGATCGTCCGTTACCTGCGTCTGGCGTTTTGGCCGCGCGGCCTCGTGCTCGACTACGGGGAGCCCGTCCACATCAGCGTTGGGAATGTCGTGCCGTATCTCGCGGTCGTTGGGACGCTGCTTGCAGCAACGGCTGTCGCGCTTGTTCGCAAGCCGCGGATCGGGTTTCTGGGCGCGTGGTTCTTCCTGACGCTGGCGCCAACATCGAGCATCGTGCCGATCTCCACCGAGGTCGGCGCCGAGCGGCGGATGTATTTACCGCTCATCGCGATCGTCGTCCTGGCGGTGATGGTGGTGGTTCGAGCGGTTCGCAGGCTTGAAGGTTCGAAGGGTCGGAGGTTCGAGGGTTCGCTGGTTCGACGGTTCGCGGTGGTCATCGTGGTGGTTCTGCTTGCTGTTGCGACGTATCAACGGAACGCTGAGTATCGCTCCGGGCTCACGCTCTGGCAGACGGTGCTCGATCGCTGGCCGCCCCACGCACGGGCACATCGCAACCTCGCGGCCGAACTGAAACTCGCCAACAGACCCGAGGAGGAAATTCAGCACCTCCGCGCCGCGGTGAACGATCTGCCTGAAATCCGCAACCTGCTGGGCCTGGAGCTGCTGGCGCTCGGGCGCAACGCTGAAGCCGCAAGCGAGCTGCAGACGTACTTGCGAGACCACCCGCGTGATGCGGATGCGTGGGCCAATCTCGGCAACGCGCTGTCGGCGATTGGGCAGCAGGACGACGCGATGCAGGCGTTTCGGCAGGCAGTCGATATCAATCCGAACAACGGCCTGTCGCAGCGCAATCTGGCCCTGGCCTATCTGGATCAGAACGACTTCGCGCACGCTGCCGCCCATGCGCGCGAGGCGGTGCGGCTCACCCCGGACGACGCGGCCGCACACAACCTGCTCGGACTGGCGCTGATCGGCGAACAGCGCATCGACGAAGCCATTGCGGAGTTTCGCACGTCGCTCGCGCTGCAGCCGACCAACAACGACGCCTCCGGCTATCTCGAGCGCACGCTGAAGGCCGCCGGCCGGTGACATGACTGCCGACCTTATTAATTGCTGCATCGCGGGCGGCGGCCCCGCGGGCATGATGCTCGGACTCCTGCTCGCGCGCGCCGGCGTCAACGTCGTGGTGCTCGAGAAACACGAGGACTTCCTTCGCGATTTTCGCGGCGACACGGTTCATCCGTCGACGCTCGAAGTCATTCACGAGCTTGGACTCCTGGACGAGTTCCTCGCACGGCCGCATTCCGAGCTACATCAGGTCCGCGCCGTCATCGGTGACGAACGGATAACGATTGCCGACTTCTCGCACCTTCCTGTGCACGCCCCGTTCATTGCGCTCGTGCCGCAATGGCATTTCCTCGACTTCCTCGCCGAACAGGGGCGGCGGTATCCAGGGTTCAGGCTGATGATGAGGGCCGAAGTGTTCGAACTAATCGAACACGACGGCCGGGTCGCCGGCGTGCGCGCGCAGACGCCTGACGGCACGATCGACGTGCGGGCGAATCTCGTCGTCGCAGCGGATGGCCGTTCCTCCACCGTTCGCAGTCTCGCGCGCCTTCCCGTGGAGGATGTCGGCGCTCCTATCGACGTGCTGTGGATGCGTATCCCCAAACACGCCGACGATACCGGGACTGCGGCGCTCGGCAACGTCCGAGACGGGCGCGTGTTCGTGATGCTCGACCGCGACGAGTACTGGCAGTGCGCGTTCGTGATCCCGAAAGGCGGATACGACGAGCGCCGCCGGGCCGGCCTCGACGCCTTTCGTGCCGAGATCGCACATGTGGCTCCGCTGCTGCGCGACCGCACGGACGAAATCCGATCGTGGAACGACGTGAAGCTGTTGACGGTAAAGATCGATCGCCTGGCGCAGTGGCATCGGCCGGGACTCCTGTGCATCGGCGATGCGGCGCATGCGATGTCACCCGTCGGCGGCGTAGGGATCAACCTCGCCATTCAGGATGCGGTCGCCGCCGCCAACATTCTGTGGGCGCCGTTGCGCGGACGCCAGGCAGGTCCGGCTGAAGCCGGGCCCTACGTACCAGGCGTGCCGACCGCCGCCGACCTGCAGGCCGTGCAGCGCCGGCGTCAGCTGGCGACGCGCCTTACACAACGGATGCAGGTCTTCGTTCAGAACCAGGTGATCTTCAGGACGATTCAGACAGGCGTTCCGACGCGGCTCCCGCGCTTCACACGACTGTTGAACACGTTTCCATTCCTTCGCCGCATCCCCGCTCGTGTCGTCGGTCTCGGCTTCCGGCCCGAGCACGTGCGAAGTCCTGAGTTATAAGATTGGCTTCACGTGTCTACGATTCTTCAGAGTGTTCCCGCAGGTCAGAAAGTCGGCATCGCGTTCTCCGGCGGGCTCGATACGAGCGCCGCGCTGCACTGGATGCGCGCCAAAGGCGCCGTCCCGTACGCCTACACCGCCAATCTGGCGCAGCCGGACGAAACCAATTACGACAGCATTCCCCAGCGCGCGCTTGAATACGGCGCCGAAAAGGCGCGTCTGATCGACTGCCGGGCGCAGCTGGTATCCGAGGGACTCGCCGCGCTGCAGTCAGGCGCCTTCCATATCTCCACGGCCGGCGTCCCGTACTTCAACACGACCCCGATTGGCCGCGCCGTCACCGGCACGATGCTCGTCGTCGCGATGAAAGAAGACGATGTGAACATCTGGGGGGACGGGAGCACATTCAAGGGGAACGACATCGAGCGGTTCTACCGCTACGGCCTGCTGGCGAATCCGCACCTGAAGATCTACAAGCCCTGGCTGGACCAGCAGTTCATCGACGAGCTCGGCGGCCGGAAGGAAATGTCGGAGTACATGACGCGCGCCGGTCTCGCCTACCGCATGAGCGCGGAAAAGGCGTACTCGACCGACTCGAACATCCTCGGCGCCACGCACGAAGCGAAAGATCTCGAGTTCCTCGACAAGGGCATCCGCATCGTCGACCCCATCATGGGTGCGGCGTTCTGGAAAGAGAGCGTCTCGATCAAGCCGGAGGAAGTCACGATCCGGTTCGAGGAAGGACAACCCATTGCCCTGAACGGGATGACATTCACTGACGCGGTGACGCTGCTGCTGGAGGCCAATGCCATCGGGGGACGGCATGGCCTCGGGATGAGCGATCAAATCGAGAACCGAATCATCGAAGCCAAAAGTCGCGGCATTTACGAAGCGCCCGGCATGGCGCTCCTTTTCATCGCCTACGAGCGCCTCGTTACCGGGATTCACAATGAGGACACCATCGAGCAGTACCGCGAGAATGGACGGCGACTGGGGCGGCTGCTGTATCAGGGGCGTTGGTTCGATTCGCAGGCGATGATGCTGCGCGAGCAGGCGCAGCGTTGGGTGGCGCGCCTTGTCACCGGCGAGGTGACAGTGGAACTGCGCCGCGGCAACGACTACTCCATCATGGATACGCGGAGCCCGAACCTCACATACAAACCCGAACGGCTGACGATGGAAAAAGGTGAAGCGTTCTTCACACCACAGGATCGCATCGGCCAGTTGACCATGCGGAATCTGGACATCACTGATACGCGCGACAAGCTGTTCACCTACGTCAAGGCCGGCGTGCTGGCGCCGTCGGTCGGGAAGGAACTGCCGCATCCGGCGGATACAGGCCGCACCGCGGACACGGGCCGGGATCCGGGATCCGGGAGCCTGGAGCCGAAGAACGCTGGCGTCGATTCGGAAACCTCGGATCCCGGATTCCGCCCTTCGACGGGCTCAGGGCGCCCCGAGGCTCTCGAGGGGCGGATCCCCGATCCCGGTCGAAAGGCGCCACGCTGATGCCGACGCTGCTCGTCGTCATTGCCAGCGTGCGCGAAGGCCGCGCGGGCGAACCGGTCGCGAAGTGGTTCATCGAGCGCGCGACGCGGCACGGACAGTTCGATGTCCGCGTTGCTGATCTGAAGGAGTTGAACCTTCCGTTGCTGCAGGAGCCACATCATCCGCGGCTGAAGAAGTATGAACTCGAGTCAACCAAGAGGTGGAGCACGATCGTCAACGGCGCCGATGCCTTCGTGTTCGTGTCGGCCGAATACAACTACAGCACCCCGCCCGCGCTCGTGAATGCGCTCGACACCGTTTACCACGAGTGGTCGTACAAGCCGGTCGGCTTCGTCACCTATGGCGGCGTTTCGGGCGGCCTGCGGGCGATGCAGATGACGCGCACCATGGTCACGGCGTTCAAGATGATGCCGATGCTCGAAGCCGTGAACATTCCGTTCTTTGCCCAGCTCCTCGAAAATGGCGTCTTCAAGAGCAACGAGACACACGACAAGGCCGTGCCCGTCATGCTCGACGAGCTGCTGCGTTGGTCGGAGGCGATGAAAGTTCTCAGGGCCGGCTAAAGCCGGCCCCTACGTACCCTTCCCGCGTCCCGCCCGTCCAGCCTTTCCCGCCCTTCTCGCCCGTCCGGCCTTTCCCGCCCCTCCAGCCCGTGCCTGCCATACAATGTCCCGGCTGACGGCAGCGTCGGAGTCGGAGTTACGGTGATGGCGCCCGACTCACATGTTGCCTGCCGACGCGGTCGGTTCCCGGTACTCCGACTCGAGAATGGAGGCTCCCATGAGGCGTGTTCAAGGCTGCCTGGCCGTCGCGGTGCTGCTCACGGCCATGCCGCTGTATGCCCAGTCCAAGGCGAAGGTGCAGAACGTCCCCGAGATCCCGTACGACTCGGTCGCGAACGCGCTGAAGCTGCCGGATAACCTGTACCTGGGCGAAGGTATCGGCGTCGCCACCAATTCGAAAGGGCACGTGTTCGTCTACACGCGCAGCGGCGCGACGCGCCTGTTCGAATTCGATCAGAACGGCAACTTCGTGAAGGAGATCGGCAAGGACCTCTACGGCTTCCTGTTCGCCCACGCGGTGCGCGTGGACAAGGACGACAACATCTGGGCCGTGGACGAAGGCTCGAACATGGTCATCAAGTTCGATCCCAACGGCAAGGTGCTGATGCTGATCGGCCGTCGGCCCGAAGCCGTTGAAGGCCTCGAAGCCGCGCCGCCGCCCGGAACGCCTCCGCCAAACGCGCAGCCGTACTCGCTTGGCCGCCCGACCGACGTCGCCTGGGATCCGCAGGGCAACATCTTCATCTCCGACGGCTACACGAACTCCCGCGTGGTCAAGTACGACAAGTGGGGCAAGTTCATCAAATCCGTCGGCACGCGCGGCAGCGCGCCTGGCCAGATGAACACCCCGCACTCGCTCCAGGTCGATGCGAAGGGCAACGTCTACGTTGCGGATCGCGGCAATGCACGCATTCAGGTGTTCGACGACAACCTGGTGCTGCGTGCCATCTACGATCACGTCGGCAATCCCTGGACGCTGTGCATCACGCCGGGACCGCACCAGTACCTGTATTCGTCGAACTCCTATCCCGATAGCAACCCCGCCGCCGCGCGTGACATCACCGGCGAGGTCTACAAGATGGAGCTCGACGGCACCGTCATCGGCAAGTTCGGCAAGGCCGGCAAGCAGATGAAGGAGTTCAGCACGATCCACGGCATGGATTGCCGCAACGAGAACGAATTGTGGGTGTCCGAGATCACCGCGTGGCGCGCGCAGAAGATCATCCTGCATCCGCAGCAGACGGCGGCGAAGCCGACGACTACGTCGGCGGCACGGTAGGGAGGATGGCCATGAGACGCATACTCACGCTTTCGCTGTTTGCGGTGCTCCTCCTTGCGGCCGGCCACGGCATTTCCGCGCAGCAGCAGTTCGGCGGCGCGCAGCTGGCGGTTCCGGAGATTCCGTTCGACTCCGTCCCGAACTTCCTGAAGCTGCCAGACAACCTCTATCTCGGCGAAGTGGCGGGTGTTGCCACCAACTCGAAGGGGCACGTGTTCGTCTACACGCGCACTGGCGGCACGACCGCGACGCTCGGCGGCTCGCGCGTGTTCACGCACGGCGGCTCGCGCCTGTTCGAATTTGACGACAAGGGCACCTTCGTCCGCGAGATCGGCGTCGGCATCTACGGGTTCCTGTTTGCGCACGTGGTGCGCATCGATCCGCAGGACAACATCTGGGTCGTCGACGAGGGCGCCAACATCGTCATGAAGTTCGACCCGAACGGCCGCATCCTGATGACGATCGGCCGCAAGCCCGAGGCGATCAACATCCGCAACTACGAGCCGCCTGGACCGCCGGCTGCGCCGGCAGGTCGTGGCGGCGGCGCGGCGGGACGCGAAGGCGGCGCCGGACGCGGAGGCCAGCAGGCGGCCGCTCCGCCTGTCGTCGGCGCAGGGGTCGCGGGTGAAAGCTTCAACCGTCCGACCGACGTGGGCTGGGACGCGCAGGGCAACGTCTTCGTATCCGACGGCTACGGCAACTCGCGTGTCGTGAAGTACGACAAGAACGGCGTGTTCGTGAAGATGACGGGCCACCGCGGTACCGGCCCCGCTGAATTCAACACGCCGCACGGGCTTGCGGTCGATGCCAAGGGCAACGTCTACATCGCGGATCGCGGCAACAACCGCATTCAGGTGCTCGACAACGAGCTGAACTTCAAGACGCAGTACCTGAATGTCGGAACGCCGTGGACGGTGTGCATCTCGCCGGGCGCGCATCAGTACCTGTTCAGCTCGAACTCGAATGGCATCGGCAACTTCGACAACGGCGAGATCTACAAGATGGAACTCGACGGCAAGATCGTCGGCCGGTTTGGTGAAGCCGGCAAGCAGATGAAGCAGTTCGGGTCGGTGCATGAAATCGACTGCCGCAACGAGAACGAGATTATCGTCGGCGAGCTCACGAACTGGCGCGCCCAGAAGCTGCTGCTGAAGGCGCCGACTACTTCGACCAAGTAATAAGCTCCAAGCTCCAAGGCTGAAAGATCCCAACGTCGTTCGCGGCGTTGGGATTTTTTTTTGCGCCGGTGTCGTCGACGCAAGCGGCGCGACGCGGACTGTGCGCGTGAGGAACGCGCAGCGGTTGCCGTCTATCGCGGCCGCGCGATAGCGGTCTACACTTGTTCCCATGTTGATGCTGGTGCTCGCGCTCGCGGCGGCGGTGACGTCCGCCGATCGCACGTTCGTCGATGCCATCGCGCATGGCGATTCCAAGGCAACGGCCGCAGTTCTTGATGCTGACTTCACCTGGACGACCGCCGATGGCCGCACGTTGGACCGCGCCCATCTCGGCACCGCCATGCCGAAGCCCGCGATCGCAACCGAAGCGGGTGCACAGACCGCGGCGTACGATTACGGGAGCGTGGATGTCGTCGAGGTGAACAGCGGCAAGCTGCACACGCTGCGCGTCTGGGTGAAGAGACCCGCTGGCTGGCGGCTGCTGGTCTACCAGGAGGTGCGGTCGCTCGATGCCGCGCCGACTGCTGCCGCGGCGCCCGCGGCAGGCAGCACGTGTGAGAACCCGTGCGGCGCGGTCCCCTACACGCCGAAGAGCGCGGCCGAACGCGACGTGATGAAGGCCTACACGTCGCTCGAGGAGGCGGCAGTCGGCGGCAAGGCGCGCGAGTGGAGCGACGTGGCGGCCGACGAGATCGCACTCGTCAGTTCCAACAGCGATCGGATGTTCGACAAACCGACGCGCGCGGCTGCTATCGGACGTGCCCAGCTCGGCAGCGTTCGCCCGACGAAGCTGCTGACCGCTCGCCTGTTCGAATTCGGCGACACGGTAGTGATGACGTCACAGCATCAGGCGGACAGCGGACAGCTGCTGCACATCACACGTGTGTGGTCGAAGCGCGACGGACGCTGGCAGGAGACGCTCAGCTATCAGACCGCTGTGCGTGCGCCCAGTACCCGGTGAACGCCGCGATGACGGGCCCGATGACGGCAATCTTGAAGATCAGCAGCAGGACTCCGACCCGGACCTGCTGATAGGTAATGGGCGGTGAGGCCCACAGCAGCGTCTCGTTGATCTTCAAGACCGGAATCGCGTCGAGAAAGTGCCACAGGTAGAAGTCCATGGCGCGCCGCGGATCGCCATTCATCGCGATGTAGCCGTTCGCCAGCAGCACCGACGTGAGCGAACCAAAAAACGCGACCGCCGCAACCAGAACGTTGAACGAATACGCGAGCGGCGCCAACCCGCCAACGTGACGAAGCGTTTCGAACAGTCTGGTGCGGCGCGCCTCGGTGGTGAGAAACCAAATCGAGATTGCGAGCAGTGCCCCCCAGGCGACGAAGGCGGGCACTTGCAGCCACAGCACGCCTGACCGCTGAATGCCGGTCGCCACTCCCGTCATGAGCGCAGCCGGCGCCAACGCGATCATCATCCAGATAGTGACCCTGAAGTAGCCGGAAAACAGCGCGTCGATCGTCCGCTCGATGCGCGGATACTTCGCAGACAGCACGCCGAGCCCGAAAAGAACAGCGGGAAAGAGGAACGCCAGCGGCCCTTTCGTACGCCACAGCCACACGGCCAGCGCGACAGCAACGCCGACAATGAGCAAACCTGCGAGCACGGACGCCAGCGGCGTCCGTCTGGTCGATGTGCGCGGTTCGATGACGTCAGTCATATGCCAGACCGTGATATTTTTACCTGCCAATTCGCCGCGATTGCACAATTTCGGAGGATCAGATGATGCCGCGGATCAGCAAGCCGGAACTCGCCATCGGCCTCGCCTGGACGGCCCTGCTCGTATCGCTTTTCGTCGTGACCACGCGCGCGCAGCAGCCCGCTGTCGCCATCGACGCGGACGACATCGGCGGCGTGGTGACGAGCACCAAAGGACCCGAAGCGGGGGTTTGGGTGATTGCGGAGACGCGCGACCTGCCGGTCCGCTACATCAAGTCGGTTGTCACAGACGATCGCGGGCGCTTCGTCGTACCGGATCTGCCGAAAGCGAACTACACGCTGTGGGCTCGCGGCTACGGGCTCGTGGACGGCCCCACGGCGACCAGCGCGCCGGGAAAGATCGTCAACCTCACCGCGACGGTGGCGCCGAATGACGCGGCCGCCGCACAGTACTACCCCGGCATCTACTGGTTCTCGATGCTGAAGATTCCATCCGCGGCCGACTTCGGCGGCGAAGGGCGGATCCCGAAAGGGATCACGCAGACCGCGTGGTTGAACCAGATGAAGAACAACGGGTGCGTCGGATGCCATCAGCTGGGACAGCGCGCAACGCGGACCATTCCGGAAGCATTCGGGAAGTTCCCGACTGGCGCGGCCGCCTGGCTGCGGCGCGTCAGCTCGGGACAGTCCGGCATGCAGATGACGCAGCAGCTGCTCTCGCTTGGACCGCTCGGCGCGCAGATGCTCGGCGACTGGACCGACCGCGTGGCCAAAGGCGAGCTGCCGCGGACACATCCCGAGCGCCCGCAGGGTATCGAGCGCAACATCGTCATCACGTTGCAGGGACTCGGTGATGACAAGCATTACCTGCACGACATCATCTCCACCGACAAGCGTACGCCGACCGTCAACGCCAACGGTCCGCTGTATGGGTCGCCCGAATACAGCACGGACAATCTGCCCGTCCTCGATCCGATCAGACACGTGGCGACGACATTTCATGCCACGGTGCTCGATCCGAAGATGCCGCTGAGCCTCGGACCCGGGCATGCGGCCGGTCTGATGCCGATGGCGCCGTCGGCCTATTGGGGCGACGAGCAGATCTGGGACACGCGCGTGAACAACCACAACTCGATGGTGGACGCGAAAGGACGCGTGTGGCTCGCCGCGTCGACGCGCGGCCGCGAGAACCCCGCGTACTGCCTGCCCGGTTCAACGCTGCCGTCGGCGAAGGTCTTTCCGATCAAGGAGTCCTCACGGCAGGCGGCCGTGTGGGATCCCAAGACGAGCAAGTACTCGCCGCTCAACACGTGCTTCGAAACGCACCATCCGGAGTTTGGCTTCGACGCCAACGAGACCGTCTGGTTCAGCGGCGGCATCAACGTCCTCGGGTGGATCAACACGAAGATGTATGACCAGACCGGTGACATCGAGAAGTCGCAGGGATGGACGCCATTCGTGCTCGACACCAACGGGAACGGCAAACGCGACGCATACGTCGAGCCCGACCAGCCCGTGGATCCGACGAAAGACAAGCGGATGAACGTCGGCTTCTACGCGATCATGCCGAGTCCGGTCGACGGTTCCATCTGGGGCTCGTATCGCGGCAACCCTGGCGCGGTCGTACGCGTCGTCCTCGGCAAGAACCCACCCGAGACCGCTATCACCGAGGTTTACAACGTTCCTGCTCCTGGTTTCGGCGTCCGCGGCGGCGACATTGATTCAAAGGGCGTCGTCTGGGTGTCTCTGGCGAGTGGACATCTGGGCAGCTTTGATCGCAGCAAGTGCAAGGGCCCGTTGAATGGACCGAAGGCGACCGGCGATCACTGCCCCGAGGGCTGGACCTTCTACAAATATCCGGGTCCCGGCTTCGAAGGCATTGGCGACAACAGCGCGGAGGCGAGCTATTACAGCTGGGTGGATCAGCACAACACGCTCGGCCTCGGCAACGACGTGCCGGTGTCGACGGGCAACGAGAACGACGGCCTGATTGCGTTCAAGGACGGAAAGATGATCGTGTTGCGCGTGCCGTATCCGCTCGGCTTCTACGCAAAGGGACTCGACGGCCGCATCGACGATCCGAATGGCGGATGGAAGGGGCGCGGCCTGTGGTCCGCCGCCGGCGATCGCACGCCCTGGCTGAAGGAAGGCGGCAAGGGTTCTACACCGTTTGCCGTGCACTTCCAGGTTCGGCCTGATCCGTTGGCGAAATAGGGCTGGACGGGAATGTAGGGGCGGACCTTTAGGTCCGCCCAGAGGGCCTATGAAGAGAATTCTCGCTATCGCGTGCGTGGCGCTCTGCGCCGTTGGCATTCGCGTCAACGGTCAGACAGGTGAAACGCCACCCGCGTGGGCGTATCCGCAAGCGCCTCCGGGAACGCAGCGTCCGCCAGACGATGGCAAGGTGTACAGGCTCGAGGGGAGCAGCGGCGCGTTCACCGCGACGCAGATCAACGATCCGTTCACGCCGCCCGACTGGTATCCCAACGAGCATCCGCCGATGCCCGAAGTCGTGGCCCACGGCCGCAAGCCGGACCTGCGCGCCTGCGGCCAGTGCCACATGCCGCACGGCCTCGGCCATCCTGAATCTTCCGGCGTCGCCGGTCTGCCTGCCGACTACATCGTCGAGCAAATGCGCGCCTATCGTGACGGCCGACGAAAGAGCTCGGTCGGCAACACCATCATGATCGCGTTGTCGAAAGCGGCGACTGACGAGGAGATGCGTACGGCCGCGGAGTACTACGGGTCGCTGAAGCCGCAGAAATGGCTACGTGTCGTGGAGGCGGACGCCGCGCCAACCACCTTCGTTGGCGTCGGCAACATGCGGTTCGCGACAACGGACGGCAAGACCGAACCGATCGGTCAACGCATCATCGAGCTGCCGGAAGATGCCGAGAAGGCGGAGCTTCGCGATGGTCATGCCGGTTTCGTCGCCTACGTGCCAAAGGGCAGCATCGCGAAGGGCGAGGCGCTGGCCACGACCGGCGGCGATCACGTTGAGAACGGCAAGATCGTCAAGGGGAAGACGGTCGCCTGCGGCGTTTGTCACGGTCCGCAGCTCAAGGGTCTGGGCAATGTGCCGAACCTGGCCGGCCGCTCGCCCATCTATCTGGTGCGACAGCTGTATGACTTCAAGCACGGCGCCCGGACTGGCAAGGAAGCGGCGTTGATGGTCCCCGTCGTCGTCGGGCTGACGCAGGATGACATGTTGAACCTCGCCGCCTACATCTCCTCGCGGCAGCCATAGCCGCAGAGCGGACCGATCCTTGGGCGGACCTGAAGGTCCGCCCCTCTCATGCTGCCACCGGGCCATTCCTCCGCGGGCATCATGCGGCCGACAATCAACAGAAGATCACGTCGCATCGAATCGTTCACCGACGTGGAGGCGGCGCGCGTGCGCGAAACCATTGCCGGTGCGGAGGCGTCGTGCGCGATGGGCTGACCGATCAGGCCGCGCACGGCGGCTCGAGCCCGTAAAGTGGTGACGAAGGGGAATGGGGGAAA
>Ga0070681_10004925_pt1 | contig 12830 bp, 9 predicted proteins | sample KBSC83BmetaG_FD_65650 | JGI IMG/M metagenome (GOLD analysis project Ga0070681, IMG submission 65650) | Corn rhizosphere microbial communities from Kellogg Biological Station, Michigan, USA - KBS C8-3B metaG | ecosystem: Host-associated > Plants > Roots > Rhizosphere | place: USA: Michigan... | reverse complement strand
TGGGCGAGCTCGCGCAATTCGGCGCAAACCCCGAGGGCGGGGTGAGTCGAGTCGCATTCAGCGATGCGGATGTTGCCGGTCGCGCGTACGTCAAGCATCTGATGGAGGCCGCGGGACTCGACGTGCGGATTGACACAGCAGGCAACCTCATCGGCCGCCGCGAGGGCATCGACCGGACACTGCCCACGATCGTCGTGGGCTCGCACACGGACTCGGTGCCACACGGCGGCAACTACGACGGTGATGTTGGCGTGATGGGCGGCATCGAGGTTGCGCAGCAGCTACGCGAGCGGCACGTCACACTGCGCCATGCACTTGAGGTCGTGGACTTCACCGACGAAGAAGGTGGACTCGTGGGCAGCCGGGCCATGGCTGGTGAGCTGTCCGCGGCAACCCTGGACCTGGTGAATACTAGCGGCCGCAGCGTGCGCGATGGGATCCGCGCCCTCGGCGGTAATCCGGATGCCCTCGAACATGCCCGACGCAGCCGCAGTGAGTTCGCTGCCTACTTGGAGCTGCACATCGAGCAGGGCGGCACGCTCGAGCGCACCCACACCGACATCGGGGTTGTGGAGGGCATCGTCGGCATCCACTGGTGGGAGGCGACCGTTGCCGGCGTGGCGAACCACGCGGGCACCACCCCGATGGACCAGCGCCACGATGCACTGCTTGCGGCATCCGAGCTGGTGGTGGCCGTGAATGCTGCGGCGACAGAGCTTCCCGGCCGCCAGGTTGCGACCGTCGGTCGGATCCGGGCGGAGCCTGGGGCACCAAACGTGATCCCTGGCAGGGTCGTACTCAGCGTCGAAGTGCGGGATCTCGATGCGACGCGGATCGAGGCTGTGTTCGAGCGGATACGCGCGCGCGCGGGGGAGATCGCCCGGGTTCGCGGCACCAGCATCGAGTTTCGGGATCTCGAAGCGACCGCAGTACCTGCACTGACCGAGCCGCGCATCCAGCGCATCATCGCCGGCGAGGCGCACAGGCTCGGACTGACGACGATGGCCATGCCGAGCGGCGCCGGGCATGACGCCCAAGACATGGCCCGCATCGCTCCCATCGGAATGATTTTCGTGCCAAGTGTGGGCGGCATTAGCCACTCGCCGCGCGAATACACCGCCCCTGCAGACATCACAAACGGAGTGAACGTATTGATGGGCGCCGTAGTAGCGATCGATGCAGGCAAGCTCGACCAATGACCGATCCGACCCGCTGGCGGATGGTGACCGCTCACTGGCCCGGTTACCCCGCGCGTTGCCTCAACACTTCTGGGCTGAAGTGATGGGAGTGGGCGCATGGGGTGTTCAAGGGAAGGGAGGTTCTATCGTGCAATGTCGGGCTCGTGAGTCGCCGGCATGATTGGGTCTTTCAGCCCCGCGTCTGGTGGAGTCCATCGCCTTTGCGTGGCAAGGATCGGCCGCGGCGGACTATGGGGCGGTTTCCTCGCCGGGTCTCATGATCCGCAGCAGTGTACGACCGCCCACATCCTTCAGTGGGAAGTAGCTTCTGTGAGTGTCAGGATCAGCCGCCACAACGTGAGCGTTTGCCCCCAATTTCACGTCGGCGAGCTTTTCAACCCTCCCGCCGTTCGTCTTGAAAACAGACACGACTCCTGACTCGGCGGCGACATACAGGTAGCCAAGCGCGGAGTCGTACGCTAGAACGTCGGGCCCGTCCCCCACGTCGAAGGACTTGCTGACTTTGCGGGTGCCGAGGTCGAGCACCAGCAGTTTGCGGTTCCCCTCGCAGGCGATGAATGCCCGATGCTGCTCGGGCTCGATCAGGAGTCCATGATTGCCCTCGGCGCCCGGCAGATCGATCCGGGCCACGACGCGGTCATTAGCGGGGTCTATCTCGACGAGCTGCTCGCGGGTTTGCACGTTCACGAAAATGTGCCTGGTAACTGGGTCGTACTGGGTATTCCCCACATCCCCACCGAGCGGGATCGTCGCGACACGCGAGTTCGTGCGCACGTCAATCACCGTATCGCTGTCCCCGTGCTCGTCGGAGACGTACAGCTTGTGAACCTCCGGCGCGTACGCCATGCCGTCGGGATAAACGCCTCCGGGGGCACGCGCGGTCACCAGCAGCGTGCGCTCATCGATTGCCACCACCTCATTGGTTCCGGTCGCGGACGCGTAGGCAATCCCGAGCTCCGGGACCGCTAGGACCCCATGGACCTTGCTGATGCCCGGGATTCGCTTCACGACCCGTTGCGTTTGGGTATCGAACACGATTACCGCACTATCGCCGAGATGGGCGATAAAGAGCAGGTGCCGTCCCGGATCGAGGCTCTCATAGTCGAGGCGTGTCGGGTTGCCGCCGAGCGGGACGTCTGCGACCGGCTGGAGTATCCGGCCCGGCGCCGCGGCCGGTGCACCCGCCGCGGCGCTCGTACAGACCGTTAAGAGGAGCAGTACCGCGAGGGCACGGTGCGTGCTTTCGACTGGCACTCGACCACTCATCACTCCACCGGCTCGGACACGGTCTTGACTTGTGTGCCCTTCAGGAGCGTGACCACTGCCACGGCATGTCCGTTACTCAACTCTGGAGTCACACTCACCGCGCGATAGCCGGCGGCGCCCTGTTCCGCCTGGTCCACTGCGGACTTCAGGGACTTCTTGGCCCTGGCGCAGGCCTTCATTTGCTTCTTGGCATCCGCAAGATCGTCGCCTGTAGTGATTGCTTCGCTCTTGGTGACCTGCCCGGTCTTGTGGTCGACCAATACTTCCGAGTACCTCCCGCCTTCGGTCGTATAGACCGACAGCTGGAAGTGCCCCTCATCGACTTCGTATTTGGCGGATATGGGTTTGCCGCGAGATTCAGCGGCGCTCAATCCTTGCTGCAGCGTGACTTTTGCAGTCGCCATGTACTTGGCGACCGCCGCTCCCGAGGCCTCGTCCTCCTCCGCTGCTGCGAGTGAGCTACTCGCTCCAAGCACAGCCATCAGCAGAATTGTCGTCAGCGTTTTGTTCCACATGAGAATGCCTCCTCTCTATCGAATGCCCGGAAAAGGGCTGGCTGTCCGAGCTGGCCTTACTTCACCATCACCCAAGCGGGATGCAGCAGCGGGAACGCGATCAGGCCTGCCGCCGCGGTGATCGCCATGAGCAGCGGGCTACTCACCTTCCAGCGAAACAGCACGAACAGCGCTGTGAGACCGATGAGAATCGTCAGCCAGTCTCCAATCGCGATGCGGCTCAGAAGCACGCAGGCTCCAAGAATGGTGCCGATCGCGGCGGCGTAGGCGCCCTTCACGAACCCCTGTACGTTTCGGTTCGCGCGATGACGCGCCAGAAGCGGCGCGGCCACCAGCACCAGCAGGAACGAGGGCAAGAAGATACCGACGGTAGCCGCCAACGAGCCCCACAACCCGGCCACCAGGTAGCCGACGAACGTGGCGGTGATCACTACCGGTCCGGGGCTGATCATCCCGACGGCGACCGCGACCAGGAAGTCGCGCTCACCGAGCCAGCCATGCTGCTGAACAACCCCCTGCTGCAGAAAGGGAACAATTACCAGCCCGCTTCCGAAGGTCAGGGCCCCGGCCTTGAGGAAGAACAGCAGCAGCTTGAGGAGGGTCGACGCGCTGGCGACAGGCGCGATTGGCGCAACGGGCGCAAGCGGAGCCGCCACCATGAGTGTCGTGGCCGAGGGCCGGTGCCAGAACCTGCCGTAATAGAGGATGCCCACGATCCCCGCCCCAATGAACAGTACCGCGACCTCGGCGTGGAGGATCACGGTCACTCCGAAGCACACGGCCGCGAGCGCCCATTGCAGCCAGTCTTCCATGCCGAGCTTGGCGAGCCGGTAGCTGGAGTGGAGGATGAGCGCGATGACTGCGGGGCTGACCCCATAGAAGATGGCGGTGACCGGTTGCAGACCGCCGAAATGCACGTAGAGGGCGCCGAGGGCGGCCACAATCAGGAAGTTGGGGAAGATGAACGACCAGCCGCCTGCCCAGGCGCCCCAGAACCCGCCCCGCAGATACGACAGGTAAATACCGACCTGGATCGCGAGCGGTCCGGGCAGCGACTGGCAGACGGCGATGCCATCGCGCAGCTGCTCCTTGCTCACCCAGCCGCGCTCCGTGACCAGCTCGCGTTCCATCTGGCCCACGAGCGCCACCGGCCCTCCAAATCCGAGCAGTCCGAGCCGCAGGAAGTACAGCACGATCTCGCGGAGTGGTCGGGCCTCGCCCACGGATCAGGACCCACGCTTGAGGTTTGCGAGGTCAAGCGCGGCGCGTAGCCCTTGTGCGAGCCGCTGCGCGTCGTCATGAGCCCAGAAGTGCATGAAGAAGAGGTGCGGCGAGTCATCGAGCATGTGACTGTGGAGCGCGGTCACCTCGATGCCGTGCTGACGCAGAACTTTGATGATCGGGTTGACCTCGCTCCCCAGCAGCACGAAGTCGCCCGTGATCGCCGCCTTTCCGCCCCCGGTGGGCTGGAAGTTGAGGGAGGTTGCCGTGCCCATCGAGGAAGGGACCGCCATGCCTCCTTCCGAGATCGCTTCCGCCCGCGGGATGCTGAACTGATAGACGCCGCCGTTTGCGTTTCCCGCGTATCCGAGCGTCTTCTCGATCGCTGCGGTGTCCAGCTGAAGGGGTGTGGGAGAGGGTGGTGCCGACGTCTGACTCAAGGGTGTCGCGCTCAAGGCAAGGCCGGCATGCAGGGCTTCAGCGAGTTTTACCGGATCGCCGTGGCCGCCGACGTGCATATAGAACACGGGCACCGAGGTCCGCAGAAGGTGATTGTGGATCGCCGTGATCTCTATCCCGCCCTCGATCAGCCGCTTCATTACCGGACTGATTTCGGTGTCGGCGAGCACCAGGTCACCCATCACCATGACGCCGTCGCCGGCCGGCTGAAAGGCGAGCCAGGAGCCGAGCGCGAGTGAAGGCTTGATCGCGACTCCATCCACTGCTACACGGAGGTCCGAGCGCGGCAGACCGTACTTGTGCACGCCGCCGGGGAGATCGGAACCTTTCTTGCCGATCGCCTGATCGACCTTCGACCAGTCGGTCTCGGCAGCTGAGGCTGCGATGCAAAGCGCCAGCACGGACAGGCTGGCCATCCATATGACGATGCGATTCATCTCGTGTCCTCCATGCGCGTTGGCGTGCGAACCAATTGATTGAGTGCGTCAGCGAGGCGGTCGAGCTCGCTCGTCTCGGTGTAGACATAGCACGACGCCCGCGTCGCCTCGGTGACGCCCATGCGCTTCAGCAGCGGCAGCGCGGCGAGATCTCCGGCACGCACTGCAATGCCCCACGAGTCCAGGTGTCGCAGGATCTCGCCCGGTGAGTGCCTTGGGATCACGAAAGTGAACACTGGCAGGCGCTGCTCCGGCGTGCGTGGCCCAAGCAAGCGCAGGCCCCTGACATGACTTAGTCGCTCAAGGCCGTACTCCGTCAGCCGCGTCTCGTGCCGGACGAGCGCGCTGCGATCGGCGCTGCGCAGATACCCGACCGCGGCCGCGAGCCCGACCGCTCCTGAAACGTTCGGCGTGCCGGCCCCGAACCTGCGTGCGGCGTACTCGAACTCCTGGGCCGCGAGATCCACGTGATGCGCCATGTTCGACCCGGCCTGATAGGGCACCATCTCCTCGAGCCGCTCGCGCGAGCCCCACAGGACGCCGGCGCCCATCGGACCCAGCATCTTGTGGCTGGAGAACACGAGGAAGTCGCAGCCGAGGGCCTGCACGTCAAGGGGAACGTGCGGCGCGGACTGTGCCGCGTCGATCAGCACCCGGGCGCCGGCGCCGCGCGCCCTCGAACAGATCTCGGCCGCAGGGTTTATGTAGCCGGCGACGTTGGAGACGTGGCTGAAGCTCACGAGGCGTGTCCGCATCGACAGCTGGCGCTCGAGGTCGTCCAGCCTTACCCGACCTTCGTCGTCGACGTCCGCATAGCGGATGGTGGCGCCGGTCTGCTCTGCCACCAGCCGCCAGGGCAGAAGGTTTGACGCGTGCTCGCCGATCGTCAGAAGAATCTCGTCACCCGCGCGAAGGCGGGGGCGCGCCCAGGCACTCGCCACGAGGTTGATGCCCTCGGTCGTTCCGCGCACCCAGACCACCTCGTCGGGCGAGGGCGCACCGATAAACTCGGCCAGGGTGCGGCGCGCACCCTCGTAGTGCTCATGGGCTCGGCGCGCTAAGGCGTGAAGGGCGCTGCCGGGATTGGCATTGTCGTGCCGGTAGTAGTCCTGCAGCGCCGCAAGCACGGCGGTGGGTCGCTGCGTCGTTGCGGCACTATCGAGGTAGGCGAGCGGCCGACCGTTCACGGTCTGATCGAGCACCGGGAAGTCCGCGCGCCAGCGCACTTGTTCGGGCGCCATTGTTTTGGTGCCCGCAGCCCCAGGGCGCAGTGCGCCCCCGGCACCGAGCCACGCCCCACGCGCCACCCGACCCAGCTCGCGACGAGTCATCCCGCGTGCACCAACCGGGCTCTGCGTGGTTTTCACCGGTCCATCTCATTGCGGATGGTCTGCGGGTGCCAACCGTGCCGTTCACCGGCTAACGAGCGGCACCAGGTGTACAAGGCGTCGTATATGGGGAGGGCGGCTCGGAGCAGGTCCTGGTCGTCACAGATATTTGCTCCGAGACCCAGAGAGATGGCCAGAAGACCGGCGGCCGGGGCGGAGCGATCCAGTGTGTCGGTGTCGGCCGCCCGCACAATCTCCGCAACCCGTGCCAGCGCCTCGTCCTCGAGTTGGTACTTCTCCAGGAAGGCGTCGAAGCTGCACAGCGGACCGGAGTGGGTAAGTTCGACTCCCGGCACGTCAAAGGGAATCGCACCTTCAGTCTCGGCCACCGCCAACACCTTTGTCGCGGGCACATAGTGAATCACGGCTTCCGCGTCGATGAACCGCCGGATGAGCCAAGGGCAGGCGAGACGGTCGATCTTGGGACGCTCGCGGGTGACCCATTTCATGGGAGCCTCGGGTCGACAGTCGAACGTGGTGTGTGGTCAATAGTATAACAGTTAGGTAGTATATTCTACAGATGACGCTCCCACTTCCAGCCTGGCTACTGCTGATCACCAATCTTCCGGGGCATAACCCGACGCTTCGCATGCGCACCTGGCGCGCACTCAAGGCGGCCGGCGCCGGGCTGCTGCGCGACGGGGCGTATTTGCTCCCGAACGGGGAACGCGCGCGGGAGGTTCTCGAAGAGCAAGGGGCCGAAATCAAGGCCGCGGGCGGCCTGGTGCAGGTCTTGTCCTTCGATGCCGAATCGGCGGAGCAGAACGCTGATCTGGTATCCCTGTTTGATCGAACGGACGAGTACGCCGAGGCGATCGAGCGCCTGGACGCGCTCAAGGGAGCGCTCGCGAAGCTGCCCGAGCCCGAAGCGCGGCAGCGGCTTGCCGGTGTGGTACGAGAGGCGGCAGCGATTGCGACGCGAGACTTTTTCCCGGGCGAGCCGCGTAAGCAGATGGAGGGAGCGCTTACGGACGCGGAAGCGGCCCTCAATGCCCGCTTTTCGCCCGATGAGCCGCATGCGGCGCACCGTAAGATGCGGCTGCGCGACCGAAAGGATTATCGCGGGCGCACCTGGGCTACTCGCGAACACCTGTGGATTGATCGGGTGGCCTCAGCTTGGTTGATCCGGCGCTTTATCGATCCAAAGGCAAAGTTCCTCTGGCTGAAGCGTGTGAAGGATTGCCCCAAGAAGGCCGTAGGGTTCGACTTTGACGACGCTGAGTTCACGCATGTGGACTCCAGAGTGACCTTCGAGGTACTCCTCAGCAGCTTCAATCTCGAACACGACTTAGGACTTAGCCGCCTGGGCGCGCTAGTGCATCATCTGGACGTCGGGGGCATTCCAATTGCGGAGGGTCCGGGGTTTGCCACCATCATGGCCGGCGCGCGCGCGCTGCAGGAAGACGATGACGAGCTGATGAAGGCCATGACCCCCGTGCTCGATAGCCTCTATGCGGGTTACGCAGGCGCCAATCGCAAGGGCTGAGGAAGCGCAGCGATGGCTGAATCAAACCGACTTCGAGTTGAGGCGGCCCGATATTAGCAGGAAGTACGCGGCCAACATCATGGCTGCGCATCTCGCTCAAGATTTTCAAGTCGGAGATGGGTGGATTCGCCTACAGTGCCCCGCAGACGGCACCACCGTGGCCAAAGGTGCTGCCTGGAGCCGATGTTTTTCCTCCTGTTATGCGCTCTAATTCAAGCCCGGCCGGCGGCGCCAGACGGAGGCGGTTGACGTCCACCGTCTGCGATTGAGGGCTGCGGTGGGGCCGAAGATCCGATTCACAGGGGGCACGCGAATGGTTAAGAACTCCGGCACCGCTCGGACCGACAGCGGCATGGAGCATTTCGGCTACAAGGAGTCGCTCGATCGCGGCATCGGGAAGTTCGGCAGCTTTGCCGCCGGGGTCAGCTATATCTCGATCCTCACCGGCACCTTCCAGCTGTTCTACTTCGGTTTCGGTACCGCCGGACCGGCCTACCTGTGGTCCTGGCCGATGGTACTCATCGGCCAGCTCGCGGTCGCACTGTGCTTCATGGAGCTGGCCGCCAAATACCCCGTCGCCGGATCGGTCTACAACTGGTCCAAGCAGCTGGGCAGCCGCATCGTGGGCTGGTCCGCGGGCTGGCTGATGCTCACCGCATCGATCGTCACACTGTCCGCAGTGGTGCTTGCACTGCAACTCAATCTGCCTCGGTTGTGGCACGGATTTCAGATCGTCGGCGACGGCAAGGGCGCCTACGATTCCGCGACTAACGCGGTGATCCTGGGCTCGGTGCTGATCCTCTTCACCACCGTCGTGAATGCGCTCGGAGTCCGGCTGATGGCGATGATCAACAGTGCGGGCGTCTTCATTGAGCTGATTGCCGCCTGCATGATCGCAATCATTCTGGCGTTCCACACAAGGCGCGGGCCCGGGGTGTTTTTCTCGACAAACGGATACGGGACCGGCGGCGGTTTTCTCGGTGCATTTCTGGTGGCGTCGCTGGCCTCGGGGTACGTGATGTATGGATTCGACACCGCGAGCTCACTGGGCGAGGAGACGGTCGAGCCGCGTCGCACCGCTCCCATGGCGATTCTGCGGGCAATCCTGGCCTCTTTCGTCATCGGCGGCGCGATTCTGGTGTTCGCGGTCATGTCGGCACCCGATCTGCGTGACCCGCAGATCGCCAGCAACAGCGGCGGCCTGCAATACATCGTCGAGCAAGTGATGTGGGGCCCGTTGGGCAAGCTATTCCTGGTCTGCATTGTGATTGCGGTGACCGTGTGCTCTCTGGCCGTGCACACCGCCGCCATTCGCCTGACCTTCGCGATGGCACGCGACAATGCGCTTCCGTTCGGGGAGAAGCTCGCACGGGTGAATCCCGACACTCAGACGCCAATCACGCCCGCCGTAGTTATCGGCGTGATCGCCGCGCTGATCCTGGTCGTCAACATCGGGCAGCCGAAGATCTTCACCGTGCTGACGTCCATCGCGGTCATCATGATCTATCTTGCGTATTTGATGGTGACGGGCCCGCTGCTGATGAAGCGTCTACGCGGGCACTGGCCTCCCGCGGATCTCGCGGCGGGTGGCTACTTCAACATGGGCAGGTGGGGAGTGCTGGTCAACCTCGTCGCGGTACTGTGGGGCGTCGGGATGGCACTCAACCTGGCTTGGCCGCGCGAAGATGTCTATGGCACGCCTTGGTACAACACGTGGGGCGCATTCGTGTACACGGGAGTGATCCTAGGGAGTGGCCTGCTGTGGTACGGTCTCAAGGGCCGCCATCACATTGGTACGCTGGCCTCTCACGCAGTGGCCAGCATGAACGATGTAGCCCCGGCAGAGATCTAACGCGGCCCACCGCAGCGGGCGCTCACGGCGGTCACCGTCAAGACAGACGGAGGTTCTTCAGCGATGCGCGGGCTGCTCCACCACCGATGTCCGGTTTAATGAGTAGCTCGAGTACTGCAACGTTAAAAAGGTCCACCTGAAATTCCTCGACTTCGCGTGTCGATTCGGGTGGACTGAAATTCCACTGCTGACGAACAATCTCGTGAGGCGGACTGCCCTCAGCCGAAGACCAGCGCAAAACAAACTCTTGCGTACGCCCGATTGCGTATTCCTCAAAAACAAGGGATATACATTTCAGCCTTTGCGGGTGATCAAAGATCAGGCGAACTGTTTGGCTCCCCGAAGCTGCCGCGCGCCAGCCTTGCGCATTCTCAGAAGTGAAGGCCGACTCGACCGGAAAGTCGCTCTCTTCCGACGTGACCTCGACCACGGCTGCATGTTGGACATCTAACCAACCTTCTCCGCAAGGCTGGGTGCTCTTCGGGGTCGCAGTGAGGAGGCGCTTTCGCATGCGGACACTCTACCCGGCCTACCTGCCAACCGTGGATTTTTCGAGACGCCTGTGGCGTGGGCTTGGCGGCTGCCACGCTCGCGGCGGCCTTTGCAGCGGTACGCGATGCGCGGCGGCTGAGCCTTGAGCATCGTACCGAATTGAGAAGCTTTAGAGCGCGTAAGGGCGATCCGGTGTGCAGATGAGATGCCCGGTCGGGCCTTCGCGAGGGCAGAACGCGATTCGTTACCCGCTTTCGGCCCACCGCCGTGAGCCAGTATCCCAACGCAGGTCTTCGAGATCGCCGGGCCTCACGAGGCCCGCGCGCTGCACGACTCGAGCCGGTCGCCATTCCAGATGCTCCGGCGCGACACAGATGCCGGTATCGCACGCCCACTTTTGTGTTGAGTGCGCTTCAGTTGCATCCGGCCCCTGGACGGACGGCATTTGGCGACCAAGGTGGAAGCGGTCGCCCGGGAGCCGGCCCCGCGTGCGGGGATCTGAAATGCGAGCCGGGGAGGCGCCGTTACCGGACCGTACCCGCCGACCCTACCCGCCGCACGAATTAGGACTACACTCCAAAGCCGGTGCGTACCCAGTGCGGAAAACCGCCCATACGCCGCACCGAATTCGGTTCGCCTGGGCACCCGGCCACCGAGGCGGCGCGCTCCAGGTCCAAATGCGCCCACCCATCGTCACCCGGATCACCTGGAATCGGATGGAGGACTTATGCGCGAACCCGAAACGGAGCAGCGGCAACAATCGTTTGCCGAGGAAGTAACTTCCCGCTTCGGTGTTCTGCCGAACTTCTTCTGCTCAGCCCCGACCGCAAAGGGACTGGTGCAGGAACTGTGGAAGGCCGCTAAGGCGGGCTATCTGGATTGTCCGCTTCCGTCTCTTTTTAAGGAACGCTTGTTCGTTCATCTGTCGCGATTCTGCGAGGCGCGCTATTGCATCGTCCGGCACGTAGGCTTCCTGATCGGAAAAGGGAACCCCGCGGGGGATGCCTCGGTACTCCCGCAAACCGTCGCGGAAGTGCTCGCGCTGCTGCGACGGCCCTTGCCGGATGCTGACGGGCTCGCGCGCTGTTTCGAGCGGCTAGAGAGTCACGGACAGCCGCTCGAGATCCCCGATCCCGAAACGCAGCTCGAGGGCGATTTATTTGATGCCCTCACGGTCGCGTTCGTTGAGCCCGCTCGTTCGGCCCGCGCACGGCAAGCAGTGATTTGCGCATTTGGGGAGAGCCGGTTCGAAATCCTCATCGCGTTCTTGGCGTTCGTGCGGACGGCGCACTATTGGACCGAGACCCACCCGGCGCTGGCCTACGAGGCCGACATGCTCGCGGTGATGGCGCAACACCGTGAACTCGCACAATGGTTGCTCGATCGGACCGAGGCTGAGCACGTCAGAGCGGGCGAGGCGCTGCGCCGAACACTCGCAGAGTTACAGGAGATTCGAGGCGAGCGCGCAAAGGTCGCAGAGGCTCTGCGCCTCACCGAGGAGCGACTCAAGTCAGTCCTCCATGCCGCGCGCATGGCGTTCTGGGTCTGGGATCCTGCCACCGACACGATCGGCGGCTCCGACGCGATGGATGAACTGTACGGCTTGCCTCCCGGGCAGAAATTGCACAACAGTGTCCGCGGCTTTGAGCTGGTGCACCCCGAAGATTTACCGGGACATCGGGCGGCGGTCGAGGCCGCCGCTCGCGATTGCGGAGCCTGGCACCATGACTTTCGCATCATCCGCCCTCGCGACGGTACGGTGGCTTGGTTGGAGGAACGTGCTCACGCCACGCGAGATCCGCATACGGGGAAGGTGGCAGTGGTAGGTCTCGTTTGGGATGTCACCGAACGCAAGCTTCTCGAAACATCGCTGCAAGATGCCGACCGCAGGAAGGATGAGTTCCTCGCGACGCTGGCTCATGAACTGAGAAACCCGCTCGCCCCACTTCGCAACGGATTGCAGATCGCGAGACTGCTGAGCAATGCCGATTCACCCTTCCAGCGCACCATAGACATGATGGATCGTCAGCTGACGCACCTCGTACACCTTGTCGACGACCTCCTGGATGTGGGCCGCATCAGCTCCGGCAAGATCGAGCTGCGCCGAGACCAAATCACATTGTCCGAGATCTTGACCGGTAGCGCTGAAGCTGCGCGCACTGCCATCGACACGCATGGCCATGAACTCATCATCGAGCCCGGCGCGGAGGAACTCTGGATCGAAGGCGATTTCGATCGCCTTACGCAGATTTTCTCGAATCTACTGACGAATGCGGCCAAGTACACAGAGCGAAGTGGAAAGATCGAGCTGCGAGTCGCGCGTGAAGGGGATTACGCGGTCGTCAGCGTTGCTGATAACGGCATAGGCATACCGGCGGCGGACCTGCCACTGGTCTTTGACTTGTTCTCTCAGGTTCGCTTGCATCAGGGACGAGCCGAAGGGGGCCTTGGGATCGGACTCTCCATCGTGCGCAAGCTTGTAGAAATGCATCAAGGTACGGTCTCGGTATCTAGC
>Ga0070681_10004923_pt1 | contig 12830 bp, 12 predicted proteins | sample KBSC83BmetaG_FD_65650 | JGI IMG/M metagenome (GOLD analysis project Ga0070681, IMG submission 65650) | Corn rhizosphere microbial communities from Kellogg Biological Station, Michigan, USA - KBS C8-3B metaG | ecosystem: Host-associated > Plants > Roots > Rhizosphere | place: USA: Michigan... | reverse complement strand
GTTCGCTCTTCCTCAGTCGCTACGCTCTCCATCGCCTCAGTTCCGATTCGGGCAGCGCCAACAGTCGACGAGCGTCACCTTCCACTTGCCCTCTTTGTCCCGAGTGAGCCAGGCTCGCCCACTGTACTTCAAGCGACTGTCGAGTGGTCCCTCCAGCCGCTGCGACGCGGCCTGCAGCTCCGGTGACAGATCCTCGTAGTTGGCGCCGGATTCGTCGAAGAGCTTACCGATCTCCGTCGGTATCCAGTGAAAGTCGAAATAGGCGAGGACGTAGCCGGGTGAGATCTTTTCGTTATCCGCCGCCGAATGCGCGTCGTGAATCTGCCAGGCGCGGTCGAATTGACGGCGCGCCAGCATTACATGCCACCCGGCCGTTCTGCGAACCGCTCGCTGGGGCGGGGTCGTACCCGGGTCATCGGTCTCGACAAAGAGGTCGGAAGGCGCGTCGCTCGCGGGAGCGATGGACAGGAGGTGCAGATAGCCACCGTCGCCATCGGGCGAATGCACGTCGGTGACATCGACGACCTGGTTCGCGTGCAGAATGGCGACGATGACGTCGACTTCGTCCAGCTGCCGGTCAGTGAGCCGCCCGCTGCCGAATGACTCGTCAGTGTGGACTTCGATGCGCCGCGGAAGGGCGACCATTTTTGGATCGACAAACCAACCGGCACGGTCCAGTGCCGCCTCGATGTCCTTGGACGTCGGCTTGGGATAGCCGCACGACACGAGCGACAGAAGCAGGAGGGAAGGGATGAGGCGTCGCGATGGAGACATGAGGAGTAGTTGTTTCGTACAGGACGAACTCGCGACGTCCGACGCAAAGCCCCATATTCGATTGCCTCCAACGAGCGCTCATCTCATGCGCCCTCTCCGCCACTCCCTGCTGCTCCTTCTCCTCCTTGGGCTCAGCGCAAACGCGTACGGCCAGCAGCAAGAAGGCAAGAAGAAGAAAGACAAGAAAGACTCGCCGACGCAGGTGGAGCTCGTGCCGCACGACGCGGCCCCGCTCTTCACCGCCGAAGAGCCGATCACCTTCACCCTGACGTCGAACTTCGGCCGCCTGCGACGCGACAAGAAGCAGGATGCGCCGTGGCGGTGGGCGTCGATCACCGTCGCCGATTCCGCTGGCGGCACGGTGGAGATCCCACTCCAGGTGAAGACGCGCGGCATCTGGCGGCTCACGCAATGCGATTTTCCGCCGATCCGGCTCGACTTCAAGAAGAGCACGGTGAAGCACTCGCTCCTCGCGAAGCTCGACAAGCCGAAGCTGGTGACGCACTGCCGCGACAACGAGGACTACGAGCAGTACATCCTGCAGGAGATGCAGCTGTACCGAGTCTATAATCTGCTAACGAAGTACAGTCATCGTGTGCGGCTCGCGCGCGTGACCTACGCCGACAGCGGCACGGGCAAGGTCGTGACGACGCGCTACGCCTTTCTCGAAGAGGAACCCGAAGCGCTCGCCTATCGGGTGGGCGGAATGCTGATCAAGGAGAAGGGCGGCGGCCCCGCCGATCTCGAGCCGAGCAGCTCCGCGATCTTCGACGTCTTCCAGTACATGATCGGCAACACGGACTGGTCGATCTCGGGTCTGCACAACGTCGAGCTCATCGGCACCGACATTGGCTACGTGCCCGTCGCCTACGACTTCGACTTCTCGGGCGCCGTGAACACTCGTTATGCGACGGTCGATCCGTCGCTCGCGATCAAACGCGTCCGCGACCGACAGTACCGGGGATACTGCCTTCCCGAGGACACGTATCAGCCGACGTTCGATCTCTTCAAGGCGAAGAAGGACTCGATCTACGCGCTCTACAAGGACCCGATCGGCCGCCTTCTCCTTGGCGACCGCGCGAAAGAAACGCTGGAGTACTTCGACGAGTTCTACGCGACGATCACGTCGGCCCGAGATGCGAAGAGGGAGATAATCGGGCGGTGCATCGGAGGCGGATAAAAGAGCGAACGACCAGAACGACGGGCCGAAGACGGCGGTCCGAGAACGGCGGTCCGAAAACCACGGTCCGAAGACTGCGGTCCGAAAACAGCGAGCTGACAAGGAAGCGGGCGCGCGAAAGCGCGCCCGATTTCCTTATTTGGTCATCCTGTGTCGCGAAGCGACGAAGGATCTACCCGAATTCGAGTTGATCCTTCGCTGCGCTCAGGATGACAGATGCGCTCCTCTCGGACCGACCCTCTGCCGTCCTTTTCGGACCGTCGTTTTCGGACCGTAGTTCTCGGCCCGGAGTTTTCGGCCCGGAGTTTTCGGCCCGGTCTTTTAATAGTTACGGCGTGACCTTCCCCGCCGCCGCCGGCCAGGCGTTATTCGACCGATCCACGTCCACCAACCGCGACTCCGGATCGAGCTGGATCTTCGCCAGCTTCTTCCCGACGAACGCGTATTCGCGCGCGTACATCGTTGTGTTGGTGCTCCAGACTTCCGCCGGATAGTTGTAATCCTGCGTCGAGCCGTCGCTGAAGGTGAAGCGGGCGCGGATCGGCTCGATGCCGCGCGCATGATTCGCGTAGAGCACGCCAACGAGCAGCGTGTCGCCATGCTGTGCGGTCACGACGGAATCAATTGCCTGATCGAAGTGCGGATTCTCGAGGTACCACTCGCGGAAGTACCAGTCGAGCCGCCGGCCGCTCACGTCTTCCATCGTGCGGAAGAAGTCCGTTGGCGAGGGATGCTTGAACGCCCAGCGCTGGACATACGTCCTAAAGGCGTCGTCGAACGCCTCCGGGCCAAGAATTTCTTGCCGCAGCTGTTGCAGCGCGACGCTCGTCTTCACGTACGCGTTCTCGCCTAACAGCTGCGGGTTGATGCGGTCCGGGTTGATCTCGAGCGGCTCGTCGACGTTGTGCTCCATGTACTGCGTCACGATCGACCGCTCCTGCGCCGCGCGCGCCATCTGATCGCCCTTCTCCGGGTACCGACGTGCTTCGCTGAAGGTGTTGATGAAGGTGTTGAAGCCTTCATCTTGCCACATGTGCATTCGCTCATTCGATCCGACGATCATCGGGAACCACATGTGGCCGATCTCGTGCGTCACGACGTTGTACAGGTCGTACTTGTCGGCGCTCTTCGCTTCCATCGCGACCATCGGGTACTCCATGCCGCTGATCGGTCCCTCGACAGCAGTGATCTGCGGATAGGGATACTGGAACCAGCGCTCGGAGTACTCCTGGATCGACATGCGCGACATGTCCGCCGCGTCCTTCCACGGCTCGATCGCGCTCGGCCGATAAAACGCTTGCGCCAGGGAGCTCTTGTAGCTCGACGCGTCCCACAAGTAATCGGGTGACGCCGCGAAGACGACGTCGCGTACGTTCTTCGCCGCGAAGCGCCACGTCATCGTCCCCGTCTTGCGCGGCCGCGCGGCGCCGCTCTTCAGCTCTTCCTGCGTGACGATGTGCACGACGTTGTCGGACTTGCTTGCCTGCGCGAGCCGGCCGATCTGCGCCGCCGTCAGCACGTCGCGCGGGTTCTGGAGCGTGCCCGTCGCGGCGACGATGTAGCCGGCGGGGACGGTCACATCCAACGTGTAGTCGCCATACTCGAGGTAGAACTCGCCCTGGCCGAGGTACGGCTCGGTGTTCCAGCCGCGCAGATCGTCGTAGACGTTGAGCCGCGGATACCACTGCGCGAGCTCGTAGAGCGCGCCGTCGCGTCCCATGCGGTCGGCGCCATGTTCAGGAATATTGAAATGCCACGCGGCGCTGATCGTCGCCGTGCGGCCTGGCGCGAGCGGTTCGGCGAGGTCCGCCTTCATGACGGTGCCCTCGTTCCGCAGCTTCAGCGCGCGGCGCGCCCCCTTGCCGTTCGCCGTGACTTCCTCGAACCGATCGATGACGTCTCCGCCCTCGAAGTTGCGGGCGCCGAAGCGCGACTCGGCGGGGAAGACGTACGAGTTCAGCGAGTTCGATTTAAAGGCGTTCTGCTCGACCTGGAACCAGAGAAAATGGAGCGTGTCGGGCGAGTTGTTGGTGTAGCGGATCGTCATCTCGCCGCGGAGCGCTTTGGCCGTGGTGTCGAGCGTCGCCTTGAGGTCGTAGTCGGCGCGCTGCTGCCAGTATCGGGGACCGGGTGCGCCCGAGCCGCTCCGATACTCGTTGCCGGGTGGAAGGTTCAGCGGCGCGAACATGGACGTGTCGCTGACGCCGGTGCTGTCGAAGCGCGGCCGCGCGGGTGCGGCGCGCACTCCGGATGAAGCAGCCTGGCCGAACGCCGGCACCGCCGTGGCCGCGCCGATGGCGGCAGCCACCAGCCCGCCCGCGACGCGAGCTCGTGTGAGAAATGGCATGATCGAACGAAGTTGAGTGAGTGCTAAATGGACCCGATCCGTGACTCGTGCCGAGCCCCGGCGAAAACAAACGCCGAGCACGACCGCAGCAAACGGCAGGCCTGATAGGCTTTTGTAAGCCTGTACCCCCAGCTGTCAGCCCGTGGTCCAAAGCCATCTGCGAATAAGGAAAGCGGGCGCGCTGCGCGCGCCCGCTTTCCGAATCCATGCCGCTCCTCTCGGGCCGCCCTTATCGCTTCGCAAACACCCAGACTTTCCCCTTTTTATCAAACGCCATGACCTCATACGGATCATGGCGGCCTCCCATCTCCATCCCCGGCGAGCCCGCAGGCATGCCGGGCACGGCGAGCCCGGCGGCTTTCGGCTTCTCCGTGAGCACCTTCGTCACCAGATCCGCGGGCACGTGCCCCTCGAACGCGTAGCCGCCGGCGAGCGCGACGTGACAGCTGCGCAGCGTGCTCGGCACGCCGGCCGTCGTCTTCACCTGCTCGAGCATGTCCTCGCCCACGTCGTGCGCGTCGACGAGGAAGGCGTTGCGCTTCATGTACTCCACCCAGTTGCCGCAGCAGCCGCAGGTGGGACTCTTGTAGACGGTGATGCGCGCCTTGCGCGGGACGAACGCCTCGGCGGCGACGCGACGCGAGAGTGCCGACGTCGCAACGCCGGCGAGAGCGAGGTGGAACCAGTCACGACGATTCATGGTCATGGTGCGGGCGCATGAAGGAGGGAAGGGAAAGATACGACGCGCGCATTCACGAGACAGGCTCGCGCTTTGCACCGAAGTCAGCAAGACACTCTCATTGGAGGAGAGCGATGGCTGACCTCGACAGGCAGGAAGGCACGCAGAGCGACACGTCAGGCACGCGGCGGAAGATCGACTGGAGCGGACAGGACGCGTACTGGCGCGACAACTATGGCGCCCGTCCGTACACCCAGGCCGATCGCAGCTACGAGTACTACCAGCCCGCATACAAGTACGGCCACGAGTCCGCCTTCTTCTACGGCGATCGGGCGTGGGATCAGGAGGTCGAGGACGATCTCGCGCGAGGGTGGGAGCAGGCGCGCGGGGACTCGAACTGTAGCTGGGAGGAGGTGAAAGAGGCGGTCCGGGACGCGTACGAGACTGCGCGAACGGCTTGAGAGAACGGGCCTAGAAGGGCGGTCCGAGAACGACGGTCCGAAGACTACGGTCCGAGAAAGGCGGTCCGAAAAGAGCGTCGGGAAGAACGGACCGAAAGGAGCATCAAGGATTCGGAAGCGGGCGCGTAAAGCGCGCCCGCATTCGTTTTCCCTTATAGCTATGGACCATGGACTGATAGCTTTGCTCTACTCCTCTCCGGAACCGTAAGGATTTGAAGGTTTCTCCGTATTCGGCGCCAATCTCTGACCGTGTCGCGCTCGTGATCGTGCAGCTCGCGGCGTTGGCGGTGGTGCTGGCGGCGCTCCCGTACAAAGCGTTCGACCTCGATCGCTACTTCGTGCCGAAGGAGCTCGTGCTGCACGTCGCGGCGGCTGGTGCGGCGCTCTGCTGCTTGATTCCGCGCGGACGGCTCTCGTTCGCGCGCATCGACTGGCTCGTCATCGGCTATCTCGCGCTGAGCGCGGTCTCCGCCGTCCTCGCCGACAACCGATGGCTGTCGACGCGCGCGCTCGCGATCTCGCTGTCGGGAGCGGCGCTCTTCTGGGTCGGACGCGTCCTTCGCCGCGACGGCTTCGCGCGACCGATCCTCTGGGTGCTCGGCATCGGCGGCGCGCTCGGTGCCGCGACGTCGCTCATGCAAGCCTACGGCGTGACGACGGAGTACTTCAGCCTCAACCGCTCGCCGGGCGGCACCTTCGGCAACCGCAACTTCATGGCGCACCTCGGCGCGATCGTCGCGCCGACTATCGTGTATTGCGGGCTCACGACGCGACGCTATGCCGCGACGCTCTTCGCGGCGCTCCTGCTCGGTGTCATCGCCGCCGCGGAGGTGCTGTCGCGCAGCCGCGCTGCCTGGCTCGCGCTCGTCGCCGCGGGCGTGCCTGTGGCGATCGCCGCGTGGCTCTCCCGCGAGCGCTGGAGCGCCCGCGAGACGTCGCGCCGCCTCGTTATGCTCGGCGCCGTCGTCGTCGCGGGAAGCGTGCTCGCGCTCGTGCTCCCCAACACCCTCGAGTGGAAGAGCGACTCGCCGTATCTGGAATCCGTGCGCGGGATGGTGAATTACCAGGAGGGGAGCGGACACGGTCGGCTCGTCCAGTACACGAACTCCTTGCGGATGATGCTCGCGCACCCAGTGCTCGGCGTCGGGCCCGGCAACTGGGGCGTCGAGTATCCTCGTTATGCCTCACGAGGCGACCCGTCGCTCTCGAGTGCGGACGATGGGCTCACGTCGAATCCGTGGCCGAGCAGCGATTGGGTGGCGTTCGCGGCAGAGCGCGGCGCCCCGGCGACCATTCTGCTCGCGCTGATCTTCGTCGCCTTCCTCGTGCTCGCCGCCTGGCACGCCCGCGTCGGCCGCGGCGCGGAAGCGGTGCTCGGCGCCTTCGCGCTCGCCGCGACGGTCATCGCGACGCTCGTCGTCGGCGCCTTCGACGCCGTGCTCCTCCTCGCGCCGCCGACGCTCTTCGTCTGGCTCCTGTTGGGCGTCTACGCCGAGCCCGTCGCGACCTCCGCCGCGCGCGCATCGGTGACGACCGGCGTTAGGCAGTTCTCTCCTGTGCTCGTCGTCGGACTGGGTGTCCTTGCCATCGGGCGCAGTGCGTTGCAGATCGCGGCGATGGGGACGTTGACCGAGAGTACCCGCACGTCCGCGGTCGAGCGCGCCGCGCTTTTCGACCCCGGGAGCTATCGCATTCGTATGCGCCTCGCCGAAGCGTACCTCAACGCGGGGCGGTGCGACCGCGCGCGGCCGGTGGCGCGGACGGCGCGCGACCTCTATCCGATGGCGGCGAGTCCGCGACAGCTCCTCGCCGAGTGCGGCGAGTCGTCGCCGCGCCCGAAGCGCAGATGAGCGGCTTGCCTAACGAATCGACGGGACGTGTCGCCAACATCGACGCCCGGGGCCGCCGGCGGCGGCTCGTGGGCGGCGTCGTCTGGCTCGCCATCGCCACAGCGGCCACGGCGGTGCTCGCCGTGCTGCGTCCTCGCGAGGGCCTGTATGCGCTCCTCGTCGTCCCGTTCACCCTCGCCGCGTTAGGCTGGTTCCAGGCCCGCGAGCGGACGTGAGTGGTGCTCGCCGCGCTCGGCGAGCGCGAACCAAAGGGCCCGATGAGCGACGCGGAGAAGCGTCAGGCGCGGCGCCAGGCCACCGGCGTCTGGATTCGCTCCATCGGAACTGGCGTCGTGGTGACCCTGATCGTGTGGCTGCTGCTCCGGCGATAATCGTCCGCAAACGATTTTGCTGGCTCGCGGAGGGATCGCGACGTCGCTGGACCAGTCCAGGTGCGAGATGGCAGGGCCGAGAGGACCGGCGTGAGATCGACGGCGATCTCAGAGAGCCCACCTGAAACCGCCCCTTATCTCACGCCTGGCGTCTCGACCCTCAACTCGAACCTGGACTGGCTTAGCGACGTCGCGATCCTTGCGCGGAGCGAAAGGGATGAGCTGCCCGCCGCTACTTCGAGATCTTGAGCCCGGAGAGGCCGGTCCAGCGCGCGAGCCTCCCCCTGGGGCCGGCGGCCCATCCCGCGTTAGGCGCGACGAACCTCACCGAGTTGTAGCCGATGCTGTCGACCATCTGCCAGCTCTCGCCGTTGTCGCTGGAGAAGGCGGTGCCGGCGAGGCCAACGGCGACGAGATTCGAGCTCCCGGGAACGAATGTGACCGCGGAGAGATATCCCACCGGCAGCGGCCCCTTCGCGACGCGCCAGCGGCGACCACCGTCGTCGGTCACCGCCACGTTAGGCAGACCACCGCGCACCATCTGATAATCGCCGCCGACAGCGATGCCGCGGCGGCCATCGCGGAACGCGACCGAGAAGATCCCCGACGACGCACTCCCCGCGTGGATCGGCGTTTCGGCGACGGTCCAGGTGCGGCCCCGATCGGCCGAGTGATAGACGCGCGCAGTGGCACCGCCGCCCGTCCCGATCCAGACGTTCGACTCTCCCTCGACCGTCAGGCAGCTGCCGCTCGCGGCAAAGGCGGCCTCGCCCGGCAGCGCCGCGGGCAGCCGCTCCGGCGGAACGCGGGTCCAGCTCCCACCGCCGTCGTTCGTCGTCACCATGAAAAAGCGACCGTCCACAGGGTCGCTGATGGCGATGCCGTGCTGCGCGTCCCAGAAGGCGATGGCGTCGAGGAAGACGCCCTTCTGCTCCGTGCCGTAGACCAGCGACCAGTGCGCCCCGGCGTCGGTCGTCCGATAGATGCGCGCCTGACCCTTCTCGGCCTCGCCCGCGCTCATCAGCCAGGCGCGACGCGCGTCGAGAGCGTGCACGGCCCGGAAGTCGAGCGTTCCGGCGGTTGCGACGCTGTCGACGCGCCAGGTTCGGCCTCCGTCTGTGCTGTGCAGAAAGCGCCCACGGGTTCCGCTGGCCCAGATGACGCTCGGTCCCGCCGCGCTCAGCCCGCGCAGCTCGGCGTCCGTACCGGACGGCACCGCCGTCCACTGCGCCATCGCCGACGCGGGCAATACGAGGAGAATCGTGATGAGTAAACTCTCACGCATGGAACGACTCCGACCTGAGTTGGCCCGGCACAGCGAAGACCCGGAAGGCAAAATAGAAGCACACGAGCGCCCGGACGAACAGGGGGTTACCATGAAGTACCTTACGCCTCCTTCCACCTCACCGCATGCCCGCACCAAATCTCGCCGACATTCGCGCCGCACACGCCCGCGTCGCGCCCCGCATCCATCGCACTCCGCTGCTCTCCGCCACGCGCCTCGGAGCGCGCGCGGGCGTCACGCTCTTTCACAAGTGCGAGTCGCTGCAGAAGACCGGATCGTTCAAGGTGCGGGGCGCGTTGAACAACGTCTCACAGCTGGACGCAGCGGCACGACGACGCGGCGTCATCACCGTCTCCGCCGGGAATCACGCGCAGGCGCTGGCGTGGGCGGCGCGCGACGCCGGCGTCAAATGCACGGTCGTGATGCCAACGACTGCGTCGCGAATGAAGGTGGAGGCGAGCCGAGGCTACGGGGCCGAGGTCGTGCTTCACGGCGCGAGCGGCATCGAGGCATTCGCGCACGCACACGAGTTGGCAAAGGAGCGCGACCTCACGTTCGTACATCCTTTCGACGATCCCGCGGTGATAGCGGGGCAGGGGACGGTCGGTCTCGAGATTCTCGAGCAGCTCGAGGACGTCGACGACGTCATCGTCCCCATCGGCGGCGGTGGACTCATCGCGGGCGTCGCGACGGCGATCAAGGAGGCGCGGCCCTCGGTGCGCGTCTTCGGCGTCGAGCCGACGGGTGCGGCCGTGATGCGGAAGAGCCTCGACGAAGGCCGTCCGGTCAGGCTCGAGTCGATGAAGACGATCGCCGACGGCCTCGCCGCGCCGATGGCAGGCGACGTCACGTACCCGATCGTCAAGCACTACGTCGACGACGTCGTGCTCGTGACCGACGATGAGATCATGGCCGCGATGCGGGAGATTCTCTTCTCTGCCAAGCTGCTCGCCGAGGGCGGCGGCGCCGCCGCAACCGCGGCGATTCTCTCCGGCAAGCTGAAGCTCGACGGCCGGCGTGTCGTAGCCGTAATGAGCGGCGGCAACGTCGACCCGACGCGTGTATCCGAGGTGCTTCGGGCAGAGAGCTGAGGGCAGTGGGCTGAGGGTGAACTACCCTCGGCCCTCCACCCTCTGCTCTCTGCCCACAGCTCTCTGCCCACGAGCGTGGTCCTGCCGAAACGCGATCGACGTCATCAGCAGCCAGACGATCCCGACAACGGCGCCGGCGATGACGTCGATCGGCCAGTGGACGCCGAGGTAGATCCGGGAGTAGAGGCTCATGAGTGAGATCGGGACGAGGACCCAGTAAGGCCACGTCCAGCCTCGCTCACGATAGAGGATCGCCGCGAGCGTGAAGAGCACCGAGATGCTCGCGATCGCGTGGCCGCTCGGATACGAGGACCAACCGTACCAGCCGCGGCGCGGAAATAGGTCCGGGCGTGGCCGATCGTAGAGCGCCTTGAGCGCAGGATTGAGGATGTAGCTCCCGATCTGGACGATGAGGAGGCGCATGGCGAAGTGCGGTCGTTTCGTGCGAGCCCAGAGCCACCATACGCAGATCAACACGCCAGGAATGAGCGAGATGTTCGTTCCGAGCCATGGCGAAGCGTAGATCAGCGCGTCGAGCCACTTGGGTGGCTTGTGCGCTTGGGTCCAGAGCAGGAGGCCGCGCTCCCAGCCAGTGCCATGCTCCCAATCGCCGAATCGCTCGGCCCAGGCAGCGAACGCCATTCCAATGAGGAAGGCGAAGGAGTAGCCGGCGAGGATGGTCAGCCAGCGCTGACGCCACCAGGGGCGGTCGAGACCAGTCGATGGTCGATCAGACGGAACGTTCACTCAAGCTGACTGAGCAGGGTGCGCGCCATCGCGCCGCTACGTCGGAACGGTTGCTGCCCGTTGAAGCGAGTACACGCGCGACAACCCCACACCTTACAGCGGAGAGCGGCGATGACCGATCGCGAGCCAACGAACGACGGGTCTCGGGAAAGCAAACAGGGCGATCCTTCGGAAGGCGGGCAGCAGGAATCGACTCGCGGGAAGGATGTGATGCGCGGCCGGAGCTTTGCCGGCGCGAACATCGCCAACACGGAGCGCGAACAGACGCGCGAGCGGCAGCGGGTCGCGGACAGTGGCGGCGAGCCGCTCGACGAGATCAATGAAGTGACCGACGCCGAGATCGAGGCGCGGGAAAGCAACGAGGACTAGCCCAAGCGGGCTGCGTCCGTCACACCACCGTCATCATCGTCCCGGTCATCGTCGCGACGAGCTTCTCCGTCGCGCCGGTGACTGCTACGACGTCCGCTCGGCAGACGGTGATGGTCTTACCTGCGCGAACGACGCGCCCGCGCGCCTCGAGCCGTTCGCCGACGGCGGGCGCGAGGAGATTGAGCTTGAACTCGATGCTGAGGACGCGCGCCGTCGCCGGCATCAGCGAATGCGCGGCGTAACCGCACGCGCTGTCGGCCACCGCCGCGACGATCCCGGCGTGCAGGAAACCGTCCTGCTGGGTGAGTTCGTCGCGGAAGGGAAGGATGATGTCGACCTCCCCCGGCGCGACCGTGCCTAACGACGCACCGATGAACGCCATCACCCGCTGTTCCGCGAAACTGTGGCGGACTCGGGATTCGAAGCTCGGGTCCGGCGCGGTCAGTTTGGTCATCTCGTGGAGTGTCGGCGTTCAACAGCGTTGGAGCCTGTTGTGACCGAGATCAGCGTTTGCGACTGATCCTTCTCTCCGTCCAGATCACGACCGTGGTGCAGCCACTCTGCCCTGCCGACTGGAACTGGGCGGGAGTGGTCGAGCCGTTGTAGACCTCGAGCGCCGCGACCTCTTCGGGGCGCACGTACGTGTCGAGATCTCCGGGCGTCATCTGCTGCCAGGGCGAGCCGTCGACGTAGAACGTCACGCAGCCGCCGGTTGGGTCGCGCGAGCTCGTGACGACGTTCGTCCCGTTGCCGGCGGGTTGGACGCGGATGCCGGGCACCGTGCGCAGCATGTCACTGAACTGCGTCGTCTGCCGCATCTTGATCTGATCGGCGTCGAGGTAGTAGCCCATTCCGGTCTTCTTCCGGTCGGCGAAGCCGACGTCGCTCAGTCCGCGCTCGCGCTGCGCGGTGACGCGCATCTCGCTCAGGACCGGGACGTAATCCGCCATCTTCACCGTCACGCTCTGCGGCGACGCGGACGAGAGCTCGACGGCGACCTCGGTCGGCGAGAAGCCGAGCTGACGCACCTCGAGTGTCTGCGTCCCGGAGGGGAGGCTGTCGAGGGTGAAGTCGCCGTTGGCGCGCGTCTTCGTCGCCGCACCGGTGTTCTGGAGCTCGACGCGCGCGCCGACGATCGGCTGGCCGTACTTGTTCAGCACGCGGCCGCTGACGCGCGCCTGTCCGCGAACGAGCGACGGCTTCTTCGCGCCCGTGTCGTTCGGCGCGGCGGCGATGACCTGCGCTGATGAGGAGATGCTCATGCTGCGCATCGCCAGCAGCTGGTCGGGGTTCCCCGCTCCGCCGAGGTCCACGGGGACCTCGCCCGTCTGGACGCCGTTGCGGAAGACCTGCAGCTTGCCGCTCATCGTCGGCGGCAGGCCGCAGATGCGGTACCGGCCGTCCGGGCCGATCTGCTGCTCACGTACGCGTGGCGTCTTCTTGAGCCCGAGCGGATCGGACTCGAAGTAGAGCAGCGAGACCTTGGCGCCCTGCGCGGGCCCTTCGTTGTCCGCGTCGCGGACGAATCCGACGAGCGCCGCCGGACCGAGGGCCCTGCGTGCCGGGGGACAGAAGAGCGACACCAGCGTCTCGCCCGATGGAATCGCGAGCTCGATGATGCGCGTCTCGCCGGCGCCGATGTTCAACGGCGGCGTCACGAGCGAGATGCCGAGCGT
>Ga0070681_10004922_pt1 | contig 12830 bp, 10 predicted proteins | sample KBSC83BmetaG_FD_65650 | JGI IMG/M metagenome (GOLD analysis project Ga0070681, IMG submission 65650) | Corn rhizosphere microbial communities from Kellogg Biological Station, Michigan, USA - KBS C8-3B metaG | ecosystem: Host-associated > Plants > Roots > Rhizosphere | place: USA: Michigan... | reverse complement strand
CAACCGCGTCGCGATCAACTTCACGATCGCGGAAGGTGAAGTGGCCAAGATCCGCCAGATCAACGTCGTCGGCAACAAGGTATTCAGCGACAGCGAGCTGCTCGACCTGTTCGTGCTGCGGACGCCCGGCTGGCTCACGTGGTATAGCAAGAACGACCAGTACTCCAAGCAAAAGCTCGAGGGTGATCTCGAGACGCTGCGGTCCAATTATCTGAACCAGGGCTACCTCGAGTTCAACATCGACTCCACCCAGGTCTCCATCGCGCCGGACAAGAAGGACATCTACATTACCGTGAACGTCATGGAGGGCGAGAAGTTCACGGTTACGGATATCAAGCTGGCCGGTGATCTGCTGGTCCCGGAGGCGGAGCTGCGCAAGCTGATCAAGCTCAAGAAGGGTGATGTGTTCTCGCGCGAGAAGCTGACCGAGTCCACCAAGCTCATCACCGATCGCCTCGGCAACGAAGGCTATGCGTTCGCCAACGTCAACCCGGTGCCGGAGATCGACCGCGAGAAGAAGCAGGTTGCCTTCACGCTGTACGTGGACCCCGGCCGCCGTGTGTATGTGCGGCGCATCAACATCTCCGGCAACACGACGACCAAGGACGAAGTGATCCGGCGCGAGATGCGCCAGCTCGAGGGCGGGTGGTACGCCGCCGACAAGCTCAAGCGTTCCAAGACGCGCGTGGACAAGCTCGGATTCTTCTCCGAGGTGAACGTCGACACGGTGAACGTGCCGGGCGCGCCCGACCAGGTCGACATCGAGGTGAAGGTCGTCGAGCGGCCGACCGGCAACCTGCTGTTCGGTGTCGGCTACTCCACGGCGGAAAAGATCATCCTGTCCGGCTCGATCTCGCAGTCGAACATCTTCGGCACGGGCAACGCATTGTCGCTGCAAATCAACAGCGGCAGCATCAACAAGGTTTACGCGCTGTCGTTTACCAACCCGTACTTCACCGACGATGGTGTCAGCCTCGGGGCGGACATCTACAAGCGTAACGTGGACGCGACCGCGCTCAACTCCGTCACGCCGTACAAGACATCGACCCTCGGTACGGGTCTGCGCGCCGGTGTGCCGATCACGGAATACGACACGATCAACTACGGCCTCGCGGTCGAGAAGACCGATGTCGAAACCTTCATCAACAGCCCGCAGCAGTACGTCGATTTCGTCAACGAATTCGGCAACACGAACACGGCGCTGATTGCGACCGCCGGCTGGGCGCGGGACGGTCGGGACAGCACCATCTATACGACCACCGGCGTATTGCAGCGGCTGAACTTCGAAGTGGCGGTGCCGCCGGCGGAGCTTCGTTACTATCGCTCGACCTACCGGATCGACTGGTGGATACCGTTCCGGCGCGAGAACACGCTGCAGCTGACAGGGCAGATCGGCTATGCGGACGGCTACGCCGACAAGCCGCTGCCGTTCTACAAGAACTTCTATCTCGGCGGTATCGGCACGGTGCGCGGCTACGAGACCAGCTCGATCGGCCCCAAGGATGCGTTCGGCAATGCGCTCGGCGGTCCCACCCAGCTCGTCGCCAATGCCGAGTACTACTTTCCGTTCCCAGGGCTCGAGAAAGACAAATCGGTCCGCCTGTCGGTCTTTATGGACGCCGGTACCGTGAGCGATAATTACGACTTTTCGGAGGCGCGCTACTCCGCGGGCGTTGCGCTCAGCTGGTTCTCGCCCGTGGGCCCGATCAAGATCAGTTTCGCCAAGGCGCTCACCACGAAGGAAGGAGACCGGACGCAGCCGTTCCAGTTCTCTCTGGGGACGGTGTTCTAGGGTGTCGCCGTGCTTCTGCTGACGCCCGCGCCTGCAACCGGGCTATAATGGCGCAAGGAGACAAGACATTGAAGCGAATTCATTTTCTAGTTGCACTTGCGGGGCTGATGTTGATTTCTGCCGCCGCAAACGCGCAGGGCAACGACTTCAGGGTCGGCTTCGTCAGCACCGAGCGCTTGTTTCGCGAAGCGGCGCCGGCTGTGCGCGCGCTCAAGAAGCTCGAGAAGGAGTTTCAGCCGCGCGACCAGGAGCTCCAGAAGATGGCGAAGCAGGCCAAGGACCTGCAGACCCAGCTCGAGAAGGAAGGCGTAACGATGGCCGAGAGTGAGCGTCGCAACAAGGAAGCGGATCTCGCGCGCATCAACCGCGATTTACAGCGCATGCAGCGGGAATTCCGCGAGGACCTGAATCTGCGCAAGAACGAGGAGCTGGCGCAGGTGCTGGAGCGGGCCAATAAGGTGATCGCGGAGATCGCCGAAAAGGAAAAGTACGACCTCATCCTGCAAGAGGCCGTCTATCGCAGTCCGCGCATCGACATCACCGACAAGGTTCTGAAGGCGCTGGCCGACAAGTAGCAACGGCGGCGTGGGCCGCCAGAGGGTCGCGGCCCTCGAGGCCCGAGCAGCTCCCGGCATCGGGGACATCATTGGCCGGGCGCGTGTCTGGAAACCCGCAGGGAGGTTGCCCCATTTGAAAAGCCCGGGCCGGCAGGCCTTCCGGCTAGCCGAGATCGTGGAGCGCTGCGGCGGCGAGCTGCTCGGCGATCCCGATCTCGTCATCCACCAAGTGGCCACGCTCGAGAATGCAGGAGCGGGCCAGATCTCTTTCTTCTCCAATCCCCGTTACCGCCAGCAGCTCGAGCGCACGCGCGCCGCTGCGGTGATCGTATCCGCAGAGTTTGCCGATGCGAGCGCCTCGTCCCGCATCGTCTGCAAAGATCCGTATGCGTACTTTCAGCGGGTGTCTTTGCTGTTGAATCCGCCCGCGGAGGTCGTGCCGGGAATCCACTCATCGGCTGTCATACACCCTTCGGCCAAGGTCGCTGCGAGCGCCGCCATCGGGGCCTTCGTTTCGATCGGCGCCGGCTCGGAAGTGGGCGAAGGCAGTCAGATCGACGCCGGCTGCGCGCTCGCCGACCAGGTGCGCGTTGGGCGCGATTGCCGGCTGTTCGCGAGCGTCACGGTGTATCACGATTGCGTCATTGGCGACCGTGCTATCCTTCACTCGGGGGTCGTCATTGGTGCGGATGGCTTCGGCCTGGCGTGGGACGCCGGACGCTGGAACAAGATTCCGCAAATCGGTCGCGTGCTGATCGGCGATGACGTCGAGGTCGGCGCCAACACCACCATCGATCGCGGAGCACTGGATGACACGGTGATCGAGGAGGGGGTGAAACTGGACAACCAGATCCAGATTGGCCACAACTGCAGGATAGGAGCGCACACCGCGATAGCCGGGTGCGTCGGCATCGCCGGGAGCACCCACATCGGACGTTATTGCCGTATCGGCGGGAAGGCCATGATCAGCGGTCATCTGGAGATCGCCGACAAGGTCGAGATCTCGGGGGGCACCGCGGTAATCAAGTCGATCCTGAAGCCGGGCACCTATACGTCCCTGTTTCCCGTCTCGCTGCACCAGGATTGGCTGCGCAACGCGTCGCACATTCGCCACCTCGATGCTCTTGCGGGAAGAGTGCGCGAGCTCGAAGCGCGCCTCGCCGCACTGGAAGGAAAGAAGAATGACTAGTATGGAAATCCGGGAGATCCTGAATTACCTGCCACACCGGTTCCCGTTCCTGTTGATCGACCGCGTGGTCTCCTGCGAGCCCGGGAAGAACATCGTGGCGATCAAGAACGTGACGATCAACGAGCCGTATTTCCAGGGCCACTTTCCGGGCAATCCTGTCATGCCAGGCGTGATGATCATGGAAGCCCTGGCGCAGGCCGCAGCGATCCTGTCGTTCCTGAGCCTGAATCGGGACAGCACCCAGAATCTGCTCTACTACTTCGTCGGGATCGACAAGGCCCGTTTCAAGAAGGTGGTCGTCCCGGGCGACCAGCTCACGCTGGATGTTGCGATGACGCGCAAGGTGCGCGGCATCGCCAAGTTCGAGACCGTGGCGAAAGTGGGAGAGGACGTGGTCGCCGAAGCCGAGCTGTTGTGCACCATCAAGGAAGAGTGACGCCTGTGGCATCGTCGTCGGCGAGCCTCTAGGGTCCTGTCCTATTAATTCATGGCCGAGAACCGACGAGAATCGACACTAGCCCATCGTCTGATGCAGCACGCATGATCCATCCGACTGCCATTGTTCACCCCCAAGCTCGCGTGGCATCCGACGTGGAGATCGGCCCCTATACGATCATAGGCGAGCACGTCGAGATCGGTCCGGGCACGATCATCGGCTCACACGCGGTGATCACGGGCCACACCAGGATCGGCAGCGCCAACCGCATATTCCAGTTCGTGTCGCTGGGCGCGGAGCCGCAGGACAAGAAGTACGGTGGCGAGCCCACGCGCCTCGAGATCGGCGATCACAACACGATCCGCGAATTCTGCACATTCAACACCGGTACCGTGCAGGATGTCGGCGTCACACGCGTCGGCGACTACAACTGGATCATGGCCTACGTGCATCTCGCGCACGACTCGCAGGTCGGCAGCCATACCGTACTGGCAAACATGGTGACGCTCGCGGGGCATGTGGCCGTCCATGATCATGTCATTCTGGGCGGCGGCGTGATGGTGCATCAATTCTGTCGTGTCGGCGTTCATGCGTTCGTGGCCGGAGGCTCCATCGTGCTGCGCGACGTGCCGCCGTATGTGATGGGCGGGGGCAGCACCTCGGCAGAGCCGCACGGCATCAACTCGGAAGGCCTCAAGCGCCGCGGGTTCAGCCCGGCATCCATCGAGAGCATTCGGCGTGCTTACAAGACGCTGTACCGCTCGGGCCTCGGCTTCGAGGAGGCCAAGCAGGGCATCGCCGACCAGGCGCGCGAAGTTCCGGAGCTGCAGGTCTTGGTAGAGTTCCTGGCGTCGAGCACGCGCGGGGTAATCCGATAGGAACCATGGAGGCGGGCGGCAGCGGGGGAGGGGCGTGGCGCATCGCCATGGTGGCAGGCGAAGCCTCCGGCGATCTGCTTGGCGCGCATCTGGTGCAGGCCCTCAAGCAGCGGCTGCCCGCCGCGCACTTCTTCGGCATCGGCGGGCCGAAGATGCAGGCCGCGGGCTTCGACCCCTGGTATCCGTCCGAAGCCTTGGCTGTGCGCGGGTACGTCGAAGTCCTGCGGCAGCTGCCCTCCATCCTGCGCATCCGCAGTGAACTGAAGCGACGCCTAATCGCCGAGCAGCCCGATCTGTTCATCGGCGTGGACGCTCCCGATTTCAACCTCGGCGTCGAGGAAGCGCTGAAGGCGCGCGGTGTCACTACGGTCCACTACGTAAGCCCCTCGCTGTGGGCCTGGCGTGGCGAGCGCATTCACAGGATGAAGCGTTCGGCGGACAAGGTGCTGTGCCTGTTCCCGTTCGAGCCCGAGATCTACAGCAAAGCCGGGATACCGGCCACCTACGTGGGCCATCCGCTGGCGGACATGCTGCCCGACAAGCCGGATCGTGCGGCGGCACGCGAGCAGTTCCGTCTGAACGCAAGTCGCAGCGTGATCGCGTTGCTGCCCGGCAGCCGGCAGGTCGAGCTCAAGTATATGGGCGATCTGTTCGTGCAGACGGCCAAGCTCGTCCACCGCCAGTTGAAGAACACGCAGTTTCTGGTGCCGCTGATCAGCCGCGAGACACGCCGCCAATTCGAGGATACGATCTACCGCAACAAGGCCGAGGATCTGCCGCTCACGATTCTGTTCGGCCATGCGCATCTCGCGATGATGGCTGCGGACGGGGTACTGCTCGCATCCGGAACCGCGACGCTCGAAGCCGCGCTGCTGAAGCGTCCGATGGTCGTGGCGTACAAAGTGCCCAAGCTGACATGGATGCTTGGGCGTCCAAAGATCAAAATTCCCTGGGCCGCTCTACCGAACATCCTGGCCGGACGGTTCATCGTGCCGGAGATCTACCAGGACGATGCGACACCGGAGATTCTGGCGCAGGCGCTGATCAATCAGGTCAACGACAAGGAAGTGCGAGCACGCCAGGAGCGGGAGTTCCAGGCCATCCACGATCGGCTGCGCCAAAACACGGCCGAGCGCGCGGTCGAGGCGGTGTTGCCGATGCTCGTGGAAAAGGGATCCGCGGCCAGGCCCCTCGGCACGATTGCGCGCGCGCCGGAAGCCGGAACATGACCCCGACGCCGCTCGCTCTGGTGTGCGGCGTCGATGAGGCGGGGCGTGGCCCGCTGGCGGGACCGGTATACGCGGCAGGCGTGATTCTCGATCCCGCTCGCCCGATCCGCGGGTTAGCTGACTCCAAGCAACTCACACCCGAGCGCCGGGAGGTACTGGCGGCGCGCATTCGCGAGCGCGCGCTGGCGTTCGCCGTGGCCAGCGCAACCGTCGAAGAAATCGACACGCTCAACATTCTGCAGGCGACGCTGCTGGCGATGCGTCGTGCGGTGGCGGCGCTCGCGCTAGCTCCGCATGAAGTCGTCGTGGACGGCAATCAGAGTCCAGGGGTCGACTTCCCGACGCGCACGATCGTGGGTGGCGACGCGACGGTACGCGCGATTTCGGCTGCGTCCATCCTCGCCAAGACTTCGCGCGACGCGTACATGGTGGAGCTGCACGCGCTGCGCCCCGAATATGGGTTTCAGCAGCACAAGGGCTACAGCACGCCTGAGCATCTCGACGCGCTGCGGCGCTTTGGCGCGTGCGAGTTCCATCGGCGCAGCTTTGCGCCGGTACGCGAAGTGATCTTGCAGATGACTTTGTGGTAGCCACCTAAAACCAAGGGGTAGGAAGTGGAAATAGCCAGACTGCTGCATGTCCTCGGAGTCGTCGTCTGGGTCGGCGGGATGTTCTTCGCCTATATGGCGCTGCGGCCGGTTGCGGCCACGCTGCTCGAGCCGCCGCAGCGCTTGCCGCTCTGGCAGGCGACGCTGCGGAAATTTTTTGCGTGGGTGTGGGGCACTATCGCGTTGATCCTGCTCAGCGGGCTGTGGATGATTCACGCGTTCGGAGGCTTCGGGGCGATCGGACCGTATGTGCACGTGATGTTTGCGCTAGGGATCGTCATGATGCTGATCTTCGTACACGTGTTCTTCGCGCCGTTCCGCCGGCTGACGCGGTTCGTCGCTGCGAAAGACTGGAAGTCGGCGGGCGCGGCTCTCGGTCAGATCCGCAAGCTGGTGGGGCTCAACCTGATTCTTGGGTTGATCACGATCGTGGTGGCTATCTTGGGCCGGCTGGTTGCGTGATGACTTCGGCCTAGTAGATATGGCGCGCGAGATTCGCGTGATGCAATATCGTGCTCGCGAGCTCCTCGATCGAGCGGTGCGTCGTGTCGAGATACGGAATCGCCTCGTTGCGCAGCAGCGCTTCGGCCTCGCGCACTTCGGATATGCAGTTGGCTAAGCTCGCGTACTTGCTGCCCGGGCGGCGTTCGCTCCTGATCTGATGCAGCCGATCGGGCAGGATGGTCAGGCCGAACAGCTTGCTCCGGCACGGTTGCAGCTGGCTCGGCAGGCGCATCGTGCCGAAGTCCTCGGGTATTAGCGGATAATTGGCCGCGCGGATGCCGTACTGAAGCGCCAGGTACAGGCACGTCGGTGTCTTTCCGCAGCGGGACACGCCGACCAGCACGACGTCGGCATTGACCAACTCCCGCGTCGCTTGTCCGTCGTCGTAGCTCAAAGAGAAATTTACCGCCTCGATGCGCCTGAAGTAGCTGGAGTTCACCGCACTGTGCGAGCGGCCGATCGCGTGCGAGGACTTGATCCCGAGCTCCTTCTCGAGCGGCGAGATGAAGATCTGAAAGCAGTCCAGCACCAGCGCGTCGGCGCGCGTGAGCAGCGCGCTCATGGCTTCGCCGACCAGCGTGCTGATGACGATCGGGCGGACGCCGTCGCGCTGGGCGGCTTCGTTGATTTCCCTGACCGCCTCCTCGACCTTCTCGGGGGTGTCGATGAACGGCAAGGTGGTTTCGTTGAACTCGAGCTGCTCGAACTGGGTCAGCAAACTATGCCCGACGACCTCGGCGGTGATGCCCGTACGGTCGGAGACGAAGAAGGCGCTGCGCTTGGTGCTCATCAGACGTTCCAGCCAAATTCTGAAAGGTTATGGTGCAAAGCAATAAGGCCCCAAGTAAAATACCACGGTTTTGTCGCCCGCTTGGCCTGGCTTCTTTCAAACACTGGCTCCTCCAACGTTATTCCAAAGGCCCCGCATGACCACAGACGCCTATGTCCTGCCGTTGAACCAACTGCGCATGCAGGATGTGACGCGCGTGGGAGGCAAGAACGCCTCTCTCGGAGAGATGATCAGCCAGCTGTCCCCGCTCGGGGTGCGCGTGCCCGGCGGCTTTGCGACCACCGCGGCGGCCTTTCGCGACTTTCTCTCGGCCAACGGTCTCGCCGCCAAGATCGACGGAGTGCTGAAGACTCTCGACGTGGACAATGTCAGGGCGCTGGCGCAGGCTGGCGCGACGATCCGCAAGTCGATCGTCGATGCTCCATTTCCGGCGCAGCTCGACGCGCAGATCCGCAAAGCCTACGCCGATCTGTCGAATGGCGGCTCGGCCGAGCTGTCGTTCGCCGTGCGCTCGTCCGCGACGGCTGAAGATCTCCCCGACGCGTCCTTCGCCGGCCAGCAGGAAACGTTTCTGAACATTCATGGCATCGACAATCTGCTCGTGGCCATCAAGCACGTGTTTGCCTCCCTGTACAACGATCGCGCCATCTCCTACCGCGTGCACAAAGGCTACAGCCATGCTGAGGTCGCGCTGTCGGCCGGCATCCAGCGCATGGTACGCAGCGATCTCGGCGCGGCCGGAGTGATGTTCTCGCTGGATACGGAGTCGGGCTTTGACCAGGTGGTCTTCATCACGGCGAGTTACGGCCTGGGTGAGACGGTGGTGCAGGGCGCCGTCAATCCGGACGAGTTTTACGTGTACAAGCCAGCGCTCGCGGCTGGCCGGCCGGCGATCCTGCGCCGGACCATGGGCACGAAAGCGATCAAGATGGTGTTCTCCGACTCGCGCGAGGCCGGCCGTTCGGTGCGCACGCTCGATGTTCCGGAGGCAGAGCGCCGCCGTTTCTCCATCACCGACGCGGAGATGGAGGAGCTGGCGCGCTATGCCATGATCATCGAGCGCCACTATGGCCGTCCGATGGACATCGAATGGGGCCGCGACGGCGCCGACGGCAAGCTGTACATCCTGCAGGCGCGGCCGGAGACCGTGAAGGCCAACAACAAGGTCGACAGCCAGAGGCGCTATCGCATCAAAGAGCGCACCGAGATCATGGTATCGGGCCGTTCGATCGGAAATCGCGTGGGCATGGGGCCGGTGCGGCTCGTCATGGATGCGAGCGAGATGTCGAGCGTGCAACCCGGCGATGTCCTCGTGACCGACATGACGGACCCGGATTGGGAGCCGGTCATGAAAAAGGCCGCGGCGATCGTGACCAATCGCGGCGGGCGCACCTGTCATGCCGCGATCATCGCGCGCGAGCTCGGCATCCCCGCGGTCGTGGGCTGCGGCGACGCGACCCGGCAGCTGCCCGAAGGCGAGCAGGTGACAGTGTCCTGCTGCGAGGGCGACACCGGGCACGTGTATCGTGGCCTTCTCGACGTCGAAGTGGTCGATCTCGGCATCGACGCCATGCCGAAACCGCCGGTAGGTATCAGCATGAACGTGGGCAATCCCGAGCTGGCATTCGACTTCCAGCGCCTGCCGAATGCGGGTATCGGCCTCGCGCGTCTCGAGTTCATCATCGCGCGCATGATCGGCATCCATCCGCAGGCGGTGCTGACCTATCCGAACCTGCCGCCCGATCTGCGTCGCGAGATCGAGTCGCGCATCGCCGGTTATCCGGACCCGCGCACCTTCTATGTCGAGAAGCTCACCGAAGGTATCGCTACGCTCGGAGCTGCTTTCGCGCCCAAGCCCGTGATCGTGCGCTTGTCCGATTTCAAGTCGAACGAGTACTCCACGCTGGTCGGCGGTCAACGCTTCGAGCCGCACGAGGAAAACCCGATGCTCGGCTTCCGCGGGGCCTCGCGCTTCATCGATCCGAGCTTCCGCGACTGCTTCGAGCTCGAGTGCCGGGCGCTCAAGCGAGTGCGCGACGAGATGGGGCTCACCAATGTCGAGATCATGGTCCCATTCGTCCGCACGGTGAGTGAGGCGAGTCAGGTCATCGGGCTGCTCGCGGCGAATGGCCTCGAGCGCGGGAAGAACGGATTGCGCGTGATCATGATGTGCGAGATCCCGTCCAACGCGCTGCTGGCCGAGCAGTTCCTCGAGCACTTCGACGGCTTCTCGATCGGCTCGAACGACATGACGCAGCTCACGCTCGGCGTCGACCGGGACTCGGGCATCGTGGCCGGTTCCTTCGACGAGCGCGATCCCGCCGTCAAGGCAATGCTGCACATGGCGATCCAGGCGTGCCGCAAGGCCGGCAAGTACGTCGGCATCTGCGGGCAGGGACCGTCGGATCACCCGGACCTCGCGAAGTGGCTGGTGGAGGAGGGCATCGACACGATCTCGCTCAATCCGGACACCGTGGTGGAGACGTGGTTGTTTCTGGCGCGTGAGGCGAGACCTGCAGGCCATGCGTAGCTCACGGACGACGTGGCCCCGCTGCACTGCGCGGCCGGGAAAAGCTTTCACGGCGCGGAATCGCCTGTGCTATCATCCGCGGCAGCATATGGTCCATACGCGGGCATGACTAAATTCATCTTTGTCACCGGCGGCGTAGTCTCCTCCCTTGGCAAAGGTATCGCTGCCGCCTCTCTCGCAGCAATCCTCGAATCCCGCGGCATCAAACTCACCCTCCTCAAGCTCGATCCGTACATCAACGTGGACCCGGGCACGATGAGCCCGTTCCAGCACGGTGAGGTCTTCGTGACCGAAGATGGTGCGGAAACCGACCTCGACCTCGGCCACTACGAGCGCTTCGTCAACACGCGGATGTTGAAGCGCAACAACTTCACGACCGGCCAGATCTACGAGAGCGTGATTCGCAAAGAGCGCCGCGGGGACTATCTCGGCGGCACCGTGCAGGTCATCCCGCACATCACCGACGAGATCAAGCACTTCATCCGCAGCGGCGCCGGCGACGCGGACGTGGCGATCGTCGAGATCGGCGGCACGGTCGGCGACATCGAGTCGCTGCCGTTCCTCGAGGCGATCCGGCAGATGAGCCTGCAACTCGGCCGCAACAACACGTGCTTCATGCATCTGACCCTGGTGCCCTACATTCCGTCGGCCGGCGAGATCAAGACCAAGCCGACGCAGCACTCGGTCAAGGAGTTGCGCGAGATCGGGATCCAGCCGGACATCGTGCTGTGCCGCGCCGACCGCCCGCTGCCGGACGACGAGCGCCGCAAGATCGCGCTGTTCACGAACCTCGAAGAGAAGTCCGTGATTTCTGCCGTCGATGTGGACTGCATCTACAAGATCCCGGGCCTGCTGCATGCCCAGGGCCTCGACGATCTGGTTTGCCGCAAGCTCGAGATCCAGGCGCCGCCCGCGAACCTCGAGGCCTGGGACAAGCTCGTCTATACGCTCGAGCATCCGACCACGGCCGTGGACATCGCTCTGGTCGGCAAGTACGTCGATCTGACCGAGTCCTACAAATCGCTAACCGAAGCGCTGACCCACGCCGGCATCCACAACAACGCGCGAGTCAACATCCACTACATCGATTCCGAGCTGATCGAACGCGACGGCACCGGCAGTCTCGAAGGCATGCATGCCGTGCTGGTCCCGGGCGGCTTCGGCAAGCGCGGCGTGGAAGGCAAGATCCAGGCGATCCGTTACGCGCGCGAGAACAAGGTGCCTTATCTTGGCATCTGCCTCGGTTTGCAGCTCGCGGTGATCGAGTACGCGCGCCACAAAGCAGGATTGACGGGCGCGCACAGCACCGAGTTCGATCCGGCCACGCCGTATCCGGTGATCGCGCTGGTGAACGAGTGGCATGGCCGCGACGGCAAGCTCGAGCACCGGGACAGCCAGTCCGACCTGGGCGGCACCATGCGGCTCGGAGGGCAGGAGGCTGCGTTGCTGCCGGGCACGCTGGCGCGCCAGATCTACGGCAAGGAGACGATCGTCGAGCGGCATCGCCACCGCTACGAGGTCAACAGCCGCTATATCCCGCAATTGATTGATGCCGGACTGCGCGTGTCGGGCATGTCCGCCAGCGAAGACTTGTGCGAGATGATCGAGCTCAACGATCATCCGTGGTTCGTCGCATGCCAGTTTCATCCGGAGTTCACGTCGACGCCGCGCGCTGGGCATCCGCTGTTCTCGGCTTTCATTCGCGCGGCCATCAACCGCGCAGCCGGCCAGGCCACCGCGCCGGCTGTCTCGCGCCCTGCCGTAGCCGGTGAGAGCGCGCGCGCCGACGAAACACTGGCGCAGGCGCGCCTCGAGAAGATCACCTGACCGGTGGCTGTGCCGCAGCCCGGCGCAGGAGCACATCCATGAAACTCTGTCACTTCGAGGCGGGGCTCGATCACCCGCTGTTCCTGATTGCCGGACCCTGCGTAGTCGAATCGCGTCAGCTCGCCTTCGACACTGCCGGCCAGTTGAAGGAGCTGTGCGCCTCGCTCGGCGTTCCGTTCATTTACAAGTCGTCTTACGACAAGGCCAATCGCAGCTCCGGCAAGTCGTTCCGCGGGCCAGGTATGGAGGCGGGCTTGGGCATCCTTGCCGAAGTGCGCAAGCAGGTCGGCGTGCCGGTGCTGACCGACGTCCACACTGAGCAGGACATTCCGGCCGCGGCTGCAGTGGTGGATGTGCTGCAGACTCCCGCGTTTCTGTGCCGCCAGACCGACTTCATCCACGCCGCGGCTTCAGCCGGCAAACCGGTCAATATCAAGAAGGGGCAGTTCCTTTCGCCCTGGGAGATGAAGAACGTCGTCGACAAGGCGCG
>Ga0070681_10004921_pt1 | contig 12831 bp, 11 predicted proteins | sample KBSC83BmetaG_FD_65650 | JGI IMG/M metagenome (GOLD analysis project Ga0070681, IMG submission 65650) | Corn rhizosphere microbial communities from Kellogg Biological Station, Michigan, USA - KBS C8-3B metaG | ecosystem: Host-associated > Plants > Roots > Rhizosphere | place: USA: Michigan... | reverse complement strand
AATTCGTTCATAGTGGTCGGTTTGCGCCATGAAATTAGCAAAATAACTTGGCCCGGCGTCAATACAGCATCGAAAGGCCACGACTTAGCGACATCATCAGAGACAGCGCCCTTCATCTTTTCAGGCGAGCGGCCTGGCATCCATCAGGGTCACGGTGGTACCCTCGCAGCGCACGACAGATTTCTCGTCCCGCCAACCCGATAGCGACAATATCCAGCCGTCCCGCGTGAGACTTCGATAGCGTATGTTGTCTATGAATCCGTCAATCTGTTCGAGTTCCGGCCGGAGCATTTTCGCATTGCCGAGGTAATTGTCCCATCGGCTGGACTTCCAGTCGGACTATGAGCTCGCGTACTTTCGCTCATGCTCAAGTAGCCATCGTTTACGTTCTAAACCACCACCATAGCCAGTGAGCGATCCGTCAGATCCAATCACTCGATGACATGGCACAACAATCCCAATAGGATTCGAACCATTCGCGAGACCCACCGCTCTCACAGCTGCAGGGCGAGCGATCCGCTCGGCTAGTCTTCCGTAGGAGACGGGCATGCCGCAGGGAATTTTTCGCAGCTCATGCCAGACGCTACGCTGGAACGGTGTGCCGCCCGTTTGTACCGTTATGGCATCTATCGCCGCGACGTCGCCCGCAAAATAGCGAGTGATCACGTCTCGCAAGCCATGAGGGTTGTAAGCCGGCTCGAGTTTGAAACCATTCGTTCCATAGTGCAGCCGCAGCAGTCGGAACATACGTGATTCATAATCGGTCCAATCGATGGCGCGCACGTTTCCGTCGTGATCTGCGACGAGTAACAATTCGCCAACGGGCGTGTCGACCCGATCGATCGACAATTGCAAGATATCAGCCTTAGCCATGAATCCTCCCCAATTCTAAATTGCCCGCGGCGCCAGCTGCCCACAGGTGCTGGAGAACCAAACTCGCGCTTTTCGGACATGGTCACTCTTGCAGCCCTGGAGGCCTATTCCACACTTTCACATGTCCAGTCGTTCGCCGTCGCGGCCCCCAACCCTTGGTGCAGAAGGTGGAGTAGGCATTCTTGCCTGCGAAATGCACAGGGCTGGAGGCCTATTCTACTCACATGTCGAGGCGCTTGCCGTCCGCACCCCAACCCTTGGTACAGAAGTGCGAGGCGTTGGGGGTTTGATAGCGGACCTTGGCGAGCTCAACCGTGCCGAGTTTCTTGTAGCCCTGAATACGGGACTCGAGCGCGAAGTCGAGGATGCCGCTGGTCAACATCGTCCGCTCCACCGGATAGGGCGCTTTACCGGTTTCGAACATCATCTCGATATTCTTGACGAGACATCCGAAGTGGTGATGGGGCCGGCGCTCCTGGAGATACATGAGTGTGGAGACGGGCTGGGGCTGGCCTTCGACGTCGACTGCGACGGTGAAATCTTCCACTAGGCCCGTCATCAGAAACGCCGCCGCGCGTAGGCCGTCGTTGTACTCGAGCACAAACACCGCGGGTTCCTCCACCAGATCCTTCGGCGCGCCAGGTTTGAGGGTCTTGCTATGCGTGAGTGCTTCTTCGAACAGGCGCTTCACCTGGCCGTTGCGCTCGATGAAGTTCCAGCAGTCCTGCTTTTCGAAACACTGCACGGAGCGGACGCCGGATTCCCCGCCTTTCCGCCGATCGACAACGCACTGGAGAGCTTCGAGTACGTGGAAGCCATAGATATCGAGTCCGCTATAGGAAATGGCGACAGCGTACTTCTGGGCCGCTCCAAACGGCGTGTCGACGGACGGCACGCGGTAGGCGACGGGCACCGAGGAGCCCGCCAGCATGGGAAACTTCAGCTCTTTCGAGATCTCAACCATGCGCCGCGCCTGCCGCCAACTGAAGGAGAGATGCTTGTCGTTGAACACCGGCACCGAGCGGCCGCTCTGGCGGAAGACGTCGGTGATTTTAAGGAACATCTCGAAGCGCGGATAGAGCGTCTGCGCCTTGTCGTTAACGGGATACTCGCCGTGCTCACCAATCAGGATCACACCGTCGACCGCGAGCTTGTCGCCGCCTAGTGTGAGCGTCTCCTGCACCGTGCGGAAGACCGGCACGCCGTACTTCTTTGCCATGGGCCGGCTCATGTCGTTTTTGGGTACATGCTCGGTGAACATGGCGACGATCTTCGAGCGCGGATAGGGCGGCTGGTCGTCCTGGTTGTAGCCTTCGAGGTATTTGCCGATCACCACGTCGGCATGGGAGCCAAGCCAGTATTCGGTGAGGATGGCAGCGATTCTTTTCGGGGGGCCAGCCGCCGCGGGCGCAGCCAGCAGCGCGGCGGAAGAGGTAGCGAGAAATGTGCGTCGATTCATGTAGGATTCCAGAGGAACAGATAGGCTATCAAAGTTGAGCGCGGCCCAGCGTGAGGTATTATCTGGTATTATCGAAACGTGCGGATCGCACGCGCATTCGTCGCATTGATTTGCATTGCACTGTTGCTGTTGTGCACTGCCGTCAGTCCTTCTGCGGCGCACCTTGACCTGGCACTCCCTGCTCTCGTCTTCTGTTTCTTAGCGGTACTCAGGCTGTCTCTACTGCGTGTTTCAGATGGCAGTTCCGCCGTTCAGCCGATTTCGTTCCTTACTGTCAATATCTCTCGCGCCCCTCCATTGGCGTAGATCCTAACCCTACTTGCTTTCCATTTAGCTGCGGCCGTTAGCAGTCGCAGCTGTGAATGTCATTTGGTTTTCCCATGGAGGTTTGTACGATGAGCTGCTTTCCTATGTTGCATTCTCTGCGCTCGATGTTCGATCACGACCGGTCGACTGTCGAGAGCATCTGTGCGATGCGGGCCACATTCGCGCGTCTGAGCGACGCCGAGTTGCGCGACGCCGCATCGAAAATCGAAGATCTGCCCGAATGGATCGCCGTGGCCGCGACCGCTGCCTTCCGCGTCCTGGGGCAAGACATGTATGACGTGCAACTGCGCGGGGCGCTCGCGCTCGCGCGTAGTTCGATCGCCGAGATGCAGACCGGGGAGGGCAAAACGCTAGCGGCCGTCCCTGCGATCTCGTGGTTCGCGCGCAGGCATCGCGGCGTCCACGTGATGACCGTTAATGATTACCTCGCCCGCCGGGACGCCGCGTGGATGGGCGGCATCTACCGCCTCCTCGGCCTCTCGATCGCGCACGTCCAGCAGGGGATGACGCCCGCTGCGCGACGTGCCGCCTACGCCGCCGACATCACTTATGCCACCCAGAACGAGATCGGCTTCGATTTCCTCCGCGACCGTATCGCCATGCGACCCGACGAGCAGGTCCACCGCGAGTTCCACGCCGCCGTCATCGATGAGGCCGATTCCATCCTGATCGACGAGGCGCGTGTCCCGCTCGTGATCGCCGGCGGCGAATCGGGCGACCGAGGCCTTGCCTATGTCGCCGACCAAATCGTGCGCGATCTCCGTCCCGGCGAGCACTTCACCATCGATCCTGGAGCCCACAACGTGGCGCTGACCGACGCCGGAATTCACGCAGTAGAGAGCGCCCTCGGGTGCGGGAGTCTCTTCGATGATGGCAATCTGCCGATTCACGAGGCTGTCGAGGAGGCGTTGCATGCTCACGCCCTGTTGCACCGCGACATCGACTACATCGTCAAGAACGGCGCCATCGAGATGGTCGACGAGTTCAAAGGCCGGATCGCCCTCGACCGCCGGTGGCCCGCAGGTCTGCACACCGCCATCGAAGCCAAGGAAGGCGTGGCGGCTAAGTCGCAGGGACTGATCCTGGGCCAGATTACGCTCCAGCACCTGGTCGGGTTGTACCCGACGGTATGCGGCATGACGGGCACCGCCGTCACACAGTCGCTTGAGTTCCGCCGCGTCTACGGTCTCCAGGTCGAGACGATACCGACCAACCGTCCGACGATCCGCATCGATCACCCGGACGTAATCCTCCCGACAAAGGCCGAGAAAGAACAGGCCGTCGTGGCCGAGATCTGCCGGGCGCACGCGATCGGCCAGCCAGTGCTGGTCGGCACCGCGAGTGTCGCGGATTCCGAGCGTCTCAGTGCACTACTGCCGGAGGTGCCCCACGAGGTCCTCAATGCCCGCCACGACGAGCGCGAAGCCGCGATTATCGCGCGGGCCGGGGAGCATGGGGCCGTAACGGTTTCGACGAATATGGCGGGCCGCGGGACCGACATCCGCCTCGGTGACGGCGTCGTCGAATTGGGCGGCCTTTATGTGATCGGCACAAACAAACACGAGAGCCGGCGTATCGACAACCAGCTCCGTGGCCGCGCCGGCCGGCAGGGCGACCCCGGATCCTCGCGTTTCTTCATCTCCCTCGAGGATGACCTGATGGTGCGATATGGAGAGCTCAACGCGCGTTACCGCGACGATCCCGACACGCTCCAACGACTGATCGAGGGGCAGCACCTCGACACGCGCCTCTTCTTGCACAGCTATGAAGTCCCGTTTGAGGGACAGCGGAATAAAATCCACACCTGGCGGCAGGAAATCCTGGAAAGTGACGGGCCGGAACGTGAGAAGCGCATCACGCTGCGGACCATTGACGATCTGTGGGCGGACTACCTCGCACGTGCCTCCGAGTATCGGTCGGGTGTGCACTGGGTCGCCTGGGGCGGCCGCGATCCCCGTCGTGAGTACCTGCTCAGGATCCACGAGTGGTTCCGCGAAATGGAGGCTTCGCTACCGGACGAGATCGCACGCCGGGTGGAATCCGATGACGCGGAAGTGGCCGATCGAGGCGCCGTCTGGACGTACCTCACAACCGACCAGCCCTTCGGGCGATGGAAACGCGAACTCGCGCGCCGGTTGCCGTTTGCAATTGCGGCCTGTTGGGGAATGGGTGCATAAAAATGCTGGCGGCGCTGATGAGATGGCGACGTTAGATGACGTCGGCAGGTCGTGGTGTTTTATTAAACGGCAATCGTGACCGTCTGAGGGCTGCTGGCCCCAAAAACGCACAGTGAACCCCACGATTTTGTCCCAGCTTAACAATATTCCAAAAAGGATGCCAAACCTGTCGATCTCGCTTCCCCTCGTTCGACGTGAGAGTAGAGCCCAGACCCAGCCGGTCGAAATTAACCGGAGGCCAGGTCGAATCCGAGCCCAGGAGGCCATCCATGTTTGAAACGTGCGTCCACGAAGTAGCGCCTTTGCCGGTGATTCAGAATATCGACTTGAATTTCGTACACGGTGACCGAATCGTCAACGACGATTTCCGGCTCCGATCCGATATGAAGCTGGCGCAGGCGGTTCAACGGCAAATGCTGCCTCGGAATACGAAGCAGCTCACGACAATCAGGTATGCAGGCACGTCCAGCGCAGCATGGGGGATCGGAGGCGACTATTACGATTTTCTGGATCTCGGTCACAGCTCGCTCGGCTTTGTCTTAGGTGATGTTTCCGGGAAAGGTGTGGCTGCGGCACTCTTGATGGCCAATCTGCAGGCCTCTATTCGCTGCGAATGTGCGCGCGGATTCCGCGACCTCAGTTCTACGCTCCAGCATGTGAATGCGCATTTCTTCGCATCAACGCTTCCTGCGCAATACGCCACACTGTTCTTTGGTCAATATGATGACCGGACGAGGTGTTTGGAGTACATCAATTGCGGCCAGCAACCGGCGATTCTCCTACGCGGCGATCGCTCCATGGAGTGCCTGGAGACGACAGCGCTGCCTGTGGGAATGGTCAGGGGCTGGACCGGTGAGAAGAAGACCGTGCAGCTCCGGCGCCGTGACTCGTTGTTCGTGTGTTCAGACGGAGTGATCGAAGCCGGGCTTGAGAGCGGATATGAGTTTGGGGAGGAGGGCCTCATTTCTATTATTGCCGCAAACCCGGATCAGGAGGTCGAACTCGCAGTCGAGCGAATCGCGCATGCTGCTCGCCTGTATGCGCCGAATGGGCCATCAGATGACATGACCATAATCGGCATGCGCGTTGTTTGAATATTCAGACAATCTGAGCAGGCGTGCCAACATTCAGCCGCATGGCGCTAACCATTTCTTCTAAAAGGTCTTACGGGCAGGAAACAAATATTTCTAAAAAAAGATTCTGCGTCTGTCGATTTCACCAAAGCTCGTTCGACGTGTAGGTAGGAGGACTGACAATGAAATTCATGATGATTGTGAAGGCCAGCAAGGAGTCGGAAGCAGGCATCATGCCGAGCGAAGGGCTCCTTTCCGCGATGGGGAAGTACAACGAGGAGCTCATGAAAGCCGGCGTGCTCCTCGATCTCGCCGGGCTCCAACCGAGTTCCAAGGGCGCGCGCATCAAATTCTCGGGAGGAAAGCGCACCGTCATCGACGGCCCCTTCGCCGAGACCAAGGAACTCATCGCCGGATACTGGATCATTCAGGTGAAGTCCAGGGAAGAGGCGATGGAGTGGGCCAAGCGCATCCCCCCTCCCCACGAAGGCCAGGAAGGCGAAATCGAGATACGCCAGTTTTTCGAGTTGGATGACTTTGGTCCCAGCGAGGCGGTCGAGCGTGCGCGCGAGCTCGGCAAGGAGCTCGAGAAGAAAAAGTAGGCCAAGAATTGCTGTATCGTGTCGAATTCCCAGTACGTCGTTCGTCGTATAGTAAAGCGGGATTAAACACCCGTTCACGAGTACTCGGCAAAACAGCGCCGAACTCAACAATCCCAATACAAGGAGAGATCATTATGAAATTCCTAAGCGTGTATAAGTCGGTGGAAAGAGGTGTTCCCCCTACACAGGAGGAAATGGACAAGATGGGCAAGCTAATCGAGGACGGGATGAAAGCCGGCTACCTTCTTGCAACCGAGGGCTGCATGCCGAGCGCTACCGGCGCGCGCGTTCGCCGCACCAACGATAAGTTTACTGTGACGGATGGGCCATTCACCGAATCCAAGGAGGTGATCGGCGGCCTTGCCGTCCTTCAGGCGAACTCGAAGGAAGAGGCTATCGAATTGGTCAAGAATTTCCTCCGGGTAGCCGGTCATGATGGTGAGTGCGAGCTTCGCCAGTTATACGAGGCTGACCAGGATACGCACACCCAGAGAGCGGCGAAATCCTAATCGCTGTGCGCTTCTCCGCGGCCACGCTTTCACTCGCGAAGCTATTTCAGGCTTAACTTGAAAGGTGGCCGTGTCGTCCTCTGATACCCATCGCGTCATCGATGCCGTCTGGAGGATCGAGTCGGCCAGGCTCATCGCGGGTCTCGCTCGTATCGTCCGCGATGTCGGTCTGGCCGAAGAGCTCGCGCAGGATGCACTCGTTGCCGCCCTCGAGCGGTGGCCGGAATCGGGCGTTCCGGACAACCCCGGCGCCTGGCTCATGGCCACCGCTAAGCATCATGCCATCGATCTCTTTCGACGAAACAAGCTCCTAGAGCGCAAGCACGCGGAGCTCGGTAGAGAACTCGAGAGCCAGCAGGAAATGGCCGTGGCGAATTTTGACATTGCGAACGACGACGATATCGGCGATGATCTTCTGCGGCTGGTGTTCATTTCTTGTCATCCGGCCCTTTCCACGGAAGCGCGCGCTGCGCTCACGCTTCGCCTGCTTGGCGGCTTGACCACGCAGGAAATTGCGCGCGCCTTTCTCGTCCCGGAGGCGACCGTTGCCCAGCGCATCGTCCGCGCCAAGCGCACGCTGACTGAGGCGCGCGTTCCCTTTGAGGTCCCCCGCGGGCCTGATCTTGCAGCGCGTTTGTCGTCCGTTCTCGAAGTGATCTACCTCATCTTCAATGAAGGCTACTCCGCCACCGCTGGTGAAGACTGGATGCGCCCTGCGCTCTGCGAAGATGCGCTCCGCCTCGGCCGAATTCTCGCGGGACTTGTGCCGAACGAGGCGGAAGTCCATGGTCTTGTCGCGCTCATGGAGATTCAGGCTTCGCGAGCTCGCGCTCGAGTTGATCCTTCAGGAGAGCCGATCCTGCTTCTCGATCAGGACCGCACGCGTTGGGATCACGTCCTCGTCCGCCGCGGCCTCGCCGCGCTCCAGCGTGCCGAAGTGCTCGGTGGTGCGCTTGGCCCCTATGCCCTTCAAGCCGCCATCGCCGCGTGTCACGCTCGCGCACGTACTGCGGGGGAGACAGACTGGCAGCGTATCGCCGCGCTCTACGACGCTCTGGCTCAGCTCAGACCCTCCCCGGTGGTAGAGCTTAATCGTGCGGTCGCGATCTCCATGGCCTTTGGCCCGGAAGCAGGCCTTGAGCTCATCGACGCGCTCGCGTCGGAGCCGTCCCTCAGGGCCTACCACCTCTTGCCGAGCGTACGCGGCGACCTCCTCACGAAGCTCGGCCGTTTCGACGAGGCCCGCGCAGAGTTCGAGCGCGCGGCCGCGCTCACGAGTAACGAGCGCGAGCGGAGCCTGCTCCGCGGGCGGGCCCGAGCTTGCGGGGCACCCTTGCAATGACTTCCCCGGCCTGATCCACTACATAGAGCACATGATCGTAACCGTAGCCGATCGGCAGACAAAGTCATGAGACTCATTTACGTTGCCTTATTCCTGATTGGCACGATCGCAGCGCAGCCGCAAATTTCGGAGCGCGCCCGAAAACTCCACCGCGACGCTTTCGTATTCGATGGTCACGTGCATGTGGTCGATCGCCAACTGTATCACGGCGGCGACATCGGTGACCGGGTCGCCGACGGCCAATTTGATCTACCTCGCGCGAAAGAGGGCGGCATCGACGCGATGTTTTTCTCCATCTTTGTGACGGAAGAATACTACCCGCAGCGATTTGAAACCAAGCAGACGCTCCGCCTTATTGATCTGGCGCTCACGCAGCTCAAGACCAACCATGACACGATCGGGCTGGCGCTCAACGCATCCGACATCGAGCGCCTCAACAAGCAAGGCAAGATGGCCGCGGTCCTGGACCTGGAGGGAGGTTTTGATCTCGATGGCGACCTGGGCGTGCTGCGCGACCTCTATCGGCTGGGCATGCGCTCGGCGCAGCTGTGCGCGCACAACTGGACCAACAATTTCGCTGACTCGTGCTGCTCGCCGCCCAAGTGGCACGGGCTTAACGAAAGGGGACGCGCCGTGATCCGTGAAATGAACCGGCTCGGCATGGCGATCAACGTTTCCCATAGCTCCGACGAGGCCATTTCGCAAGCGATTGATCTGAGCGCGGACCCCATTCTGGCCACCCATCACGGCCTGCGGCATTTTAACGATATCCCACGGAACATGCCCGACTGGCTTCTGAAAAAACTGGCGGCGAAGGGCGGCGTCATTGGTTTCCAAATCGGCAACGAGTTTCATAACCGCAAAGTATTCGACTGGCGGACGCAACATGCGGGCAAACCTTTCTGGGACACCACCGCAATCGGGAAAGATCAGGCGCTCACGATTGAGGATGTCGACCGCAGGGTCGCGCCCCAGTTCCCGATGGTTGGCATCAACTGCCCCGAGGACCTGAAATTCACAGCAGATGACTGGGTGGGAGTTGTGGACTACGCCATAGAATTGGTGGGCGAAGATCACGTGGCCCTGGGTAGCGACTTCGACGGAGGGCCTACGCCTCCGCGCGGCATGCGCGACATACGCGACCTGGCCATGATCACTGATGCCATGCTCCGGCGGGGGTACTCCGAAGCGCGCATCAAAAAGTTCCTTGGAGGCAACTGGCTGCGGGTCTTCCGCCAGATCACGGAAAAAAGCGGTAGCTGACGTAAGCCCGCGTTAGATTGACAGAATCTCGGGCACTATGCCATACTCCCGCCATTTGGCTGCAGCGACTTTGAACACGACAGTGCTGCTGTTACTCGCTTCTGCATTTATGGCTGCTCCTCCTCCGGCTCATCGGCCGCTCGTCGCCATCGGCGGCATCATGCACGAATCGGACACCTTCAACCCGTCCAAAACGCCGCTCGGAGATTTCACGCGTCGCCGCACGACTCCTCGAGAGCAAGCCCTGGAGGAGTGGTCGAAGAGCAACGACGAAATCAGCGGCTATATCGAAGGAGCACGCCGCCATGATCTCGATTTATTTCCGGTGCTGATGGCGTCAGCCACACCCAAGGGGCCGGTCACGGACGAGGCTTTCAACACACTCACCGGGGAATTGATCGCGCAGCTCAAGGCTGCTCCGCACCTGGACGGGTTGTTACTCGCGCTGCACGGCGCTATGGTTGCGGAGAGCTATGCGGATGCCGACACCGAGATCCTGCGCAGGCTGAGGCAAGCATTCGGCCCCAAGTTCCCCATAGTGGTCACGCACGATTTCCATGCGAATGTCTCCGAGGAAATCGTCAAGCTTTCTACTGTTCTCCTCACGTACAAGGAGAATCCACACCTGGACACGCGCGATCGCGGCATGCAGGCGGCACGCATCATGTCGGGCATCGTACGCGGCGAATTACATCCCGTGCAAGCCATCGTGAAGCCGCCCATGATTTACAACATCGTCTACCAGCATACGGGCCGGGAGCCGCTCAAGCCCATCGTGGATGAGAGTCGCCGGCTCGAGCAGAATCCGAAGATTTTGGCGGCGAGCGTGTCCGGCGGGTATCAGTATGCCGACGTTCCCGCTATGGGACCGAGCGTGATCGTGGCGACCGATAATGATGCGGAGTTGGCGCGGCGCGAAGCCCAGCGCCTCTCCGCAATGCTTTGGGCAACCCGCGACCGTTTGAAACTCGATCTTCCGGACGCTGCCGGCGCAGTGCGGCAGGCTATGGCCGCGGAGAAATTTCCGGTCACGCTGATCGACATGGGCGATAACATCGGCGGGGGTTCGGCGGGCGATAGCACATTCTTATTGAGCGAGCTTCTCAAGCAGCATGCCACTGGCTGGGTTGTGGTCCTCACCGATCCGGAAGCGGTGCAAGTTGCAGTTCGCCGCGGTGTGGGGCAGCCCTTTGATGCCATGGTGGGTGGCAAGACCGACCGGTTTCACGGCGAGCCGGTGCATATCCAGGGCAAAGTCAAATCGCTGCACGATGGCCGCTACGTTGAGGGCGAGGTTCGCCACGGTGGCGCGCGTTACCACGACCAAGGCCTGACAGCGGTTATCGAGGCCGACGGCTCCACACCGGATGTGCAGAACTTGCTCATGGTCACTACCAAACGCGAAATGCCGTTCAGTATCCAGCAACTAATCAGCTGTGGCATTTTGCCGGAGCGGCAGCGAATCTTGACGGCCAAGGGCGTGATTGCACCGCGAGCCGCTTATGAACCCGTTTCCGCCAGTCTGATCCCGGTGGATACGCCGGGGCTTACCGCGGTAAATCCGGCGCGTTATACGTTTCATCGTATCCGCCGTCCACTTTTTGGGATTGATCAATAACTATTTTGCCCGAGTATAACGGCGTTGCAGAATCGGTATGCTCTGTGGGATAGCTATTCGCTCGGGGGGAAATCCGGGGGAAATCCGGGGACAGGGTGGAGTGCACCCTTGTGCTGAGACACGGAAATTAGGGACAGGTTACATTCTGACCCGACCCGGAAAATGAGACAGGGGGTAAGTTGAGACCCAGTCGTCGGAGGTGGTCCAGAGCCCTGTCATTCCGGTATTCCCTCGCCTAAAGTAGCTCAATTGAGCCTCTCCATCAAAACCAGCCGTTCAGAAAATCCCTTCGCCCTCATCTCAGGATCAGAAGGCAGATCCACTGTTGTGTCAAGGGCGGGCGGTTTTTGCCCGACGACCGCGAACCCTTGACACGGCAGTGGATCTGCTTTATCCATGATCGGGAGGGCGAAGGGCTGGCACTCGACAGTCCGGGCGAATTCTTCCGGCGTCCGATCGTCCAGAGCACTGTGCGGACGTTTCTGGTTGTAGTCGCGGCGCCAGCGTTCCAGTTTTTCGCGCGCGTCGGTGAGATGGAAGAAGACTTCACCGTTCAGACATTCGTCCCGCAGCCTGCCGTTGAAGCTCTCGATGTACCCGTTCTGCGCAGGCCGGCCCGGCCGGATGAAGTCCAGCTTCACGCCAGCCTGGTGAGCCCAAGCGTCCATGGCTTGGCCGGCGAATTCGCTGCCATTGTCCGTGGTGATCGACTCCGGCACGCCGCGGACTGCCACCAGATGCTTCATTCGCTCGACGACTTTCTCGCCCGTTTGCGAACGATCCGCATACGCGCACAGGCATTCCCGCGTGTACTGATCGACCACCGTCAGGATGCGGAACCAACGGCCGTCCACCAATCGATCACTCACAAAATCCATGCTCCAGCGCTGGTTCGGCTTCACGGCTCCGCTCAACGGAACCCGCACGCGCGCTGCGCGTTTCGCACGTCTCACTGTGTGCACCTGCAGACCTTCCTCTCGATACAGACGGTAGACCCGCTTGGCATTTACCTTCCACCCCTCGCGCCGCAGCAGAATGGTGAGCCGCCGATATCCGTACCGAACCCGACTACCTGCCAGATCCCGCAAGCGCATGCGTAGTTCCGCCTGCACATCTCGCCGACTCTGGTACCGGTTGATCCAACGCGTGATGCCCATCAGCCCGCAGGCTCGCCGCTCACTGAGCTGATACGCCTGGCGCACCTTGCGTACCAGCTCGCGCCGCCTCGCGGGCTTCAGGCCTTTTTTGATAGCACCTCCTGCAGAATGTGCTTGTCTAGCGTCAGGTCCGCCACTAAGGTCTTCAGTTTGCGATTCTCTTCGCGCAACTGGCGCAGCTCGCGCAGTTCGTTCAAGCCTAGGCCAGCGTACCGACGCTTCCAACTGTAAAAGGCTTGCTGCGAGACGCCCATCTCGCGGCAAATGTCGCTCGCCTTCTTGCCCGCTTCCGCCTGGCGCAACGCGTAGATGATCTGCTCTTCGGTGTGGCCCTTCCTCGGCATTAGTCCCCCTTCCGCTTCCGTCCAGAGGACCACATCCGGCCGCCCGTCTCAACTTTCCCGTTGTCTCGTTTTCGGGTTTTGGGTCAC
>Ga0070681_10004918_pt1 | contig 12833 bp, 8 predicted proteins | sample KBSC83BmetaG_FD_65650 | JGI IMG/M metagenome (GOLD analysis project Ga0070681, IMG submission 65650) | Corn rhizosphere microbial communities from Kellogg Biological Station, Michigan, USA - KBS C8-3B metaG | ecosystem: Host-associated > Plants > Roots > Rhizosphere | place: USA: Michigan... | reverse complement strand
GGGTTTAGTGGACACCTCAACTGCCTCGACCGAAATTCGAGGAAGGAGGTGGCCATGAAGAAGAAGCGGGGAAGAACAGCGTACAGCGATGAGTTCCGGCGCGAGGCGGTGCGACTCGTCGAGACGAAAGGCGATGCAGTGCAGGTCGCCAAGGATCTCGGCGTGCATCCCCAGAGCTTGCGGAGCTGGTGCCGGACAGCCGCGCGGCAACGGGCGGGCGCCTCAACGCCGACCCGCGTGCTCCTCGAAGAGGAGAATCGCCGGCTGCGCCGGGAGAATGAGCGCCTCAAGGAAGAGCGCGACATCTTAAAAAAAGCGACGGCCTTCTTCGCCAGGGACGAACGATGAGGTTTCTGTTCATCCAATCGCACGCTCGCATCTTTCACATCACCACGATGTGTCGGGTGCTGAAGGTGTCGAGGGCCGGCTACTATGCGTGGCGTGCACGTCCGCTTGCGGCGCGGGTACAAGAGGATCGGCGGCTTAGCGCGCGGATCCGGGTGATCTACGAAGAGACGAAGGGGCGCTACGGGAGCCCCCGCGTGTATCAGGAGCTGCGGGCATTGGGGCTCCCCTGTGGGAAGCACCGCACGGCGCGCCTCATGCGCGTCGAAGGGCTCCGGGCCAAGAGCGCGCGCCGCTTCCGCGTGACGACGCAGTCCGAGCATCCCCATCCCACCGCGCCTAACGTCGTAGCGCGCGACTTTGCCGTGACCAAGCCGACCGCGGCCGCGGCCACCGCGGCCCCTGTGTGGATGGCCGACATCACGTACCTGCCGACAGGGGAAGGCTGGCTCTACCTCGCGGTCCTTCTCGAGCGCGACACGCGGCGCGTGGTGGGCTGGGCGCTCCGCCCGCATTTGGGGCAGCAGCTCGCCCGGAGCGCCCTCGCGATGGCGCTGCAGCATCACCGGCCGGCGAGTGGGGGCGTGCATCACTCCGATCGGGGCGTGCAGTACGCAGCGCACGCGTACCGCCGGCAACTGATGGAGGCGGGGTTCACCGTGAGCATGAGTCGGCGGGGCAACTGTTGGGACAACGCCGTCGTGGAGAGCTTCTTCGGGACGCTCACGAAGGAGCTGTTGATCGACGGTCTCTTCCCCACGCGCGACGCCGCGCGCCAAGCGGTGTTTGAATTCATTGAGGTGTGGTACAATCGGCGGCGTCGCCACTCGGCGTTAGGCTACCGCACCCCCGCGGAATATGCCGAGGAGCTACAGAAAGCCAGTTAACCTGGTGTCTACAAAACCCGGGGAAGTTCAATCATCCCACACGGAACGATTCGCCATGAATTCGCGCCATTCGCGTACAAAGCTTTGTCCGGCATGGATGCCAACGAAACGTCCAAGCCGCAAAAAAGCAGATCCCTCGCTACGCCCGGGATGACAGTTAGTCGAGCTTGTCGAGCGAGCGCAAAGTAGCGATCGCCCACGAGTCGCCGACCTTGCGTGAGTTGACGCGGAACTTCGCCTTCTTGTCGTAGTTCCGACCGTTCGCGGTCCACGAGAAGGTGAACACCACCTCGGCAGTCGCGTCGGTGCTCTGGACGTTCGGGCGGCCGGGCTGCGTCCTCGTGACGCGGAAATTCGCGTCGGTCGCGCGGAGCTTCGCGAGCAGCCAGTCGAGATTCTTCTGATCGTCCGGTGAATCGACGAAGAACGACGCGGCCAGCTCGCGGCCGTCGTGGTCCTTGATGGCGTTGAGGAACCGGTCGCCACCGACGCGGAGGGCGCTCGTCGCGTCGGTGAACTTCACCTCCCGCGTCGCGACCGTCACGGGCACGCGGGCGGATTTCTCCTCGCTCGTGGCGACGATCTCGGTCGTGCCGGGCGCGTGCGCGGTCACGAGGCCGTATGCGTCGACGGAGGCAACATCGGGACGCGTCGACTGCCAGGTAACCTTGCGATCGAGCAAGTTCTCATCCTTGGCGCCGAGCGGAGCGGCGGTGACGCGAACCGTATCGCCGTTGTGCAGCGTCGCTGGGACGTCGCTCGTGATGATCTTCGCGACGGCGACCTTGCCGGCGAGGACCACATTCGCTCCCGGAATCACCTTCACGGCGATCGAGCCACTGGCGCCGTTCACCGTGCCCGTGATCGTCGCCGAGCCTTCCTTGAGCGCTATGACCCGCCCGGTGCGTGGATTCACCCGGGCGACGAGCGGTGCGCTCGAGGTCCACGCGATCGTGCCCAGCTTTGCCTTCGGATCGCTCCCGAGCCGCGCGCGCAGTGCCGCGCTGTCGCCGACCCGAATCGGCTTGAGCGCGCTGATCAAAAGCTTGGTTGCCGCCGCGGCGCTCGAGTCGGCCGCGGCAACGGCGGTCGTCTCCGCGGCTGCCGCGGGCTGAGTGTCAGCCGCGACCGGCGGGGCTGGCGACTGCACGCGCGCGGCGCTGTCCGCGAGCGCACCGCTCGACGCGACGACCTGCTCGTTGGAGGAACTCTTGAACGCCGCGATTCGCCAGGTAAGGATTGCGATCAGGAGCGCGGCGGCTCCCGCGCCGACAAGCCTGCCGCGACCGACGCGCTGCATGAGCGAGCCACGTTCGCCCGCGGTGTACACGGACGGCGGCGTCACCGACTGCCATGGCTCGACAGCCTCGTCGGCCTGCTCTGCGGCGACGACTGCCTCCTCGACGGCCGGCTCCTCGACGAGAGACGGTATGGGCTCCACTTCGTCGAGCTCGTCAGGCGGCGAGCCGAAATCCGCGTTGGGTGGCGGCGGTGCGGACGCGGACAACGAGACGATGGATTGCCGCGGATCGCTCTGCGCGAGCAGGCGACGCGCCTCCTCGAGCTCGAAGACCTGCGTCGACGAGACGTCGCCCGACGGCATCGCAATCTCCGGCGGCGGATTCACCTCGAACCGGACGGACGCCTCGACGCCGTCCGACGAGGCGGTGATCGTCGCGCGGCCTTCACGCAGCGGAAGCACCACGCCTTTCGCGTCCACCGAGACGACCTGCGGCGGCTCGGCCTTCCAGTGCAGCGGCCGCTCGATGCGAACGCCGCGAGCGCTCACGACCTCCGCGTGCAGCGGCACCGGCAGCCCGAGGTCGACGTAAGCGGGGGGCGGATCGATGAGTATCTTCGAAACAACGGGGAGCACGATCGCGACATCTCGCGACGAGACCCTGCCTTCGCAGGTGCAGGTGAGCCGAGCGATGCCGGCGCCGCGGCCCTTCACCAGGCGATCGCCGACGATCTCGGCCAACGACGTGTCGTTCGAGGCCCACCGTGCGGGGCGATGCTCGAGCTCCGCGCCGGCGGCATCAAAGAGTTTGACGCCAAGCTCCGCGGATTCGCCCACCTCGAGGACGTCGGGAACCACGGGCTCGAGCGTCGCCACTGCTGCCGGCGACACCTCGATGCGCGTCATCGCTCGCACGCCCTGGGATTCGGCCCAGACGAGCACTTCGCCCGGCGCCTTGGCGGAAACGACGCCTTCCTGCGACACGATCGCAATTGCCTCGTCCGCGCTCGCCCAGTGCACCGCCGTAGTCACGGGATCGTGACGCTTGTCGGCGGGCGTGGCGACAAGCTGCACGCGGTCGCCCGCGTGGAGCACGCCAGGAGGAAGCGACACGCTGATCATCGCGACGCGCTTCGGCACCACGTTCATCCGCACGGAGTTGTTGATGCCGGCCGCTGTCGCCGTGATCTCGACCTCGCCCGCGGTCAACGCCTGCACGACGCCGCGCGTCTCGTCGACGGTGGCGATCTGCTCGTTGCTCGAGGACCATTTGAGGCGGACGCCGGGGACGGTGTCGCCCGACGGGTTGCGCGGTGAGCCGGCGAGAGTGAAGGAGTCGCCGACCTCCACCACGTTAGGCGGAGCGAAGATCTCGATCGCCGCGACGTACGGCTTCACCGTCGGCGCCGGCGCTGGGGCGCCGCTTGTCTGCGCGGGCACGGGCGTCGCTGCCACTGGCCGCAGAACTTCGTCCGACCGCCGGAAGGGCGCGGGCATCGAGAGCTCGGCGAGCGCCGTGCGTGCCGGATCGCCGTCGCCGAGTGGGGCAGCGCCTAACGCGGCGAGCGCGTGCTGGACGGTGGGCCAGCGTTGCACGGGGTCCTTCGCGAGCATGCGCTGGACCGCCCCGTCGAGCTCCGCATCACAATCGGGCCGCAGCTCGCGAATCGACGGCGCGGGCTTCTCCGTGTGGGCGTGCATGACGACGAACGGCGATCCGCTGAATGGCGGCCGTCCTGTAAGAAGCTCATAAGCAACGAGGCCGAGCGAATACTGATCCGACGCAGCCGACACGGGGCGGGCGAGACACTGCTCGGGACTCATGTAGGTCGGTGTGCCGACGATGACGCCGGTCTGCGTCTCACCCCCACGCGACGCGCGCGGGACTCCATTTTCCCGAACGACGAGCTTGGCGATGCCGAAGTCCGTCACGACGGCGTTGCCGTCCTCGTCGATCAGAATGTTTGCCGGCTTCACGTCGCGGTGGACGACGCCGCGGCGGTGCGCGTACGCGAGCGCGTTGCCGACCATCCAGAGCAAGCCCCGCACGGTCCGGATCGGCAGGGCGCCGGCAGAGCGAACGATGTGCTCGAGCGACCGACCCTCCACGAACTTCATCACGAAGAAGTGAAGGTCTTCGATCTGGCGAACGGCGTGGATGGTGATGATGTGTGGATGGCTCATGTTGGCCACCGTCACCGCCTCCTGACGGAAGCGGCGTACCATCCCCTCGCCGGTGAGCAGCGCTGGCGACATCACCTTGATCGCAACCTTGCGATTGAGGGCGACTTCGTGGGCGAGATAGACGGCGGCCATTCCACCGCGACCGAGCTCACGCAGGATGTCGAACTCGCCAGCCGTCGCGGCGCGGAGCTTGGCCGCGACCTGCGCCCACGGATTCACCTCTTCGCCAGTCTGTCCGGCGCTGCCCGCGACCTGGCTCTCGGAGCCGAAGCGAGTACCCGTGCCGCATCGGGGGCAGAATCGATCGGCGACAGCGAGCGGTCCACCGCATCGCTCGCATCCGGCGAGCGGCGCCGCCGTACCGCAAAACGCGCAAAAACGATCGCCCGGCCGTAGCAGCTCACCACATCGGCTGCACGAAATACCGGAGGACTCCGCGGGACGACCTGTCATGCGGCAGTAACCGGGTTGAGGGAATTTAGAAAGGAGACCGCGCGAACTTGGTGCTCGGGGCGCATCTGCGCAAGATTGGCTGGCGGGCTGAGGGCTGTGGGCAGAGGGCTGTGGGCAGAGCGCAGAGAGCAGAGAGCAGAGAGCAGAGAGCAGAGAGCAGTTCACCCTCTGCTCTCTGCCCACAGCTCTCTGCCACGAAAGCCTCTTGCCAGAGATGCCATTGAATGCTTATAGTGCCAACTCGGACTAATTCCATTCCGAGGACCGAATCCGGCCATGATACGTTTCTGCATGCTCACCTCTACGATCCGCCGCATCGCGCCGACCGCGTGGATGCTGCAGGGCGACGTGCGCCCTGGCACGCGGATCTTCGGCGGGTACGCCGCCCGAGGTCGAGCACCCTAGAAACGCAGGATTCGCTGTCGTGATCCGGCCTTTCGGGTGCTTCGCCAGACCTGAAAGGCCTTTTTGCTACCCACCCGCCACCTCAGCGGATCACGGCAATGAATCACGAGATCATCAGTCGCTATATACGTCAGCCCGCGCAGCTCCCGGACGATCTGCGCGCGCGGATCGAGCTCCTGTGGGATGCCGAGCCGATTCTGCTCTACGCCCTGGCCGACCTCGACTCGGAGCTCACGCTCGGCGAGTCGTGGATGGCGTTAGGCGCGCGACACATTGCGGTGGCGCGCCCCGCGCCCGTCACCGGCTGGTCGATCGAGACGATCGAGCGCGCGCGCATTCGGGCGGTGCAGCTCACCCCTGGCCTCAGCGCGAACACGCTGCTGCTCATCGGCGCGGCCGACGAGGAGCCGCTCGCCCTCGTTAGGTACACCCAGCGCCAACGCGGCGCGTTCGAGAACATCCGCTTCGTCCTCGAGGAGGCGATCGCCGGTCGCTCGGTGACGCCCGCGCCGGAGGAGGCGGACCGCGTCTACGCGGATGCGGTCGCCCGACCCGTGCGTGACGCGCAGGCGCTCGTCGCGGGACGCGAGTCCGCGGTGATCCTCCGCCTGCTCGGCTACCTGGCACCTTACAGGCGCCAGGTCGCAATCGGTCTGGGAGCGGCGGCGATCGTCACGCTCGCGAGTCTGGTGCCGCCGTACCTCGCGGGCTTTCTCCTCGATCGCGTCGTGAAGCCGGCGCAGTTGGGGGTGCTCGCGCATGCGGACGCAGCGCGGCTCGCGTGGCTCGCCGTCGCGGCCATGGGGGCGCTGTACGTCGTGAGGCAGATCGCGGCGCACATGCGCCTGCGCCTGATGTCGGTGCTCGGTGAGTGGGTCGCGCGCGACCTCCGCTCGGAGCTGTACTCGCACATCCAGCGCTTGAGCCTGTCGTTCTTCTCGCGGAAGAAGACGGGAAGCCTGATCACGCGCGTCACCGCGGATACGGACCGGCTCTGGGAGTTCATCGCTTTCGGCGTCGTCGACGTGTCGCTGTCGGTTGTCATGCTGCTCGGCCTCGGCGTGGTGCTGCTCTCGCTCGACTGGCGGCTCGGCCTCGTGATGACGCTGCCGGTGCCGTTCTTCTGCTGGCTGATCTACTGGCACGGCGAGACGCTCAACGCGCGCTTCATTCGCGCGTGGCGGAAGTGGTCGCGGCTCACCGACGTGCTCGGCGACACCATTCCGGGCATTCGCGTCGTGAAGGCATTCAATCAGGAGACGCGGGAGATCGGACGGTTCGTCGACCGGAACGACGCGGTCACGGACGAGTTCAACCAGATCCACCGGCTGTGGACGACCTTCTGGCCGCTGCTGATGTTCGCGGTGCACACGACGACGGTGCTCGTGTGGGTGTTCGCGGTGCCGCGCTTGTTAGGCAGCGGGCATCCGCTGTCGGCGGGTGTGTTCGTGTCGTTCCTGCTCTACACGACGATGTTCGTCGCGCCGATCGAAGTCATTGGGCAAATGGTGCGGACGGTGAATCGGGCGACGTCGTCGGCGCATCGGGTGTTCGAGGTGTTGGACAGCGAGTCGGAGGTGCGGGACGTGGCGGATCCGGTGCGGCTCTCGCCGGTGAGGGGCGCGGTCGCGTTCGACAACGTGACCTTCGCTTATGACGGCGTGCGGCAGATCTTGCGCGGCGTGAGCTTCGAGGTCGAGCCAGGTGAGCTGATCGGGCTCGTCGGTCCGTCGGGCGGCGGCAAGTCGACCGTCGTCAGTCTCGTCGCTCGGTTTTACGACGCGACGGGCGGCGCGGTGCGCATCGACGGCATCGACGTGCGCACGCTCGACACCGGCCACTACCGGGAGCAGATCGGCATCGTGCTCCAGGATCCGTACCTGTTTCACGGCACGGTCCTCGAGAACATCCGGTACGGCGCGCCGGCGGCGTCGTTAGGTGCGGTGGTGCAGGCGGCGAAGGCGGCCAACGCGCACGACTTCGTCTGCAAGCTGGGACAAGGCTACGACACGGTCGTCGGCGAGCGCGGGCATACGCTCTCGGGCGGCGAGCGGCAGCGGATCTCGATCGCGCGCGCCATTCTGCACGATCCACGCATTCTCATCCTCGACGAGGCCACCAGCAGCGTCGATACCGAGACGGAGCGGCAGATCCAGGAGGCGCTCGAGCGGCTGATCCAGGGCCGTACGGTGTTTGCGATCGCGCACCGCCTGTCGACGCTTCGACGCGCATCGCGGCTGTTCGTGATCGAGAAGGGCCGGCTCGCCGAGGCAGGCACGCACCGGGAGTTGCTCGGCAAGCCTAACGGGATTTATCGCAAGCTCTATGAGATGCAATTGCAGTTGCAGTGATCGAGTTTTCGCGAAGGGACAATGGCCGCTGATACCACTGACACTGCCCTGAAGCCACTGACGGGCTCCATGCGAGGGAGAGTTCGTCGCCGCGGTTGTGATTTGCTTTGTTCAAAACCGCAAAATGCCTTTCGTGGTGTGTGGAGGTGTCGCTGCTGAGGAGACCGTCAGTGGTTTCAGGGTCGTGTCATTGGTTTCAGTGGCCATACTGTTGGACGACGAGGAGATTGATATGACCGCATTGGAGATCGAACGCGGAGAGGGGAAGGACGAGGCGATAACGCTGCGGAGCGCGCCCGACGGCCGGCTCATCGCGCACACGGCGCGCGGGCCGGTGCCAGTGCGCGTGCGACAGTGCTTTCCGTGGTCCGAGCCGCACCGGCATCTCTCGTTGCGCGACGGAGAGGACAAGGAGATCGCGCTCGTCGAGGATCCTGCGTCGTTAGGTCCGGCGTCGCGGGAGGCGCTGGAGCGCGCAGTCGCCGAAGCGGGGTTCGTGCTCGAGGTGACGCGGCTTGTGTCGATCGAAGAGGAAGTGGAGATCCGCCAGTGGGAGGTGGAGACGCGTCATGGCGGTCGCTCGTTCCAGACGCATCTCGACGATTGGCCGCGCGTTCTCCCGGGTGGCGGGCTCCTCATTCGCGACGTGGCGGGAGACCTCTATCGCCTAACCGTCACGGAGATGGACAAGAAGAGCAGGGAGTTACTATGGGCATTCGTGGATTGAAGTACGCACGACAGAAGGGCGACTGGAGGGACTGCGACTGAGAAGATGCGACTGAGGAACTGCGACTGAGGAACTGCGGTCGCCCTTCCTCGGTCGAACTTCCTACAGTCGCTCTTCCTGCAGTCGAACTTCCTGCAGTCGCCGTTTCTGCAGTCGCCTTTCCCTAGTTCCTAAAGCCTGTTCAGACCGGCCAGGGCAGCAACCTTGTAGGCTTCGGCCAGCGTCGGATAGTTGAAGACGGTATCGCGGAAATACTCGATCGTGCCGCCGAACGAGAGCACCGCCTGCGCGATGTGAATCAGCTCGGCAGCGCCGTCGCCGATCGCGTGCACGCCGTAGAGAGTCAGCTTCTCGGGGTCGAAGAGCATCTTCAAGAGGCCCGTCTCGTCTCCGAGAATCTGGCCCTTCGCCAGCTCCTCGTACTTCGCGACGCCGACCTCGTATGGGATCTTCGCCGCGGTGAGCTGCTGTTCCGTGCGCCCGACCATGGACATCTCCGGTACGGTGTAGATGCCGTAAGGGAGAAGATCCGCGGCGGCGCGCCGATGGTTGACGCCGAACATGTGGTTGCTGGCGAGCCGGCCCTGCTCACTCGACGACGAGGCGAGCGAGGGAAACCCAATCACGTCGCCGGCGGCGTAGACGTGGGGCACGGACGTTCGAAAGTTCTCATCGACGGGGATCCGGCCGCGCGGGTCGGCGGCGAGGCCGGCCGCGGGGAGGTCGAGAAGGTCGCTGTTGGCCTGCCGCCCGACGGTGTAGAGCAGCGCGCCGCCGTGCACCTTCTTTCCGCTCTCGAGGTGCGCGACGACACGCCCCTGCGTATCGCGTTCGACTGCGGTCACCGTCTCGCCGAGCCGGAACGTCGCGCCGCGGCGTCGCATGTGGTAGCTCAACGCCTCGATCATCTCCCGATCGACGAAGTCGAGGAGCGTCGGACGTTGATCGATGATCGTGACCTTGATGTCGAGCGCTGTGAGCATCGACGCGTACTCGAGGCCGATGACACCCGCACCGACGACGATCAGGTCGCGCGGCAGGTCGGGAACCTCGGGAAGCTGGTCGGCGTCGAAGATGAAGCGTCCGTCGAGCGGAATGTCCGGCGTGCACGCGGACCGAGTGCCGCAGGCGATGAGCACGTGGTCCGCCGAGACGCGGAACGGATGCGCTGCCTCCGGCTCGACCTCGAGAGTATGCGCATCGACGAAGTGCGCCGTGCCGATCAGGGACGCTACGCCATTGCGACGCAGCTGATGGTGAACGACCTCGACCTCTCGCTCGACGACGCGCTGAACGCGATGAGCGAGGTCGCGCGCCGAGATCCGGTCGCTGACGACGTAATCCTTGCCGTAGAACGTGCGTTGGCGAAAGCCGGAGAGATAGAGAATGGCTTCGCGCAGGGTCTTGCTGGGGATCGTGCCGGTGTGAACGCACACACCACCGGTCATCTCCCGGCGATCGACGACGGCGACGCGCTTACCGAGCTTCGCCGCCGCGATCGCTCCCTTCTGTCCCGCGGGGCCGCTGCCAATGACGACGAGATCGTAGTCGCTCATCGAGTGGCCCTCGCAACTCGGGACTTACTCGGACGCGGCTTGCTTCCGGCGCTGCCACCAGGCCTGCGGAGAAACGGCGGGTGCCGAGCGTCGCTCGAGCATCGTCGCGTGCCAGGTCACGATGCGCTTGGCGACCGCGTCCTTGGACTCGCCCGCCACGACCTCGAAGGGCGCATAGCGCTGGGCGTCGCCGGACACGCGGAACCACCACCACATCTCCTTCTTGCCGCCGGCACGTGCTTCGGGTGTGCAGATATAGGTTCGGCCGTCGTGCTCGAACTCGAAAGCCTCGATGCTCTTACGCATGATCCTCCGTTTTCCCGAAGCACCAGGGCGGCGTCAGATCGGTGACGTCGTCCCGGGCCGGCTCTCTCGTGTTTCCCGCGCCAACCGTGAGGTGTGAGACGCGAAACTGCCTATCGCGCTCCAGGGGAGAGCGAGCTGCAACGAGCTCCGGCTGAGTTGAATGATCTTCCGAAGCAGAACGCCGCACCAAATCAGTGCATCGATGGCACTTGGGGGCCTGGGCGCTCTCGTGCCGCGACAGAAGATCGAGGAAGGAGCGACTCGACATCGCCCACTGACTTCTGGCAATATAGCACAGGGGCGAGCGGGACGCTCGATCTGGCGGCAGAGGGCTGTGGGCAAAGAGCAGAGGGTAACTGCCGAGACGTTCACCCTCAGCCCTCCGCCCACAGCCCTCTGCCAGAAACTACTCATCCCTCACCGGACACGAGCGTCCCGTCCGCCCGGACGCCCAGAAGCCTCGAATGGAGTCGCTCCCGGTAGGTGCGGGAAAGGCGTAACTTCGCGCCGCCCTTGAGCAAAACGATGCTGTCGCCGCCGAACCAGGGCTGCACCTCGACCACCCGATCGAGGTTCACGATGTATCGCCGATGGATCCGCAGGAACTGCTTCGGATCGAGCTGGCCCTCGATACTGGTAGCCGTCGCCCGAATGAGGTGGCTCGCTGGCCCGACGTGTAATCGGACATAGTTACCGTCCGTCTCCCACCAGTCGACGTCCGTTGTTCGAACAATGCGCAGTACGCCGTCGACCTTGACGGCCACCCGATCGAGGTGCTCGCGTACCTCACGCTGGCCATCGGAGAGGTAGTCTCGCAGGAGCGCGCGAAGGCGTTGGTCCTCATCAGTCCGCACGCGGCTCTCGATGTGCTCCTTCGCCCGGTCGAACGCCTCGCCGAAGCGCGCGGTGTCGTATGGCTTGAGGAGATAGTCGACGGCATGCACGTCGAAGGCGCGCACCGCGTACTGATCGAATGCGGTGACGAAGACAACGGCCGGGAGCGCGATGCCGTCGAGCTGCTGCAGGACGCCGAAGCCGTCGAGATCGGGCATCTGCACATCGAGGAACACCATCTGTGGGCGCAGGCTGGCGATCTTGTCGACGGCGTCGCGACCGCCGGCGCATTCCGCGACGACCCGTGCCTCGCCGGTTTCCTCGAGAAGCCGAACGAGCCGGCGCCGGGCAATGTTCTCGTCGTCGACGACGATGACAGTGATCATGAGGACGATAGGGAAGTGGGCGTGGTCGACAGTGCGGCCGCGCGCTCGAACTGCGCGAGGCTGCGGGCGAGCGATTGCTCGCGGACGGCGGTGATCCCCTCCTCGTCGCTGCATTCGATCGCCACTCGGAGGTAGTCCCCGAGGCGGGCGAGCAGCTGCTCCGTGCGTCGCGGCGACGGAGCGGGGCGCGCACTCACCGCCTCGATCACTCGGTCGAGTGCCTTTAGCACCGCCGGTGGAATCTCCTGGAGCCTGGCCGCGCGCAGCCGTGCCGCCTCGAGCTCCGTCGAGAGTGCCGCGGCGCTCAGGGCGCGCTCGCGCATCCACTCCGTCAATTGGCGCCGGTGCCCAAGCGCGACGAGGACTGCGAGCACGAGGAAGTTCAGAATGAAGATGTTCGCATTGGCCGCGGACCAGAGGGGCAGCTTCGGCGTGAAGATGCTCCCAAGCAGCGCCTGATGTCCCACGGCGACCGCGGCCATCCCCAGGAGATACGCACCGGCACGCGGAAACCATGTCATCGTCGTGAGTGGAAAGCGCTTGGTGACAGCCATGACGAGCGGCGCGATCGCCGCCCAGAGCAGCGCGACCGTGACGTCGTGGCGGGCGAGCGTGAGGAGCGTGTACTCCCCGAGGCGGTTCCGGATCGTCAGATACGCATAGCTCTGCACGGTCCAGAGAAGCCCGCAAGCGACCCAGATCGCGAGTGCGCGCGCCACACGGATGGAGCGCGACGGTGTGGACGCAACCTCGGACGCGAGCGGCTCTTCGGCCGCGCGCTCGAGGGCGTCGTCCGGCAGCACGGCAGCGCGCGGCGCGTGTTCGGTCGCGCGTCGCGCGGGAAGCTCCACCTCGGCGACGGCGCCGCCGCCGGGCGCGTCGAAGAGCCGCAGCTGCTCGCCAGCGCCGTAGAGTGTCGAGAGCCGCTCGCGCACGTTTGTCAGGCCAATGCCGTATCCGGGTCGTGTCACGACCTGTCTCAGGCCGACGCCATTGTCGGCGACGCGAAGGACGACGCGACCATCCGCGATGCGCGATGAGATCTCGATGCATCCTGCTGCGACGCGCCCAGTGAGTCCATGCCGGATCGCGTTCTCGACGAGCGGCTGGAGCACGAACCGCGGAACGAGACAATCGAGCGTGTCTCCGGCGACGTCGT
>Ga0070681_10004917_pt1 | contig 12834 bp, 13 predicted proteins | sample KBSC83BmetaG_FD_65650 | JGI IMG/M metagenome (GOLD analysis project Ga0070681, IMG submission 65650) | Corn rhizosphere microbial communities from Kellogg Biological Station, Michigan, USA - KBS C8-3B metaG | ecosystem: Host-associated > Plants > Roots > Rhizosphere | place: USA: Michigan... | reverse complement strand
AAGCATCTTCTTATCATTGCCCACATGCACCAGCACCTGGTCTACAAGGCCAAGATCAACCTGGAAGAGAATTTTATGAGTGGGGGCACGATCCCTACCAGTCAGTTACCTTCCGGTGTGTTACAGGTCACCATTTTCAATTCGGAGATGGTCCCATTGGCAGAGCGGGTATTATTTGTCAATAACCATGAGTTCCTTTTTATGCCTCAGATAGCGACTACGTTGAAGAGTGTGGCCCGGAGGGGAAAGAACAGCCTGGTGATCGAAGTGCCCGACACGATGCGATCGAACCTTTCGTTGTCCATAACCGACGCGACCGCGGATGGCGAATTTCCGGGGGAAGATAATATTGTATCGAGGTTGTTGTTGACGGGGGAAATAAAAGGATATGTACACAATCCTTTTTATTATTTCGCGGGTACGGCCGATAGCCTGGTCTCTCAACTGGACCTTGTCATGCTGACACATGGCTGGCGCCGCTTCAAATGGGAGCAGCTGGCGCGGGGGGCTTTACCGGTCATCAAGAATCCCGAGCAGGATTATCTTTCCTTAAAGGTGGATGTGCTGGGTATCGATCAGTTCAAGATCGCCCGGGATGAGGCCATGACCGTTATCCTGAGCAAGAAGGATTCCAGCAAACAGATACTGTCGGTCCCGCGTTTATCCGGCACAAAATTCGGAGTGACGGGACTGATCTTTTTTGATACCGCCACGGCCTATTATCAATTCAACGCCAACCGGAATCTTTCCAACCAGGCGGCTGTGACCATTAACAATGGTCTTGTCAGGGGAGGGCGCAGGGCCAAGCCTTTAACGGCCGCCTTTGAGGGGTGGACGGCGGAGGATTCTGTGTATCTCCGGAGAAACCGGTATATTGCGGAGGAGACGACCCGGACCAAGCCGATAGAAGATCAGAAAGTAAAGACCCTTGCTTCGGTGACCGTCAAAGGCCGGGTGAAGACGGATGCGGAGAAGCTGGATGAAAAATATGCTTCCGGTATGTTTGCCGGGGGGGATGCCTATACCTTCGATGTAATGGATGATCCTTTATCCTCTGCCATGATGGATATCTTCCAGTATCTGCAGGGCAAGGTCGCGGGTTTGCAGATCACCCTGGGTAATGGTCCCGGCGGCGCGCCTTCGCTGAGCTGGCGGGGTGGGCGGCCGAGTCTGTATCTGAATGAGATGCCGACGGATGCGCAACAGCTCCAGAATACTCCTGTGACGGATATCGCAATGGTAAAGGTTTTCCGTCCGGGGTCGGGTGTCGGCTTTGGCGGCGGCTCCGGCGGTACGATCGCTATCTACACGAAGAAGGGCGGTGATCAGCGGACCAATGATCCGAATATCAAGGGGCTGGACAGGGCTCCGCTGATCGGGTATTCCGCCGTGCGGGAATTTTATTCTCCGAACTACCTTGAGAATTCTCCGTTGAATGAAGGCGCGGATCTGCGTACTACCTTATACTGGAAGCCGTATATCCTTACGGATAAGGATAATAAGAAGGCGACTATCGATTTCTTCAATAATGACATCACCAAAAAAATGAGGATCGTCCTGGAAGGCTTTAACGAGGATGGCAAGCTGACGCATATCGAGCAGATCATCCAGTAAGGGCCGGGCGGCTATAGTATATCATGCAAATTTCGGCTATTGTTTCCTGTCTGGAAGCGCTTGCTCCACCTTCTTACCAGGAGTCCTATGATAATACGGGGCTGCTGACGGGTAGTGGGGACCGGGAGTGTACGGGCGTATTGGTGACGCTGGATGCTACTGAAGCAGTCATACGGGAAGCGATTGCCCGGGGGTGTAACCTGATCGTGGCGCATCATCCTATTATTTTCAGTGGGCTAAAGAAGATCAACGAAAAAAACTATATCGGGAGAGCGGTGATTGCCGCCATCAAGGGAGAGGTGGCTATCTATGCTATCCACACCAACCTGGATAATATACTGGTGGGGGGTGTGAACGGGAGGATCGCGGCGAAACTGGGTATCGGCGGAGGCAGGCCGTTGCTGCCGCGGGAGGGCACGTTACAAAAGTTGTTTTGTTTTGTACCGACCGCACACCTGGAACCTGTCAGGGCGGCCATCTTTGCTGCCGGTGGGGGTCATATCGGAGGGTATAGCGAATGCAGCTATGCCACGGAAGGGGTGGGCACTTTTACCGGTGGGGAAGGGACGCAGCCCTTTGTGGGGCAGCCAGGCAGCCGGCATGAGGAGCCGGAGACGCGGCTCGAGGTCATTCTTCCCAGCGCTGTCAGCCGGACGGTGGTGCGGGCGATGATCGCCGCCCATCCGTATGAGGAGGTAGCTTACGACCTGGTATCCCTGGCCAATATGCATCCCGGGGTCGGGTCCGGGCTGGTGGGGGAACTGGCGGGGGCGGTGGAGGAAAAAGTCTTTCTGGAGCGGATCCAGGAGGTATTCCGGGTGCCGGTTGTTCGTCATACCCGGCTGACGGGCCGGCCGGTCAGGACGGTAGCTGTTTGCGGAGGAGCGGGTAGTTTCCTCATTTCCAAAGCTTTAGCTGCCGGAGCCGACTTTTACATTACCTCGGATGTCAAATATCATGAGTTTTTTGATGCTAATGATCAACTGGTGATCGCCGATATCGGTCATTTTGAGAGTGAGCAATATACGGTTGATCTGCTATTTGAGGTTTTGCAGGAAAAATTCCGTAATTTCGCGATCCTTAAATCGGATACCCGGACCAACCCGGTCCACTATTATCTTAGATAGCGGGAAGCGGCCTGGCCAACGGCGGGGTCTAACACAAAATAAAACTATGTCAAACGTAAAAGAATTCTCTGTTGAGGAAAAGCTCACATCGCTGGTGACCCTTCAAAAAGTGGAGTCAAAGTTAGACGAGTACAAAATATTAAAGGGTGAATTGCCTATGGAAGTCTCCGATCTGGAGGATGAGATCCATGGGTTGCATGCCCGTCAGACCCGTGTGGAAGAGGAGATCAACGGTATCCAGGAATTCATCAACCAGAAGAAGGAAGCCATCAAAGAGGCGGATGCGTTGATAAAGAAATATGACAAGCAAAGTCAGAATGTAAAGAACAGCCGTGAATTCGAAGCGATCAATAAGGAGATCGAGATGCAACAGCTGGAAGTCAAGTTAGCGGAGAAGCATATCAAGGATGCCAACGAGGAGATCGCCGAGAAGGTGCAGTTGTTGGAAAAGGCGAAGAAGAATATCGCTACCAAGGAGGCTGTTCTGAAGAATAAGAAGGATGAATTGGACAAGATCATCGCTACTACGGAAAAAGAAGAAAAGCATTTCAATAAATTATCGGTCGAAGCGCGGGACAAGGTAGAATCCCGGTTGCTGCACTCCTACGATCGTATCCGCGGTAATTACCGGAATGGCCTGGCGGTAGTGCCGGTCGTGCGGGATGCCTGCGGTGGTTGTTTCAATGCCATCCCTCCCCAGCGTCAGAGTGAGATCCGTCAGCGCAAGAAGATCATCGTATGCGAAAACTGCGGCCGTATCCTGGTGGATAATGAGCTGAATGATTCCATCGAAGTGAAGTAATCGGCCGTGTCTGCCCGGACCATTTTTTTTGCGCTGCTGCTATTTCCTTTCCTGTCTTACGGGCAAAAGCATTTTGATTTCAATACCGGTTGTCAGCAGGCTTACCGGGAGATCGTTCAGTTAAAGCTGGAGACCGGAAGCCGCATCCTGGAAGCTGAGAAAAAGCGGGACCCCGACAATCTTATCCCGGTCTTCCTGGAGAACTACATCGACTTTTTTATCCTTTTTTTTAATGAGGACCCTGCCGGGTATGCAGCCTGGAAGGACAGGTTGGACCGGCGGATCGCCTTGATGAATGAGGGCCCCGAGTCTTCTCCTTTTTACCTTTTTACACGTTCCGTTATTCATTTCCAATGGGCGGCTATCAAGATCAAGTTTGGCTATAACTGGGAAGCCGGTTGGGAATTTCGCCGGTCGTTCCTGCAAAGCAGGGAGTGTCAGAAGAAATTTCCCGCCTTTGGCCCGGCCACTATGCTAAGCGGAGCGATGCAGGTGGTGGCGGGTACGATCCCCGATGGCTATAAATGGTTGAGCAGCCTGCTGGGTATCAAGGGGAGTGTCACTACCGGTATGCAGCAATTGGAACGTTTTGTCGGTGCGACGGATGGCTGGGCGTCCCTATACCGGGATGAGGCGATCTTTTATTATTTGTATCTGCAATTCTATATCCAGAACAAGCAAAGGGAGGTTTTTTCCTTTATCCATGATCATAAGCTGGATGTACGCAACAATCATCTCTACACTTATCTCGCCGCGAACCTATATATCAATGATCATCAGTCGGCTGCTGCGGCTGCCGTGCTCCGGCAAAGGAATATGGCCGCTGACTATCTGGATATGCCGGTCTGGGATCTGGAGATGGGATATGCCTGTCTGAATCATTTGGAGCCGGGTGCGTACGTCTACCTGGAGCGGTTCCTACAGACATTTCATGGGCGATTTTATGTAAAAGATGCCAACCAGAAGCTCAGTTGGTATTATTATCTGAGGGGCGATATGGCAAAGGCCGATAGTTTCCGGCTGTTGACGATCCGGAAAGGCAGTGCGGAATCGGATGCGGACAAGCAGGCCCTGAAAGAGGCGCGCAGCGGGCGTTGGCCTAATAAGACGCTGTTGCGGGCACGGCTGTTGAGTGACGGAGGATATTTCGGGGAGGCTTTGCAGACGTTGCAGGGCGTGAGCTCCTCTGATTTTACGTTGCCGGAGGAACGATGTGAGCTGGCGTACCGGCTGGGCAGGATCTATGATGGACTGGGGCGGAGCGAGGAGGCGATCGGCGCTTATCTGACGACGCTGAAGACCGGTGAGCGGCTGAAGGAATATTATGCTGCCCGGGCGGCTTTGCAAACCGGGTATATCTATGAACAGCGGGGTGACCGGGAACGAGCTATTTCCTTTTTTGAGAAATGTCTTTCGCTAAAGGATCACGATTACAAAAACTCATTGGACCAGCGGGCAAAGGCGGGGATCGCCCGGTGTAAGGGGGAGTAGGGGCGGCACGGCAGCGGGAGCCGTTGGGGTAGAGCGGTGGAGGCGGTGCTGTGGGAATCTTGTGCGGGGACGAATGGGTGAAATCCTTAATTTGCCGACGCGGAGGCGCCGGTAGGGCGCCGGTGAAATTACTATGCTACAGAAGCTGCATATACAGAACTATGCCATTATCGATGAGCTCAACATCGAGTTCCCGGGTCATATGAATGTGATCACGGGGGAAACGGGGGCGGGGAAGTCCATTCTGATGGGAGCGTTGTCGCTGATCCTGGGGGATCGTGCCGATATGGGTGTGTTGTTACAACGGGATAGGAAGTGTGTGGTGGAAGGTGGATTTGCGTTGGATGGCCGGCAGTCTGCTGCGGCTTTCCTGAAGGAGAACGATCTGGAGGTCGATGAGGAAGTAGTGCTACGCAGGGAGATCGCGACCTCTGGCAAGTCGAGGGCTTTTATCAATGATACGCCGGTGAACCTGGAGCAGTTGCGGAAGCTGAGTTCGTTGCTGGTGGACCTGCACAGGCAGTTCGATACCCTGGAACTGGGAGAAATGGATTTTCAACGGGAGGTATTGGATGCATTGGCGGGACAGATGGTGGCGGTGGAAGCCTATCGTGTTGTTTACCGGGCCTGGCAGGCGGCGGGGCGCGAGCTGGCCGTATTGCAGGAGCAGAAGGCACAATTCAGTAAGGAGATGGATTATCATCAGTATCTTTTTAATGAGCTGGAGGAGGCCGGGTTCCGGGAGAACGAGCTGGAAGAAATGGACCAGGAGCTGAAGCTGTTGAATAATGCGGAAGGGATCAAGACTGCGTTATCGAAGGTCTATTGTGAATTAAAGGAAGGGGAGCAGCCGTTGGTACAGCAACTGCGGTCGTTGCAGCATTCGCTACAGGCTTTTGCCGCCTTTCATGCTGAACTGCCGGGTCTGTCGGAACGGATGCAGTCGGCGCAGATAGAATTGCAGGACATTGCCGGCGAAGTGGAGCGGATCACGGATGAAGTGAACTATGATCCCCGGCGGATCGAAGAGATCAATGAACGTCTTTCCCTGGGATATAAGCTGTTGAAGAAGCATGGCGTATCGACCTCGGGAGAATTGCTGACGATCCAGCGGGAACTGGAGGGGAAGCTACAGGCTTCGTTGAATGTGGATGATATTATTGCGGCGAAGGAAAAAGAGGTAAGCCGGTTGTTACAGGATGCGCAAAAGCAGGCGATGGCCTTGTCGAAGAAACGACAGGCGCAGGCGGCTCCGCTGGAGGAGCAGGTCAATAAATTATTGAAGCAGGTAGGGATGCCCAATGCCCGGCTGAAGGTACAGGTATCGGCTACGGGGCTGAACCCGGCAGGGATCGACCACATCGAGTTCCTTTTTGATGCCAATAAGAGCAACCGTTATGAGCCGATCCGGAAGGTGGCGTCGGGTGGGGAGTTGAGCCGGCTGATGTTGTGTATCAAATCGCTGGTGGCGGAATCAATGGATCTGCCTACGTTAATTTTTGACGAGATCGATACCGGTATTTCCGGGGAAGCGGCCCGGCAGGTCGGGATCATCTTAAAGGAGCTGTCGCGTAAGCGGCAGGTCATCTGTATCACGCATCAGCCGCAGATCGCCGGCAAGGCGGATGCCCATTATTTTGTCTATAAGCAAGTCAAGGGAGAATCCATCCAAACCAATATACGTCTGTTGACCCGCGAAGAGCGTATCACGGCGATCGCGCAAATGCTGGGAGGGGAGAAGCCGACGGCTGCCGCGTTGGAGAATGCAAGAGAAATGGTCATGTCATGAAGACCCCGGCGCTGCTTATATTTCTTTTTCTGGTGGTAGGTCTTATTCCTGTCTTTTTTATCAATCGATGGATGCAGCGTGTCATGCGACCGAGGGAGTCGGCGGGGAAGTTTTTTCTTTTTCTTTTTGCGAATTTTCTTCTTATTATAGCTTATACGGTGCTGCTGGTGGGGTTGGTGGTGCGGGTATTTTGATGTAGGTTTGGCCCCAAATTTAGGATGCATAAAAATTCAATCTATGTCATACAACCTGCTAAAAGGGAAAAAAGGGATCATATTCGGTGCATTGGACGATAAGTCTATCGCCTGGAAGACGGCTTTAAAGTGTTATGAAGAAGGCGCTCAGCTGGTATTGACGAATGCGCCGGTGGCGTTGCGGATGGGGGAGATCAATAAATTAGCGGAGGCGGTGAAGGCTCCGGTGATCGGCGCTGATGTAACGAATATGGATGATCTGAAGAAGTTGTTCGAGGAATCGATGAAACATTTTGGCGGAGGGATCGATTTTGTGTTGCATTCCATTGGTATGAGTCTGAATGTGCGGAAGGGGAAGCATTATACGGATATCGACTATGAATGGAATAAGAAGACGCTGGATATTTCGGCTATGTCGTTGCACCGGGTGTTGAAGACGGCCTGGGACATGGACGCGTTGAATGAAGGCGCCAGCGTGGTGGCGCTGACTTATATCGCGGCACAACGCGTTTTCCCCGATTACAATGAAATGGCGGATGCGAAGGCGTTGTTGGAAAGCGTGACGCGTAGCTTTGGGTATTTTTATGGGACGAAAAAGAAGGTGCGTGTCAATACGGTCTCGCAGTCGCCTACGCGTACTACGGCTGGTAGCGGTGTGAAGGGTTTTGACGGCTTTATCGCATATGCGGAGAAAATGAGCCCGTTGGGGAATGCGTCGGGAGATGATTGTGCGGCGTACTGTGTAACGTTGTTCAGTGATCTGACGAAGATGGTGACGATGCAGAACCTTTTCCATGATGGGGGGTTCTCGTTTACCGGTGTTACGGAGGCAGTGATCAGCCAGATGAAGGAAGAATAAGAGATACCTTGTAGTATAAACGAAAAAGGCCGGCTCAACCTTCTTTTGATGAGCCGGCCTTTTGTATGTCGTTGAGTATCAGTATTCGTCCTCGTTGAAAAAGAAGTCCTCCTGGCTTGGGTAGTCGGGCCAGATATCGTCAATACCTTCATAGATCTCTCCTTCATCTTCCAGTTCCTGGAGATTTTCCACTACTTCGATAGGAGCACCGGAACGGATAGCATAGTCTATCAACTCATCTTTGGTAGCCGGCCAGGGGGCATCTTCCAAATAGCTGGCTAATTCAAGTGTCCAAAACATCGCTTAATTTTCCGCAAAAGTAATTTTTAATACGAAACCACCAAATACCGATTGAAATTTAACTTTTATCCGGGTTATCTTGTACGTTTGTAAGGGGTTAGGAGAGCGGCTGGACTGCAGGGATCTTGACAGGGGCTCTCGCACAGCCCGGGGACTAAAAAAAAGCAGTATGTTAAAAGCCAAAGGCATTGAAAAATATTATGGTGACCTGCAGGTTTTGAAGGGTGTGGACCTGCGCATAGAAAAGGGGGAGATCGTATCTATTGCCGGTCCTTCCGGATCTGGGAAAAGTACGTTGTTGCATATCCTGGGGACCCTGGATGAGCCTGCCAAGGGCGAGATCTTTTTGCAGGACCGGCCGATCAGCCGGCTAAAAGGGCGGACGCTGGCCGCCTTTCGCAACCGGCATATCGGTTTTGTATTTCAGTTCCACCATCTGCTGCCGGAGTTCAGCGCCCTGGAAAATGTGTGTATACCCGGATGGATCGCGGGGCGTAGAAAAAAGGAGGTGGAAGAGCGGGCGTTGGATCTATTGAATGTCCTGGGGGTGGGGCACCGGGTAGAGCATAAACCGGGGGCTCTGTCGGGTGGCGAACAGCAGCGGGTGGCTGTGGCGCGGGCGTTGATCAATAATCCCGACATCGTTTTCGCTGATGAGCCGACGGGCAATCTGGATTCCGTTCATGCCCGGGAATTGCACCAGTTATTCTTTGATCTTCGCCAGCGGTATCAGCAAACTTTTTTAATCGTTACGCATAATGAGGAATTGGCCCGGATGAGCGACCGGGTCTTGCATATGACGGATGGTCTTATTAACTTGGGGGCCTGATCCGCCTTATACATTTTTATATACCTTTAACCTCTAAGTCATTATGCAAAAGACCCTCCTGATAGCCAGTCTGGCTATTTTCGTTTCTTCCTGCGCCTCTATTGTCAGTAAAAGCTCTTCTCCCGTCATTATCAACAGCACACCCCGTGAGGCGGCTGTGGAAGTCTTTGACCGGAATGGAGTCAGTATTTATTCCGGGAGGACTCCTGCCCATTTGACGCTGAAGCACAGCAATGGGTTCTTCAAACGGGCTATTTACCGGGTAAAGATATCTCTCGAAGGATATGAGAGCCGGGAGGTAACTATCGATTCGCACGTAAACGGCTGGTATTTCGGAAACCTCCTGTTTGGCGGTGTTATCGGATTTCTGATCGTCGATCCCCTCACCGGGGCCATGTACAAACTGGACACCCAGGATGTCGATGAGACGCTGGCGGCAAAGGCAAGCGGGGCTTCTCTTCAGCCGGCTATCCCTTCGTTGCAGATTGTAACGCTCAACAGTATCCCGGAGAATTTACGAAAGGATCTGGTGCGGTTGCCCTAGGTTGGGGAACAGGCATGGGTGTGCTGCGGTCAGGCCGTGGCAGAGGATGCTATTGCCTTAGACGTGGTGGGGAATGGTATGCGGCTGAGGCACGATAGGGGATCAAATGCGGGGTTGCCAGGGGATCTCGGGGACTTGTAACCGGTGGGCGATATAGCGGGCCAGTACGAACAGATAGTCGCTAAGGCGATTGAGGTATTGCAATACGATAGGTTCGATATACAAGCGGTCTTCCTGCATTTGTACACAATGTCTTTCGGCGCGGCGGCAGACACAGCGGGCTATGTGTGCCGTGGAGACGGCTATATGACCACCCGGAAGAACAAAGGACTTCATGGGCGGCAACTCTTCTTCCATCTTGTCTATTTCTTTTTCCAGGAGGGCAATATCTTCTTCTTTCAGGTCGGGTATCTTCAATTTGGGTTCCTTATCAGGGTCGCAGGCCAGGGATGAGCCAACGGTAAAGAGGCGGTCCTGGACATTGCGGAGAAAGGCGTGAAGGCCGGGAAAGAGCCCGGATTCGGGCAGGAGGGTAGTATCGGGACCTGCCTGTATGGGCGAGGAGCGGTCAAGGGTAGCCAGGTGGTCGTTCAGCAGGCCGATAAAGGAGTTCAGTTCGTCGATCGTTCCATAGGATTCGATGCGAAGATGGCTTTTGGGAACTTTGGTCCCTCCGATGAGGGAGGTTTTGCCTTTATCTCCCGTCTTAGTATATACTTTTAATGCCATGGGTGGTAGTTTTGAAGATGCCGGGTTTGGGCGCTGGTGGTTTTGTGGATGTGGATCGGGGTGTGGGTAGTTTATACGGTCGCCGGGACGGGGATGTTTCTACGGTCGCTCTCGATCATGCCGTCGCGTAGTCGTACGATGCGATGGGCATAGTTGGCGATATCTTCTTCATGGGTAACGAGGACGACGGTATTGCCGGCTGCCTGTATCGTAGAAAAGATATCCATGATCTCGGTGGAAGTCTTGGTATCCAGGTTACCGGTGGGTTCATCGGCGAGAATGAGAGAGGGGTTATTGACGAGGGCCCTGGCGATGGCAACGCGTTGCGCCTGTCCACCGGAAAGTTCATTGGGCCGGTGATGGCTTCTGTCGGTCAGGTTTACTTTTGCGAGGACTTCCATGGCTCGTTCCATGCGTTGGCGACGCGGTATTCCGGCATAGACGAGGGGGAGGGCAACATTTTCCGCGGCGGTGAGGCGGGGCAGGAGGTTGAATTGCTGAAAGACGAAGCCTATTTCGATATTCCGTACGTCAGCCAGGCTATCGTCGGGCATCTGGCTGACATCCTGTCCATTGAGGACATAGGAGCCTGCGGTGGGCGAGTCGAGGCATCCCAGAATATTCATAAGGGTGCTCTTACCGGATCCGGAGGGTCCCATCAGGGCTACATATTCATTCCGGAGGATATCCAGGGAAACCCCTTTTAGGACGGGGAGGGCCTGTTTGCCCATAAAGTAGCTTTTCCGGATCTCTTCCAGGTGTATGATAGGGGTTATTGCCATTATTTTCGAATGACTTTCGGTACTTTAAAATAAATGCCGTCGGTACCGGGAGCATTGGACAGGGCTTCCTCGCGGCTGACCGAGCCCCGGATCTCATCTTCGCGCCAGACGTCTATAGCCGGGCTCATATGCAGCAGGGGTTCGATCCCGGTGGTATCCAGCTCGCCTAATTTTTCAACGAATCCGATCATTCGTTGGAGGTCGCTGCGGATCCCTTCCTTTTCTGCGGCATTGAACTCCAGCCGGGCCAGGTTGGAAAGGTTATCTATCAATGCGTCATTGACTTCCATGCAAATGCTTTAGCAACAAAAATAATGGATTTCGCTATCTTCGCGCTTCAAAAATCGCTCCCTGTCACAAAAAATCGACGTAGGCGATCTTGTCCGATAGGACAGACTTTAGCGCTTTGACGGCTTTGCGCTAATTTAACCTAAAAGCGCAACGCCGTCACATTATATGGATAAAAAGAAAGAAATAGTTATGAGCGGCATCCGGCCCACGGGGTTCCTGCACCTGGGGAACTACTTCGGGGCTCTCCGGAACTATGTGCGTATGCAGGAGTCGTATTCCTGTTATTTTATGGTGGCTGACCTGCATGCTCTGACGACGATGGTGGAAACGAAAGAATTGAAGGGACATGTACGCCGGGTGGTGGCGGAGTATATCGCCTGCGGGGTAGATCCTGACAAGGTGGCGTTGTATTGCCAGAGCCATGTCCCCGAGACGGCTGAGTTATATCTGTTACTAAATATGCTGGCGTATGTGGGTGAATTAGAGAAAACCCCCACCTTCAAGGACAAGATACGTCTGCATCCTCAGAATGTGAATGCCGGTCTGCTGACATACCCTGTCCTGCAGGCGGCTGACATCCTCTTGCACCGGGCCAACCTGGTGCCGGTGGGGAAGGACCAGGAGCAGCATCTGGAGATTGCGCGTAATTATGTCAACCGGTTCAATAAACGCTATGCCGAGGTCTTTCCCGAACCTTATGCATTCAATTTTGGAGAGGAGCTGGCAAAGGTGCCGAGCCTCGATGGTGAGGGGAAAATGAGCAAGAGTGAGAACCAGATGGCGACGTTGTACCTGGCGGATGATGATGCGACGATCCGGAAGAAAATATCGAAGGCCAAGACCGACAGCGGGGGTGCGCCGGGAGCACCTATGCCGGATTCGGTCGCGAATCTGTTCCAGTTGTTGCGGCTGGCCTGTACGGCGGATGTCGTGCAGAAATTCGAAGCTGACCATGCTGCAGGCGCTATCCGTTATGGTGATATGAAGAAGGAGCTGGCGGAAGGGATGGTGAACCTTATCGCGCCGATCCGCGAGCGGGCGGAAGCTATCCGGAATGATGAAGCCTATCTGCGCCGGGTCATGGAACAGGGGGCAGCTAAAGCGCGGGCCAGTGCCGCTGTCACCGTACAACTGGCTAAAGAGGCGATCGGCCTTGCTTACTTTTGAGCCCTCGGAAAAAGGGCCAGCTGAGCTCCGAAGAAGGGGTAGCTAAGCCCCGGAAGAAGGGACAGTGCACAATTTCTGACGGAATGTGCGGGTTTATTAAAAAAAGTAATATCTTTTGACCCCCATGGTAAAAAACAAGAAGCCTAAGCATATAGCCGTTGCCGGTAATATCGGTGCGGGGAAGACGACTTTGACGGAAATGTTGAGTAAGCATTATCGTTGGATCCCTCAATTCGAGGATGTGGATCATAATCCTTATCTGAATGATTTTTATGAAGACATGCCTCGCTGGAGCTTCAACCTGCAGATCTTCTTT
>Ga0070681_10004914_pt1 | contig 12834 bp, 14 predicted proteins | sample KBSC83BmetaG_FD_65650 | JGI IMG/M metagenome (GOLD analysis project Ga0070681, IMG submission 65650) | Corn rhizosphere microbial communities from Kellogg Biological Station, Michigan, USA - KBS C8-3B metaG | ecosystem: Host-associated > Plants > Roots > Rhizosphere | place: USA: Michigan... | reverse complement strand
AGTACGTGGAACATGACAGCTGAGCAAGGTTTTAGTGATCCGGAGAAAGCCGCAAGCCACGGCGGAAATCAATGGTCACGTGCGACGAAAAGCGCGACCTTCGTGCACTCGGCTCACATTGCACTCATGGTGTGGTTCCAGCCGTAGCACCAGTCGACGGGAGAGTTGGTTCGGGGTTCATAATCCCGCGACGCTGCGGCGCTTCCGACGCGCGCTCGGTCGCCCACTGGCGTTCGGAGAAACCAAGGGGGCCCGCAAGCCACCCGAGCAGCAACAGGAACGTCGCGATGGGGGCCAGGAACAGTGCGAGTTGCGAGCCGACGCGCAGAAACCCTGTCCAGACAGCGGCGAAGACGAGACCCAGCGCGATAATCATCCAGCCGCCATCGCCGGCGCCCCGTGCCGTCGCAAAAAGCAATCCGGAGAAGAGGCCGGCAAGTCCGATCAGAACCGGGACGAAGGGCAAGTCGGTCTGAAGCGCACCCATCGGCCAGCCTTTCGACCGCGCAAACAGGCGGTACGTGGCGAGGCTCAGGCCCCAGCCGAGCGCCGCAACGGCCAGCAGGAACAAATTGTCGACCATCGGGGCAGCACCGGGCACCATGCGTTGCCTCTCCAAAGCCAGCGAACCGGAGGACCAGGGCACACTTCTGCCAGGACTTCGTGGCGGGCGCTAGACACGGTTGAAGATAGCTTTGGCCTCCCGCGCGGCGCCCCTACCGGTCGATTTCGCCAAAAACGATGTCGAGGGAGCCAAGAATGGCCGAGACGTCGGCCAGCATGTGGCCGCGATTGATGAAGTCCATTGCGGCGAGGTGTGGAAATCCGGGCGCGCGGATTTTGCAGCGATAGGGCTTGTTTGACCCATCAGCGACGAGATAGACGCCGAATTCCCCCTTCGGTGCTTCGACTGCGGCGTAGACCTCTCCTGCCGGAACGTGGAAGCCTTCGGTATAGAGCTTGAAGTGGTGGATCAGCGCTTCCATCGAGCGCTTCATCTCGGCCCGCTTCGGCGGAACGATCTTCTTGTTTTCCGTGACATGCGGGCCCTGACCCTCGGCGGATCTCAATCGTTCGCAGCACTGCTTCATGATCTTCGTGGATTCGCGCATTTCCTGCATGCGGATCAGGTAGCGATCATAGCAATCGCCGTTCTTGCCGATCGGAATGTCGAAGTCGAGATCGGCATAGCACTCATAGGGCTGCGCCTTGCGCAGATCCCATGCCGCACCGGAGCCGCGCACCATCACGCCGGAAAAGCCCAGCGCGAACGCGTCATCGAGCGACACGACGCCGATGTCGACATTGCGCTGCTTGAAAATGCGGTTCTCCGTCAGAAGGATGTCAATGTCCTCGACGACCTTCAGAAACGGATCGCACCACGCGTAAATGTCGTCGATGAGCTTCGGCGGCAAATCCTGGTGCACGCCGCCCATGCGGAAATATTTCGCGTGCATTCGCGAGCCCGACGCGCGCTCGTAAAATACCATCAGCTTCTCGCGCTCTTCAAAGCCCCAAAGCGGCGGGGTCAGAGCACCGACGTCCATCGCCTGCGTCGTGACATTCAAAAGATGCGACAGGATGCGTCCGATTTCCGAATAGAGCACGCGGATGAGCTGGGCACGGCGCGGAACGTCGAGTTCCAAAAGCTTTTCAGCCGCCAGGCAGAACGCGTGTTCCTGATTCATCGGCGCGACGTAATCGAGCCGGTCGAAATACCCGATCGCCTGCAGATAGGTCTTGTGCTCGATCAGCTTTTCGGTGCCGCGATGCAACAGGCCAATATGCGGATCGACGCGCTCGACAACTTCGCCATCGAGCTCGAGCACGAGACGCAACACGCCATGCGCCGCCGGATGCTGCGGCCCAAAGTTGATGTTGAAATTACGAATTTCGGTTTCGGCCATTTAAACTGTTCCGCGTGTGATTGGAGCGAGCCGCGCCTTCTTGGCCTTTTCATTGACGCGCTGTTCGTACTTGTCCCACTCGACGACCATGCGCTGATGCTCGCCTTCGCCGATGAGGTCTATGCCATCGTGCGCTTTAACATGGAAGTAGAGCCGGCGGCCTTCGACCTTGGTACATTCGGCATCGACCGTCACGGTCTGGCCCGGAACGGTCGCGGCAATATGCGACACGTTGATGTGGACGCCGAGAGATCCCTCGCCCTCGTCGAGATGCGGCGCCACGAGATTGAGGCACGTCCATTCCATCAGTCCCACCATGAAGCCGGTCGCGAAGACGGTCGGCATCAGCTGGAACTCGCGCGCCTCGGGAAAGAGATGCGGCACCGTCTTCGTCGCGGAAACGCGAAACGAAAACTGCGTGCTGGCACCTGCACGGAGCGTAGGTTTCACCGGCGAGGCCCTCACAGCCTGTCCTTAAAGTTGCGTATCGTTATATAGATATTTGAAGCCGTCGCGGCGACCGAAAAGAGCCCAATCGCGAACGAGGAGAGGCTTGGGTGCGCGGTGCGCCCGATCTCCGGGTAAATGAATTCTCCTGCCGCCGCCAGGACGATCACGCCCGTCGGAACGACGATCGTCCCATAGGGCAAGTAACGGCTGATTGCGCCGAATGCCAAACCCGCGAGCGCTCGCGGCCAATCGACCACGAATGCGGCGATCATCAGCACGAACGAGACCACCAGCCCGGCTTCGAATTCCATTCCTGCCCCGGATTTAAGATTCAATTTTAGCTTTCGACAGGTCGCGCACGAAAAGATCGTCGATCAGCGGCGCCGCGCGGCTGGCATTACGCGCGCCCAGCTTTCTCGTCCCCCGGAAGCACGTAGTTCGGACCTTCCCACGGGCTTTCGAAATCAAATTCGCGAAATTCCTGGGTCAGCTTGACCGGCTCGTAGACGACGCGTTTCTTCTCGTCGTCATATCGCACCTCGACGTAGCCGGTCAGCGGAAAGTCCTTTCGCATCGGATAGCCCTGAAAGCCGTAATCGGTCAGGATGCGGCGAAGGTCGGGGTGTCCGGTGAAGCGGATTCCGTAGAGGTCGTAGGCCTCGCGCTCATACCAGTTCGCCGCCGGAAACACGTTGTTGACGCTCGCAACGGGAGTCGCCTCGTCAGTCGTGATTTTGACTCGCACCCGCTGATTGAGGCGCGGCGACAGGAGGTGGTAGACGACGTCGAAGCGCTCTTTGCGTTCGGGATAGTCGACGCCGCAGATATCGATCAGCACTTCGAATTTGCAGCCGGGATCGTCGCGCAGCAGAGTCAGCACTTCGACGATACTGTCGCGCGCAACCGTCAGTGTCAGCTGATCATACGCACACGACGTCGATGTGACGCTCGACCCGAGGCGATCTGAAATGTGTGCAGCAAGATCGTTCAGCGCAGCCGGCATGTTGTCGTATCCGATGTTTCGAGACCGCTTACCCTCGCCTAACGCTCGATCGTACCCGTCCTGCGGATTTTCCGCTGCAACAGCAGCACGCCATAAACCAGCGCCTCTGCGGTCGGCGGGCAACCCGGCACGTAGACATCGACCGGCACGATACGGTCGCATCCGCGTACGACGGCGTAGGAATAATGATAGTAGCCGCCGCCGTTGGCGCAGCTCCCCATCGAAATGACGTAGCGGGGCTCAGGCATCTGATCATAGACCTTCCGCAAGGCCGGGGCCATCTTGTTGGTCAGCGTGCCGGCGACGATCATCACGTCAGATTGGCGGGGCGAGGCGCGCGGCGCGAACCCGAATCTCTCTAGATCGTAGCGCGGCATCGAAGCCTGCATCATTTCGACCGCGCAGCACGCCAGGCCGAACGTCATCCACATGAGGGACCCGGTCCGTGCCCAGTTGATCAGATCGTCCGTCGTGGTGACAAGAAAACCCTTGTCGGCAAGTTCGTTGGAAACGCCGGTTAAGAATGGATCGTCGGCGCTACGCTCCGCGGGCAAAGCTCCACCTGGCATACCTTCGCGCGCCCGGTCGAACACCAGACCGCCAAATCCTTCATCAGCGCGGATCACTCCCATTCAAGGGCGCCCTTCTTCCATTCGTAGATAAAGCCGATGGTGAGCACGCCCAGGAAGGCCATCATCGACCAGAAACCAAAGAGGCCGACTTCCTTGAACGCAACCGCCCAGGGAAAGAGAAACGCGATCTCGAGGTCGAAAATGATGAACAGGATCGACACGAGATAGTAGCGTACGTCGAACTTCATGCGCGCATCGTCAAAGGCGTTGAAGCCGCATTCGTAGGCCGAAACCTTTTCGGGATCGGGATTTCTGACGGCGACGAGGAACGGCGCGACCATCAGGGCTGCGCCGATGAACAGCGCGACGCCGATGAAAATCGCGATCGGCAGGTATTGCGTAGTGAGAAGGTCGTTCATCGCATCTCGTCCGGACGGCAGCGGACCCGCTGACACATTATATACGCAGCATACGGGCACGGTGTTAGCCCACACCGTTGTGCAGCGCAACTCCGTGTCACAGCGGCCGAGTCAAAGAGGCTTAGCCCATAAAATTGGCTGAATTTGTAGCAGCGGCGCACTCTCCCTGTGCGACGATCCTGCACCACTCCGGCAAATTATCGCGAAGCTGGCAGCAAATCCGTACATACCCCCTCGAAGGCTTCAGCGGACATACCAATCGTTTCCGATAGCGTCGGATGAGGCAGGATCGTCCTACCGATGTCGGTGGCGTCTGCTCCAAGTTCCAGCCCCAAGCAGATTTCGGCGATCAAATCGCCCGCATGCGTCCCTACGATGGCTCCGCCCAGCAGCCGGTGCGTTTCGGGATCGAAAAGAAGTTTGGTCAATCCTTCCGCACGGCCGTTGGCCAGTGCGCGCCCCGACGCCACCCACGGGAAGACGGCTTTCTTGAAAGCGACATTGCGGGCCTTGGCGTCCTGCTCCGTCAGACCCGTCCAGGCGATTTCCGGATCGGTGTAGGCAACGGACGGAATTTGGCGCGCATCGAAAAAGCTTTTTCCTCCGGCGGCGTTCTCGGCGGCCACGTGTCCTTGATGCACGGCCTTGTGTGCGAGCATCGGCTCGCCGACGATGTCGCCGATCGCGTAGATGTGGTGGGCGTTCGTGCGCATCTGCCGGTCTACGGCGATGAAGCCCTTGTCGCTAATATCGACGCCAGCCTTTTCTGCGGCGATTCGCTTGCCGTTCGGCTGCCTGCCGACGGCCACCAAAATCAGATCGTAGCGCTGCGGCTGCTCGGGCGCCGCTTCGCCTGCGAATTCTACATGGATGCCATCCAATTTCGCATCAATTGCGACCGCCTTCGTCTTCAGCATGATCCTATCGAAACGCGACGCATTCATTTTTTGCCAGACGGCGACGAGATCGCGATCGGCGCCCGGCATCAGGCCGTCGAGCATCTCGACGACGTCAACCCGCGCGCCCAAGACGGAATAGACGGTCGCCATTTCAAGCCCGATGATGCCGCCGCCAAGAACCAGCATTTTCTTCGGGACGGCCCGCAACTCGAGGGCGCCGGTCGAATCGACGATGCGCGGATCGCTCGGAACAAAGGGCAAGGTTGCAGCTTCGGAACCGGCGGCGATGATGGCGGACTCGAAGCGGACGATTTTGGGGGCATCGCCATCGGCGGCTGCCACCTCGAGATGATGCGGATCGCGAAAGCGTCCGGTTCCTTGAATGACCCGCACCTTGCGTGCTTTGGCCATCGCAGCGAGACCGTCCGTCAGCTTTTTGACAACGGCGTCCTTATGGGCCGCGAGTTTCGTCGCGTCGATCTGCGGCGCGCCAAACGCAATGCCTTGGGCCGATAGAGCGTTGGCGGCGTCGACAACGGCCATCGTGTGAAGCAAGGCCTTGGAAGGGATGCATCCGACGTTCAGGCACACGCCGCCGAGCGTCGGCCTTTGATCGACAAGAACCGTCGCGATACCGAGATCGCTGGCGCGGAAGGCCGCAGAGTAGCCGCCTGGGCCTGCGCCTAGAACCAGCAGTTGGCACGCAAGAACAGTCTCTCCATCAGCGGTAAATTCCGCGGTTCCTGCGATCGGCGAAAAAGCGTTTTGTGCTGTCATCGCCGTTACCTACAGGACGAGCTGGCGGATATCGCCGAGCGCATCAGCCAGCGTTCGAAGGAAGCGCGCGGCAAGGACACCATCGACCGCGCGGTGATCGTAGGAAACACAAAGCGGCAATATCAACCGCGGCTTGAACGTCGCGCCGTCCCACACTGGCTTGATGCTGGCCCGCATAGCACCGAGAATTGCCACCTCCGGCGCATTGATGATTGGCGTGAAATTCGTGCCGCCGATGCCGCCGAGACTTGAGATCGAAAACGTTCCGCCCTGGATATCCTCTGGCGTAATGCGGCCTTCGCGCATTCGTGCCGATACGGAGCTAAGCTCCTGGCTAAGCTCAAGGATGCCTTTGCGATCGACGTCCTTGATCACCGGCACGACGAGACCGTCTGGCGTATCCACGGCGACGCCGAAATTGTAATATTTCTTCAGTATCAGCGCGTCCTTTGCCGGTGCCAACGAGGCGTTGAGGTCGGGGTGCTCCTTCAGCGCCATGACGCTGGCCTTCAGCAGAAACGATACGAGCGTGACTCGATAGCCTTTGGCCCTCGCATCCTCGTCCAGTTTCCGGCGATATCCATCGAGATCAGTGATGTCCGCCTCGTCTGAATTCGTGACATGCGGAATATTCAGCCAGGCGCGATGCAAATGCGGGCCGGCAAGCTTCCTCAATCGAGATAGCGGTTTTGACTCGATTGTTCCGAATTTCGAAAAATCCTGCGCCGGGATTTCCGGGATGCCAGTCGTAACACCGGCCTCGCCGCGCGCACTTTTGGCGATGTAACGCTTGACATCGTCCTTGGTGATCCGGCCTTTCTCGCCGGTGCCGGTGACTTTGGTCAGATCGACATCAAGCTCGCGGGCCGTCCTGCGTACCGATGGGCTGGCGTGGACGCCATCGAACTCAATGGGTGCAGGCGGGCTCGGTTCACTGGAAGATGGCGCCTCGGCTCTGGTGCCGGAAGGCGCGGCCGGTGCAGGCTCCGCGAGGCCCTCCGGTTGACGCTGCTCTTCCACTTTACGCGACTGCTTTTCAGGCTCCTGAGTCCCATCAACATCGAGCTTCAAGATGGCGCTGCCTTCGCTCACCTTATCGCCGATTGCAATCAGGACCGCCGATACTCTTCCCGGAAACGGCGCAGGAACTTCCATTGCCGCCTTGTCGCTCTCGAGCGTGATGAGCGGGTCGTCGGCTTTGACCTGATCGCCCGGACCGACGAGAACTTCGATGACCGGAACATCTTTGAAGTCGCCGATATTCGGCACCTTGACGTCGACGACAGACATGGCCGGTCCCTGCCTGATGAGCCTGATTAGCTGTGCGCGGGATTTTGCTTTTCGGGGTCGATGCCGTATTTGCGGATCGCTTCGGCGACCTTGACGGACGGAATTCTGTTTTCGTCGGCGAGAGTTTTCAACGCCGCAACCGTGACGAAGTGGCGATCGACCTCGAAGAACGATCGCAAAGCTTTTCGGTAATCCGAACGGCCAAAGCCGTCCGTTCCCAAGACGCGGTAGCGGCCGGGAACGTACGAACGGATCTGTTCGGCAAAAAGCTTCATGTAGTCGGTCGACGCGATAACGGGACCCTCTCCAAATTCGGAAAGCCGTTCCGTAACGTAAGGCGTGCGCGGTGTTTCGGTAGGGTGCAGCATGTTCCAGCGTTCGACGTCGCGCGCCTCGCGGGCAAGTTCCGTGAAACTGGTGACACTCCAGATTTCGGCCGACACATCCCAATCGTTCGCAAGCAGCTCGGCCGCGGCGATGACTTCTCTCAGGATCGCGCCGGAGCCCAGAAGCTGAACCTTATGGCGGCCCGCGGCTTTGGGTGCTTCGCGGAAGAGATACATGCCGCGCACGATGCCGTCTTCGACCCCCAGGGGCATCGGCGGGTGTTCGTAGCTTTCATTCAAGAGCGTCAGATAGAAAAATACGTCTTCCTGATCGGTCAGCATGCGCTTCAGGCCGTGCTGGATCAGGACCGCGACTTCGTAGGCAAAGGTCGGGTCATAGGAGACGCAATTCGGAATCGTCGCGGAAAGAACGTGGCTGTGGCCATCTTCGTGTTGCAGCCCTTCGCCATTCAGCGTCGTGCGGCCGGACGTACCGCCGAGAAGAAAGCCCCGCGCCCGCATGTCGCCGGCCGCCCATGCAAGGTCGCCGACGCGCTGAAAGCCGAACATCGAATAGAAGATGTAGAATGGCACCATTTCGACATTCGACGTCGAGTAACTCGTCGCCGCCGCCATCCACGACGCCATCGCGCCGGCTTCGTTGATGCCTTCCTGCAGCATCTGGCCGGTCTTGTCTTCTTTATAAAACATCAGCTGATCGGCATCCTGCGGCCGGTAAAGCTGGCCCGTTAAGCTGAAGATCCCGAACTGCCGGAACATGCCCTCCATGCCGAATGTGCGCGCTTCGTCAGGCACGATCGGAACGATGCGTTTGCCGACCGTCGGGTCGCGCATCAGGGTCGTCAAAATCCGGACGAACGCCATCGTCGTCGAGATTTCCCGGCCCTCCGTGCCCTTCAATTGCGTTTCAAAACTTGACAGCGACGGAACTTCGAGCGGCTCAGCTTTTCGCCGCCGAACCGGCAATGAACCGCCGAGGGCTTCGCGCGTCTTGCGGAGATAGTTTGCTTCAGGCGAATCCGGCGCAAAGCGTATCAGCGGCAGGTCGATGAGATCAGCATCGGCGATAGGAACACGAAACTTGTCGCGGAAATGCTTAAGAGCCTCGATGTCCATTTTCTTCGATTGATGTGCCAGCATCGTCGCTTCGCCGGCCGGCCCCATGCCGTAGCCCTTCACTGTCTTGGCGAGGATGCACGTCGGCTGATCTTTGTGGCGGACGGCGGCGGCGTAGGCGGCATAGACCTTAGACGGGTCATGGCCGCCGCGCGTCAGCCGCCAGATCTTTTCGTCCGACCAGTCGGCGACGAGCGCGGCAGTCTCGGGATAGCGGCCGAAGAATTTCTCACGAATGTAGGCGCCGTCTTTCGACTTGAAATCCTGGTATTCGCCGTCAACGCATTCTTCCATCAACTGCGCCAGCTTGCCGGTCGTATCGCGCGCGAAGAGTTCGTCCCACTGGTAGCCCCAGACGACCTTGATGACGTTCCAACCAGCGCCGCGGAAGTTGCGTTCGAGTTCCTGAATGATTTTTCCGTTGCCGCGCACCGGGCCGTCGAGGCGCTGCAGATTGCAGTTAATGACGAAGATCAGATTGTCGAGCCGTTCGCGTCCGGCGAGCGAGATCGCGCCAAGGCTTTCAGGCTCGTCCATCTCGCCGTCGCCGCAGAACACCCATACGTGGCGATCTTCGGTATCTGCCAGCCCGCGGTTGTGAAGATACTTTAGGAAGCGCGCCTGATAGATCGCCATTAGCGGACCGAGGCCCATCGAGACGGTCGGGAACTGCCAGAAGTCCGGCATCAGCCAGGGATGCGGGTAAGAGGACAATCCGCGCCCGCCTACCTCCTGTCTGAAATGCAGCATCTGGGATTCGGTCAATCGGCCTTCGAGGAAGGCGCGCGCGTAGATGCCGGGTGACGAGTGGCCCTGGATCATGATCAGGTCGCCGCCATGATGCGCCGACGGCGCATGCCAGAAATGCATAAAGCCCGTCTCATAGAGCGTGGCTGCGGACTGATAGCTCGCAATGTGTCCGCCAAGTTCGGATGAGTCCTTATTGGCCTTCAGAACGATAGCCGCCGCGTTCCAGCGGATGGCCGCGACGATGCGATGCTCGATCTCGCGATCGCCGGGATGCTTCGGCGCGTCCTCGACGGAGATGGTATTGCGGTAGGCGGTATTGGAGGCGAATGGGATATAAGCGCCGCCGCGCCGGGCAGCGTTGACCACTTCCACGAGGATGTCGTCGGCCCTGCCAGTGCCTTCAAAGGCGATAACCGACGCTATGGAGTCGGTCCACTCGCGCAGTTCGACATCGTCGCCTTGCTGATCCCGTCCCATATCTCGTCGGGAATTCGTCACAGTAGAAGATGCACGGCGGGGCCAAAGAGTTCCCAAGCCCGTCGCCGGTCAGGCGCCCGGGAGGCTTATCGCCGTTTGGTTTCGCGCCCGCCCCAAGGTGCTCGATTTGGGTGGGCAATCGTCAGTCCCCGGTCGAATATTCTGACTTTTGCGGTCGCGAGTCGGGTAGAATACCGCTGAGCGGGACACACCTAGGCTGGAGGACGCTATGCCAGAAAGCGCGTTGTCGACGTTTATCATTCTCGTCGTGATCGGTATCGTTGTCGGACTGATCTTCAACCGTTACGGCCGGGGCTGGCTGGGTCGCCAAGTGGCCGATGCCACCGGCGTTGGCGATATTACCTACAGCCTTATCGGTATCGCGGGCTCGTTCATGGGTTACCATGTCGGCATCATCCTGGGCCTGCTGCCATCAGCTCTGCTCTATCTCATCGCCATCATTGGTGCCGCGTTGACGCTATGGTTGTGGCGAGGCAGGTGAGAACCACGACGGGCATAGACGCGATCGCCCCAGGCATGGGGCGTTCGCAAAGCCGCCGTAGATGAAGACGGTATGGAGTGGTATCTCCGCGTTGGCGCTGTGCCCGGCACTTAGCTGTCCAAGGAATTTTCAGTGATGCGTCAAATTTTTGAAGATCGCGGCTTTCAAATCCACGCAATGGCGTACGCCGCGGTCAACATTCTTCTGATCGTGATCAATCTCACGCTAACTCCTGAACATTTATGGTTTTATTGGCCGCTTATCGGCTGGGGCATTGGCCTCGCCGGCCACGCCTATGGGGTCCACCGGAAATTGCAGGGACCACCTCAACGGCGCCGACCCGGATCGTAACGCGGTTCTCGTAACCGCGTTTTTTTTCGGGCGTGCTCGTAGCGGGATCGGCGACCCGTTTAATCGACCCCGCCGGGTTGCCAAATCAGCTGTTCGTTGCGACGCACGATGCCGTACAACCGCGCTACGGCCCGGCCATGATCCTGCTGTCGTTCCCGCAGCGCCTCGATGACGGTCGCCTTTGCCGACGCCGGCCATAGCTTCGATTGTGTTTCGTGAATTTGCACGGCGAGTTCACCAATAATCTCGCAATGCCAGAAGATTGCATCCTCGACGGTATAGGCGTCCAGCGCTTGCTCGGAGCATCGCCCCAGATAGTTAGGTGCCGCGTCCGCTTTAGCCGGGCTTAACACGGTTCCGCTTTTCGGCACGTCCGGCGCTCTCCGCTTCCGGCTATGGCGGACGGCGAGTGCGATCAAGAACGACGTCCATTTTTCGCTGTTATTGAGCCAATTCCGCAGCGGACTTCCCAGAGATCTCCCAAAGCTTTGAAAGTCGGGATTTTCCGGCATGACTGGAACTCCCTTCACGGCGCCTTGATCGAGGGCCAAAGCGGTGTACCGGTATAGCGCCGGCCCGCTCAAGCATTGACGCTTTATTGGCTGCTTTAGTTCCAGCACGCAGGCTTAAAGCCTGCCGGGGTGGACCGCATGGGCGAGCTTAAAAAGAGGGTTCGCCCGAGAGACGCGCATTATTCAAAAGGATCGAGCGGCCTGTTCAAGCCGAGGCAAACGTCGCGGCGATGCAGGTAATAGCATCGGTGACCGTCATAATAGTCGTCATAGGCGAATGGATCTCCGGCGTAGGTGGCAAAGCCAAACCCTGGTCCGTACGGCGGCCCCCGTCTTGAATAGCCTCTTTTTAGGCGGACGTTATAGCTCGAGTGATAGCTGGAGTGGCCGGTGATATGACCTCGGTGCGCGTGGTACAGTGACGTCGCGTCAGCCAGCGGTGTGAACGCCGTCAGAGCTAACCCAGCCACGAGGATCGTGAGCGTGCTTGCACAATGGCTCATTTCAAGCCTCGATCTCATTATGGTTCGTCTCAACATCCGGCTTAGTCGAGCGGAAAGCCCCGGCCTCAAATATGCTAGAGGACCGGGGCTCCCAGGCATACCAGGTATTTCTAGGCCCCTCACAAGTACCGGAGAGTCCGCAAAAGCGGGTTTGTGAAGACAGGTACTCTTTGGAACCTATGATGAGGGGGTGCGAACACCGCGGTCATCAACGGAACTACCGGCGAGTCTACACAATGGTTTCGTGCCAGGCGGGGGTTTTGCAGATAAAGTTAAAAGTGCCGCGATGTAGCGTTAATAACGTAGCGTCTCGCGACATTGAACCGTTCGGTTCTACCGGCATGGGTTTGCTTATCGAAAGTCGCTCTGCCGCCGCAAAATTTGCAAGCGAGGGCTCTCTTCCGGCGGCCAAGCCGGACGGTCAGATCCGTGAGTGGAGTTATCGGCAAGGTTTGCCGGTGATGCTACCTTGGAGATAGGCGCGCGATCGACCCGGAATTCCCGTTTGAAAAAACGCGTCAACTTCCGCGGCTTCCGTCAGCATTTCGGCAATGTCATCTGGCGTCAACGGTTCAGGCAAAAGCGTCTTCGGCGTATCTTGTCCGATGGGCGGAGAAATTGTTTTGGGCATCACGCAAACTCACCAACTTTGGGACGCCAGTACTTCAATGCGGTAAACCATGTTCAAACAAGAGGTTGTCGCAAGGTGGGATAGACCGAGCATCCGCGCTGCAGCACGCGACGAAGACTTGCGTAAACGAAACGCGGGGGATCAACTCTTCTAATGGCTCTACGGTCAAGCAGTTCGCTAGGGTCGGCGCTTTCGCTGGCACTGCCACGATTGAGAATCGAGACAAAGAAAGATGTTACGGTCGGCTTCCTGGCTCCGCTCTCCGGAAAACTGAAGTCTTGGGCCGAGCCCGGGTATCACGGGTGCTTGATCTGGAAAGAGAGGGTCA
>Ga0070681_10004913_pt1 | contig 12834 bp, 11 predicted proteins | sample KBSC83BmetaG_FD_65650 | JGI IMG/M metagenome (GOLD analysis project Ga0070681, IMG submission 65650) | Corn rhizosphere microbial communities from Kellogg Biological Station, Michigan, USA - KBS C8-3B metaG | ecosystem: Host-associated > Plants > Roots > Rhizosphere | place: USA: Michigan... | reverse complement strand
CCGGCGAGACCGCCAAGCCGCTGATAGGCCGGGAACGGCAGTCGTATTTCGCCGTTGACGGTCTCGCGTTCCTCGAACAACTGCTGCAGCGTGAACTGCAACAACGGCAGCATGTCCGGCCGATCGGCGTCGCGTAGGAGCCGATCGTCGAGCCGTTCGCCTGTGGCCGCATCGGTCTCAAAGACGAGGGCCGCTGCGTCGGCGGGGCGCCGGACGATCTCGGCGAGCTCGGCGGGGCCAGGCGGCGCGAGGTCGTAGGAGGCACCGCGCGTCTTCAAATCCAGCAGTCCAGCATCGACGACCAGTCGTTCGTACAGGTCCGCGCGCAGCGTCGTGATGATCCAAGCGCGGCCGCTCGCCAGAAGCGCAGCCATGAGCTGCGTGAACCCGCGACGCTGCTGCTCCCGCAGATCGCCGGCAAAGAGCTCGTCGAGCTGATCGATGACCAGCACCAGATCGGCGCGCACGGGACGCTCGTATCCCGCGGACCGTCGCTCTGCCTCCCCGGCGCGATCGAGGGCGCGAACGATCGACCGGACGGAACTCTCGTCGCCGTGCGCGAGGACCTCCGCCAACGCGGCCGGTGTGTCGAAATCGCCCTCGCCGATTTCCTTCAGTGCCAGCGCTGTTGTCTGCTGGTCCGTGGCGGCGTCCGCTTCGCCACGGAACAGACTGACCGCCAGCGACATCGTCGGGCCGTCCGGCGAGGCACTCGGGCGCATCACCGCAACACGCCAGATGTCCACTGCCGGGACGACGCCCGGCGTTGTAAGTCGAGGAACGAGACCTGCGCGCGCGAGCGACGACTTCCCTGCTCCGCTCGGGCCGACGACGAGAAGAAACGCTACGCCTCGCGTGGCCGCGTCCTTCAGCGCATCTGTCGCTGCCGTGATTTCGCGCGAGCGGCCGAAGAAGACGGACGCGTGGCTGCTATCAAACGCTGCCAGTCCTCGAAACGGCGATCCCTTCGTTTCAATCGGCCAGACCACCGGCCGGCCCTTGAGGATCTTCTCTGCCAGCCATTTGCGAAGCAGCGTGTCTACCTGCGTCTCGAACTCGTCGGTTGAGTGGAACTCCTGGAATGCCGCGGTAAAGTGGCCGTCCCGCGTCTGGAACCAGGCCTGGAAGAACGCCTTCAGCCGATCCCATTGCGCGCTGACCATCGCGGCGGTGGCGGGATCGTCGAGCCGGACTGTCGGCGACTCCGGATAGCGAAACACGTAGACGTCTGGCAGCCCCCGCTTTCGGCCGGCGTCGATCGCGGTCAGGATTTCGTAGGCGGTGCCGCTCGGATACGGCTCGCCGTTTGGCATCCGCGCGAACTCTTTCGGAATCTCCGTGCCGAGACGATGGCGCAGGATGGCGATGACGATGTCGCAGTCGGAGGCCTGCGGGATCTGCTGCTGGAAGGTCGAGTCGGCTTTATAGAACTCGCGCTCCCATCGGATAGTCGAGAGCTGGACCAGCCCTGCGAACTCTCCGTTCAACCGCTCGACGACGCGGTCGATCCGCATCCGTTCGAACTGCGTATCGCTGGGCGAGGAGACGAATATCCGTACCTGTTCCGCCATGGGCACCGAAGTGATGTTGGGGAATCTACTACAGAGCAGAACGGACTCGGAGTACTGTACGAGTCGACTCAAGGGGTTGAGTCGACTCGTACAGTACTCCGAGTCCGTGCGCAAACGGAGGCTCGATGCTGAAGCCAAAAACGCGCGCCACACTGGTGGCGATGGTGGTCTGTGCGGGCGGGGTGCTGGTGGCCGGCCCGCTATCGAGAGCGCAGTCGGCGCCGTCGTATCGCGTGGATCCCTTCTGGCCCAAGCCGCTGCCGCACAAATGGATCATGCAGCAGGTTCCCACGCTGGCCGTCGACACGCGCGATCACGTCTGGGTGTTCAATCGGTCGCGTCAGATCCGGCCCGACGAGAACGGCGCGTCGACCAACCCGCCGCGCACAGACTGCTGTATTGCTGGTCCGGCGGTGCTCGAGTTCGATCCGGAGGGAAACCTCGTTCAGGGATGGGGCGGTCCGGGATACGTGCCCGGATGGCCAAACGAACAGACGATCAACGTCGATCGTGACGGGAACGTCTGGATCTCCGGCACTGGACGCGGCGAAAGCATCCTGAAGTTCAGCCGCGATGGAAAGCTGCTCAAGGACTTCGGCCATCGTCCGCCTGGGGTCCCAGACGGACAAACGCCGCCGCCGCTTGTCGAGAACAATCAGCAGACCGACGTGTTCATCAGCGGCGTTGCGGGATTCGACTTCGACGAGGACGCACGGGAGCTGTACGTCGCCGACACCGAGTTCATCAACAAACGGATCCTCGTTTTCGACATGGACACCGGCGCGTTCAAGCGCGGATGGGGCGGCAAGGGCGTGCCGCTGAACGAGATTCCGAACGAGCGCGTGGCGCCCTACGACACGTCCGGCCCTCCGCCCGACATCAAGGAGTTCAATGTCCTGCATTGCGTTCATCTGTCGAACGACGGGCTCGTCTACGTCTGCGATCGCGGGAACGACCGGGTGCAGGTCTTTACCAAGCAAGGGAAGTTCGTGACCCAGTTCTGGATTCACACGTCGACGCCCGCGCGCGGCGCCGAGTGTGGCGGACCCGGCAGCGACAAGTACGGACCGTGCGGCACGGTGTTCAACCTGGCGTTTTCGCCGGCGCCGCAACAGAGCTTCGTATTCGTGGCCGACGGCGCGAACGACAAGGTATGGATCGTCAACCGCCGGACCGGCACCACCGTCGGCTCGATCGGTGACAACGGCCGCATGGCCGGGCAGTTCCATTTCATCGACGGCGTGGCCTCCGACTCGAGGGGCAACATCTACACCGGCGAGGTCGAGACCGGAAAGCGCGTGCAGAAGTTCGTCCCGGTCCGCGAGCGACGCTAGCCGGCTCAACGGGTCAGGCTCGTGGTTCCTTCAGCTTCCCTGTGCTGGTGAGGGGTGCGATCCCCTTCGTGCTCGAGGATCCGATGGGCGCACTCGCGCGTCTGCAACTCGCAACAGTGCACGCGCCCACGGCGCGACTCCGCGAAGGTGAAGAGATTCCCGTTGCGCCACTACGGCAAGTCGCAGCGACGTTCAGTGCGTGAGCGCGTAAATCAAGACGTCCGCGGCGATCTCATACGCCGGGACGGACATGTTCTGGAAGTAGTCCGGACTGTCGGTCTCCCGCTCGAACGAGTCGCCGAAATCCGTGTCGAAGGTCATGAACACCATCAGGTGTCCCTTCTTGTCGAAGATCGCACGGGTATACGCCTGAGGACTGTCCGCGCCCCGCTCCGAGGTGGTGTGCGACGCCTCCCACTGCCCGATGTTCGGAATTTGCGGGATCGACTTGATATCGAACATGGTGTGAAACATCGGGTGTTCGATCGGCACGTCCACGATCGGGAACTGGTCCGGCGGGAGCACCTTGCCGATCTGCGTCGACCACCATTCCCACGCGCGCGTGCCCCAGAAGTCGTCCGCCCACAGGAAGCCGCCCTTGCGCAGGTAGGTGCCGAGCTTCGCTGCCTCCGCGGGCGACAAATCCGCGCCGCCAGGCTCGGTCATCATCACGAACGGACACTGAAACAGTTCATCGTCGGTGAGATCCAGTACCAGCCGTACGGGATCGCCTTCACCAACGGTTGTGAACGGAATGCGGGTAAGCTGCGACATGCGCAGCGACAGATTCTCGTCGGCGCGCGGGTAGTCAACAAACCATCCGGCGCCGTCACCATCTGGCGAATTGTTGAAGCGGATGCGGCAGAACCGCAGTCCGCCGTCATACCCTTCATCGGCCGCTTCGCGCGGCGTACTGACGGCAGTTTGTGGATGGCGGGCCGGTGTGGTGAGTATGCCAGCCTGCTGCGCCGCCGCGAGTGACGCGACGACAGCGAAACCAGACGCGAAGGCCGCAGTGGACCGGCGCACGCTGGCGCGTGTTGCCAGAACTGTTCCAGCGCGTTCGCGTGTGGCTCAGTCGGCGTCGCGCGCCGGCTGCAGCTCTTTGGTCATCTCGATCATCGTGCGTCGAAAGCCAAGACGCTCGAAGACACGCTGCGCCTGTTCGTTCTTCTCCGCGGTTCCAAGGATGACGCGCGGCGCGCCGTTCGACCGCAGCCAATCGCACGCCGTTTCGATGAGGGTAGCCGCAAGGCCGAGCCGCTGTGCTTCGGGCGCGACGACGACATCGTGGATGAAGCCCGCCGCTTCCCGTAATTCCTTCCAGGATTGCGGCTCGAGCGCCACATACACATAGCCGACGACCGTCCCCGATCGCTCCGCGACGAACACGGCGGCATCTTCTTCTTCGAGCTGCGTGCCGAGGAACCAGGCGTAGCCATCCTCGAGGTGCGCGCTCGGCGCCATGAACCGCAGCGGATCGAATGTGTAATGCAGCCGAAGCAGCGATGCGCCCAGCACGCCGAGCACCGGCAGGTCCGTAGCCGAAGCCCGGCGAATGGTGATGCCCTCAGGGGATTGTGATGTGGAGCTCGGTGCCATACAAAGACGTGCGATCGTTGTCGCGGGCAGCCCATTTGAGCAGCGTTGCGAGATCTTTTTTGACGGCTCCATTGAAAATCGAGGCGCCATTGACGATGACCTGGACGGGCTTGCCGAAATCGACGGCATCCGGCGACAGCAGCAGCGTGAATTCGGCGACACCGCGTGTTTTTGCCTGAAAGGTGTTGCCGTCGCGCGCGATGTCCACACGGCCGCTCGGCACCGGCCGGCGGCGCGGGAAGATCTGCCACTTCATGCCATCGAAGGTCGCGCTGTTGACGTCGTCGAGCATGACGTCCGACTTGCGCGTCCCAAGCTTGTCGATGATGAGCCAGCGCACCCGGTTGAAGCGATCGGTGCGATCCGTTTCCCACGACACACGCTCGGGTTGCGGCGAACGCGGATGCGTGTGGACGAACATTTCGTAGAACGCACGCTCCTCCGGCCACCAGTGCGTGTCGTGCTTGTCGTTCCGCATCACATGGTAGGCCGGCGCGATGCCAGCCGTGTGCATGGCATCGACGATCGGCGTTACGGTCTCCGCCGGATACAGCGGATCGTGATCGCCGTTCTCAACGTAGAGTGGACAGTTCGCAAGATTGCCGAGATAAAGGTTGCCATCGATGCGCGCGTCGCGGTTCGCCAGCACGAGCGGCTGCCCGTTCAGCGTGAGACACGCGGACCACGGGTTCGGCTCACGCAGCGCGAAGAAGTACGTCCCGGTTCCCCCGTCGGAAATGCCGGTGATGTAGGTTTGCGTCTCGTCAACGTTGTACTTCCGCTTCACTGTGTCGAGCACGCTCAGAATGCTGTCCACCTGGCCCGTATGCCACCACGCGTTCTCGTCTGATGCCTGTGGCTCTATATAGATCTGTGGCTCGCCCGGAATGCGCGCGGACTGCGGCTGCCGGCCGGGCTGCGGAGGACGACCGACGCCGCCGTGCAGCTGAACGCGTAGCGGCCATTTCTTCTCCGGGTCGTACTCGGGCGGGATCTCGAGCAGTGTTTCGAACGATTCGCCGTTGACTGTCGTCGGCAGCCGAATCAGGCCGGTCTTCTCTTTCGCGTAGGAACGTCCGGCCTTCAGTCGGGTCCAGGCCGTCTCGAAATCGATTCCGCTTTCCGCAATGGCATGCGCGACCTTCTCTGCCGCGGTTGGCGTGGGGGCATCCCAAAACGCTTTGAACGCAGCATCGGCGCTCACCGCCGCGCGTGCGGACACTGTTCCGAATGCGACGACGATCACCAGGAGTCGGAGTACGGTGATGGGGCGACTCAACCCCTTGAGTCGGTTCATCACCGTACTCCGAGTCGTGAGAGAAACGAGGTGACTCAACCCCTTGAGTCGACCCATCACCGTACTCCGACTCCTGAATCGGGGGCCTCGCATGGGCGGCAATATTACAGCGATTGACCGTCAAACAAATGTTTAATACACTTGTTTGATACACATGAAGCGACGCGTCCGCCTGCTGATTCTCGTCGTCCTTGTCGCCGCTGGCGGCTATTACTGGTACCGCACGTCGCGTCCGGTCCCGCTAGTGCTGACCGGCATCGTCACCACCAATGATGTCGTCGTCAGCCCGCAGATTGCGGGGCGCATCGAGCAGCTCAACGTGGACGAAGGCGACGAGGTGAAGGCCGGCCAGATGATTGCCGTCCTCGACTCGGGCGAGCTTGCACAGGACCAGGCCTACTACTCTGCCGGCGCCGCCACGGCGGTGTCGCAGGTGGCCGAAAGCGCGGCTGCCCTCCGGTACCAGCAGCGACAAGTCACGGATCAAATCCGCCAGGCTGAAGCCAACCTCGCCGCGACCGAAGCGCAGCAGATGGCCGCACGCGCCGAACTGGAGAACTCCCGTATCACCCTCGATCGCGCGGAGCGGATGTCGAAAGAAGGCGTCGTCGCGCAACAGGAACTGGACACCGCGCGGACGGCACAGCAGGTGGCGCAGTCGAAGATCGACTCGCTCACCAAACAGATCGAGGCGCAGCGCGCCGCCGTCGAACTGGCTCGGAGCAGCGCCGATCAGGTGGCTGTCCGTCAAAGCCAGCTCGACGCCAATCGGAAGCAGCAGGCCGCCGCAGCCGCGCAGCGCGCGAAGGCCGGGGTACGTCTCGGCTACTCGGAGATTCGCGCCCCTCTCAACGGCATCGTGGACGTGCGCGCCGCGCGCATCGGCGAAGTCGTCAACGCCGGGCAGCCGGTCGTCACGCTGATCAACCCCGACGATCTCTGGATCCGCGCCGACGTCGAGGAAACCTACATCGATCGCGTACGCGTCGGCGACAAGCTGAAGGTCCGGCTTCCCTCGGGCGAGGAGCGCGAGGGGACGGTGTTCTTCCGCGGCGTCGAAGCGTCGTTCGCGACGCAGCGCGACGTCAGCCGCACGAAGCGCGACATCAAGACCTTCGAAATCCGCCTGCGCGTGGACAACAGCGATCGACGGCTGGCCGTCGGCATGACGGCGTACGTGGAGTTGCCCGTCGCATGACCAACGCCATCGACGTCCAGAGCATCGTCAAGAAGTTCGGCGACTTCACCGCCGTGAACGGCATCAGCTTCGCCGTTCGCGAGGGCGAAATCTTCGGACTGCTCGGACCGAACGGCGCTGGCAAGTCCACGCTTATCCGGATGCTCGTGACACTGCTTCCGCCGACCGGCGGCACTGCTCTCGTCGGTGGTTTCGACATCGTCAAGCAGTCCGATGACGTCCGGCGGGCGATTGGCGTCATCCCGCAGGCGATGACGAGCGACCTTGAGCTGAGCGTTGAAGAGAACCTGCTGATCTACGCGAAGCTCTATGGCGTTCCGCGGGAGAAGCGGCAGCGTCTTATCCCGGAGCTGCTCGAGTCCGTCGAGCTGTTGCAGTGGAAAGACAAACAGGTGAAGAATCTGTCCGGCGGCATGCGGCGCCGCGTGGAGATCGCGCGCGGTCTCGTTCACGAGCCGCGCGTCTTCTTCCTGGACGAGCCGACCACAGGCCTCGACCCGGTCTCGCGCACCGCGGTGTGGGAGATGCTGCAGCGCATCAAGGCGCAGCGCAATCTCACGGTCCTGATTACGACCCACTACATGGACGAGGCGGACAAGCTGTGCGACCGGATCGCGATCGTCGATCACGGCAAGCTGGTTGCGCTTGATTCGCCGCTCACGCTGAAGACGTCCATTCCCGGAAAGAATGTGCTCGAAGCCAGCTTCGCGGACGCGCCGGCCGACTGGAGCGCGCGCCTCTCGACGCTGCCATTCGTTGACCACGTCGATGCGCAGGGTCACGTCTACCGCATCGCCTCCGTCAACGGGCCACAGACAACGCTTGCGCTCATGGATGCGGCCGCTGCCGCGAACGTGACGGTGCAGTCGCTCTCCGTCCAGAGCACGACGCTCGACGATGTGTTCGTGCACTACACCGGGCACGAGCTGCGCGACGCGCTGCAGGACGCCTCGGCGATGGATTCGCCATTCCTGATGCGGCGCGGAGGAGGACGCTAATCATGTCGCGCATGTGGGCCATCGTCGAGCGCGAACTGCGGCGGTTCCGCCGCAGTCCGATTCTGATCGTCGTGTCGATGATCTTTCCGCTCTGCCAGCTCGTGATCCTCGGCTACGCCTTCGGCGGCAACGTCAAACACCTGAAGGTGGCCGTCGTCGATCAGGATCACGGCCTGCCCGCCGTGAAGATCCGCGAGCTGGCACAGGCGGCGGCATCCGGCGCACGCACGATCGATCTCATCGACTACGCGGACCAGGGACGCGCGGTTGCGGATCTGCGGAACGGGCTGGTCAACGGCGTCCTGACCATTCCGCCGGAGTTCTCGCGCCGCGTACTCGTGAAGAACGAGCCGCGCGTCGCGCTTATCGAGGACAACACCGACAACGTCGTCGCGGGCGCGCTGGCCAGCACGATGGCGTCAATGCTCGTCGCCTATAACGAGCCGCCGACGCCGGCCCGTGTGGTGGAGAAGGCTGCGCTCGATGTGGTGGAGGTGTACCCGTACGTTCCGTACATCCAGTATCTGCTGCCGGGGATCATCGTCATGTCGATCTTCATGATGGTGATGATCGGCGGCGGCATCATCTTCATTGACGACAAAGCACGCGGCCTTCACGAGGGCTATCTGGTGACGCCGATCAGCAAACTGGAGCTGATCGCGGGCTTCAATGTGTCGGGGACGATCAAGGCCGTCCTTGCCGGCTGCACCATCGCGATCATAGGGTCGCTCATCGCCGGCGTGCCGAATCCACTCGATCCGCTGCGCTTCGTGCGACTGGCGCTCCTGATCGTCGTCACTTCGTTCGCGCTGATCAGCATGATGTTCCTGATCATGGTGCGCGTCAGCGACCCGCTGATGCCGCGCGCCATCTTCGGCCTCCTGAACACCGTGCTCTACTTCCCGAGCGGCGCCGTTTATCCCCAGCAGGGATTTCCAGGATGGATGCAGGCGATTGCGGCCGTCGACCCATTCACCTACGCGGTCCACGGCTTCAAGAGTCTGCTGCTCAAGAACACCGGCATCGATGCGATCACGACCGACCTGCTCTATCTGGTCGCCTTCTCGATTGTGGCGATGACTGCCGCGACGTCGCTGTTCAAACGGACGCTGTGAGATGGCACGGAAGGCTTCCCGTCCACCGCAGACACGACGAGCAAAGCCAACGGGCGATGTCCAGACACGCACGCGACTGCTGAACGTCGCGGCGGAGCTGTTCGCGGAACGCGGATTCGCGCGTGTCACCGTGCGCGACATCTGCAAGCAGGCGCGCGCCAACATCGCGGCCGTCAACTACCACTTCGGCGGCAAGGAAGGCCTCTATACCGCCGTCATGCGCAAAGCCATCGACATCATGCAGGCGACGACAACAGAGGCGGAGAGCGCTGGACGCGGGCAGCCGGCCGCGGAACGGCTGCGAGCCTACGTCTCCGTGTTCCTGATGCGCATGCTCGGGGAGGATCACGCGTCATGGATCCATCAGCTGATGCTGCGCGAGCTGTCTGACCCGACGCCGGCGCTCGACATGGTCGCAACGGACGTGCTGAAGCCGCGAACCGCCTACCTGTGCGGCATCATCAGCGAGCTGATTGCGTGTCCCCCGACGAGTCCTGTGGTCTTGCGGTGCGCGATGAGCGTGCAGGGGCAGTTCAACAGCCTGCTCTGGTCACAGGCGGTGACACGCATGATCCACGTCGCCGAGATGCCGGTGCCGACGCTTGACGAGATCACCGAGCACGTCACACAGTTCTCGCTCGGCGGAGTCGAGTTGATCCGGCAGCAGAAGCGGGCCGCCGGCTAAAGCCGGCCCCGACGAGCCGCCGGCCCGACGATCACTCCTTCCGCAACCTTCGTCCGACCACGAGGCCCAGATGATAGGCGCCTTCCTGCTGCAGCCAGATGTGCCGCGCATGGTTGTCCGCCAGCTCCACGATCAGCGTCCGCTTGTCTTCCGGCAGCGCAGCGGCGATCTGTTCGACGAGCGTTTCCTGAAGCTGGATATCCACGGGCGCAAACAGCTCGTCCTCGTGAATCGCCTGCAGCAGCTCCTCGTATTCGTCCTCACACTGCTCTTCGGCGTCCGAGAACGAAGGCACGTGACGCAGCGTCCCGTCGAGATCCAGCTTCTGCGCGGCGCGTTCGGCCAGTTCGAGAAGTTCTTCTGATGTCGGCATACGGATCAATTGGAACCACGAAGATCACGAAGAGCGCGAAGAGTAGTACTTTCCGCGTGCTCACGGCCTTTGCGTTCTTCGCGTCCTTCGTGGTTGAAGTAGGTAGGCCGGGTCCTTCTGGACCCGGCTGCGACACAGCTACGAAATATCTCCGAGATGAAACGCTTTGACCTGCAGGAACTCGTCGATGCCGAAGTGCGAGCCTTCCCGGCCGAACCCTGACTGCTTGATGCCGCCGAACGGCGCCATCTCCATCGACACGCTGCCCGTATTCAGGCCCACCATGCCGAACTCCAGATGTTCGGCGACGCGCCACGAGCGGCGAATGCTCTCGGTGTAGTAGTACGCCGCCAACCCGTACGCGGTGCTGTTGGCGATGTCGAGCGCCTCCTCTTCCGTACTGAAGCGGAAGAGCGGCGCCACAGGACCGAACGTCTCCTCGCTGCCGACGCGCATCACCGGTGTCATGCCGGTCAGGACCGTTGGCGTGATGAAATGGCCGCCGAGCGGATGCGCGCCGCCGCCCACGGTCGCCACGGCGCCGTGAGTGCGCGCGTCCTCGACGTGGCCGAGCACCTTTTCTGTCGCCGCATCGTTGATGAGCGGACCGACGGTCACGTTCACTTCGAGCCCGTTGCCGACAACGAGACTCGACACCTTTTTCGTGAGCCGCGCCGCGAACTCGTCGTAGATGCCGTCCTGCACCAGGATGCGGTTGGCTGACACGCAGGTCTGCCCCGCATTCCTGAACTTACTCGCCATCACGCCCTTCATCGCCTTGTCGAGATCCGCATCGTCAAAGATGATGAACGGCGCGTTGCCGCCAAGCTCCATACTGAGACGCTTCAGCGTACCCGCGGATTTCTCCATCAGGAGCCGCCCCACACGCGTCGAGCCCGTGAACGACAGCTTGCGAACCAGAGCGCTCGAGGTCATCGCCTCGCCGATAGGACCAGGCTGGCCGGTGACGATGTTGATGACGCCCTTGGGGAAGCCGGCGCGCTCCGCGAGGACCGCGAGCGCCAGCGCGGAAAGCGGGGTCAGCTCCGACGGCTTCAGCACGATGGTGCATCCCGCGGCTAACGCCGGCGCAATCTTGCGTGTGATCATGGCGTTGGGAAAATTCCACGGCGTGATGGCGGCACAGACGCCGATCGGTTCCTTCAACACGATGATGCGCCGGTCGGCCGTCGGCGCCGGCACGGTCTCACCGTAGACGCGCTTGCCTTCCTCGGCAAACCACTTCACGAAGCCCGCGCCGTAAACGATTTCGCCTTTAGACTCCGCCAGCGGTTTGCCCTGCTCGACGGTGAGAATCTTCGCGAGATCGTCAGTGTGCTGCGCGATCGCGTTGAACCACGCTTCGAGCAGTGCACTACGCTTGGCCGCCGGTAATGCCCGCCATTGCGGGAACGCGGCGTTCGCCGCGTCGATGGCGCGGCGTGTTCCGTCAGCGCCGACGTCGGGAATGTTGCCGACGACCTCACCGCTCGCGGGATTCCGTACCTCGAGGGACGCGCCGCCAGCCACCCACTCGCCGTCGATGTACGCCGCCTGCCGGAACAGTTCGGCGTCTTTCAGCAACTCTTTGAGATCCGCTCCAGCGCGAAGGGCTTCTGCCATGTCTTCATCCTACCGCCGCGCCGCCGCGTTTTGTCCTCAGCACATCGTCGGCACGCTCGGCAGCCTCGCGGACGAGGAAACCCATCTTTGGGTGGCTCGGCTCGATATCGACCTGCACTCCCTGCTCCCGAAGTTCCTCGGATGTCGTTGGGCCGATTGATGCGACCGCCATTCTCGCGAGACCCTGGCGCACCTCTGTCTCGAGATGCGAGCGGCGCGCGATCTCGAGCAAATGCGTCACTTGTGTTGCGGTTGTAAACAGCACCACGTCGATCGCGCCGTCCGCGATGGAGTTCGCTGCGCGACGCAGCGGCTCGGGATCATCCGGGAGCGCCCATCGGTAGACGGGGACGCTGAGCACTTCGGCGCCGCGTTCGTGAAGGGCGGCGACGAGTTCGGTGCCCGGCGCACCGTATTCCTGCACGGCCACGCGGGCGTCCTGCAGCGACAACTCGCTCCGGCGGCTGTCGAGTGCGGCAATCAGCTCCCGCCAGGTGTTCGGCTCGGGCGCCGTCGCCCATGCGGACAGTCCGAGCTCCCGGAGCACCGCCGCTGGCTTGGGACTGCGGACTGCGATGCGTGTGCGCCGCAGCGCCTCGATGAAGGCAGCGCGATCGCGAAGCCGGTCCACGACGGCCAACAGCGCGCGCATGCCGACGCCGGTTAACAGAATGACGAGATTGAACTGGTCACGGACGAGCGCATCCACGAACGCGAGCGCGTCGCGGTTGTCTTCAAGAGGAACTTCGCGCAGCGCGGGCGCCGAAACGGGCTGGCCACCGTAGGTGGTCACCAGCGCCGCCATTTCCGTGCTGCGCCGCGTTTCGAGGACGAGAACCCTTCGCCCGCGGAATGAGGGGCCGGGAGAGGACACGAAGACGATTGTGAACCACGAACGGCGTGAAATGCATCTGATCACGAAGGGCGGACCTGAAGGTCCGCCCCCTACATGATTGCTTCGTGTTCTTCGTGCTCGTCGCGGTGAAGAGCCAGTTCTGCTCAGGCGAGCAGCCGGTCGGATGCCGCGTGCAGATACGC
>Ga0070681_10004908_pt1 | contig 12840 bp, 11 predicted proteins | sample KBSC83BmetaG_FD_65650 | JGI IMG/M metagenome (GOLD analysis project Ga0070681, IMG submission 65650) | Corn rhizosphere microbial communities from Kellogg Biological Station, Michigan, USA - KBS C8-3B metaG | ecosystem: Host-associated > Plants > Roots > Rhizosphere | place: USA: Michigan... | reverse complement strand
CCGAGGTCGACGATGTTCAGGCCGAGCTCCGGATCCTTCACCTTGCGCAGCGCGAGCTTCACCTGATCGGCGCTGATCGACTCGCCGCCCGCGCCGGCACCCGGCGGCACTTCGTTAGGCGGAGCCGCCGGACAGCCGTCGTCGGCGTCCGGAATGGCGGCGCTCGCCGCGGGCGGTGTCTTCTCGTCGTCGGTCATCGTTATCGCTCCGTTCGCAAGATCGCTCGCGCGAAGGCGGCCGAGCAAGTCTCGCTCATGTTCGTTTGAATTTTACCCGCCGCCGCAACCAGCGTAGCTCGGTGCGTAGCGCTCGCCAGATGGCTCGCGCGATCGTCGAGATCGGAGATCGATCGCTGAACGCGGCGGCGATCGCGTATAGCGCGCCAGGCGAAAAGCGCGGCTCGCTCACGAACGCATACACGGGCTCCCACTGCTCCGGCTGGAACTTCGCCTTGAAGCGTTCGAGCCCCTCGAAGTTGTAGAAGCGTCGGCCGTGCGCCCGCACCAACTGAAGCAGGACACGTAGCCAGAACGGGTTCGTCGCTTCGCGGAACCCATGCTCCGCGAGCGGCGCCAGACCGAGCGTCACGTACTCATATCCTTCGGCGGCCAGTGCGCGCATCGCCGCGTCGAGGAGCAGCTCGACCGTGCCGTTCGGGGCGCGCGAGCCGCGCACGAACTGCTCGATCAGCCAGCCGCCGCCCTCGCGTGCCGGTGCGGGCGACGCGACGAGAAAGGCGACCGTATCGCCGGTCCGCAGCCGCGCGACGAAGATGCGACGATCGAAAAGCCTCGTTAGGGTCTCCGGTTCGACGAGGAAATGCATCGGCGGGAGACCGCGCGTCGCGAGCCACTCGTCCAGCACTCGTCGGAGCGACGGATCACCCGTCGCCTCCTCGGACGACGTCGGCTCTACGGTCACTCCTTTGTTCCGGGCGCGGTTGAGCTGCGCCCGGAGCGACGCCTTGCCCGCGACGATCGAAGCCCAGTGCGCGGGATTCCACGACGGCTGCGAGCCCAGGAGGACGCGCGCATGGTCAGCCCGGTTGCGAAAGACCGACTCGAGCCTCGCCTCGGCGCCGAAGTAGCAGACGCGTCGCCGCCGCGCCGCGCACTCCTCCTCGAACTCCTGCACGACCTCCTCGAGTCGCTCGAACGAGCAGACGGGCGCTCCGGCAACGACTCTCGTTAGGCGGCGCTCGACGTAGCCGATGACCGCGTCCCCGGCGGCGGAGAACCAGAGGCTCATCCCCGGGTTCACGATCTGGTACGCTGTGGCGTTCCACCCGTGCGCGAGCACCAGCGCGCGGGCCCGCGCGAGCGGATCCGAGCTGCCGGCTGAGATCGAAGGAAGGTCCAGCGTGCGCATGCAACTTCTACGTCAGGTCGTGCTGGAGTCTACGTCACGTCGCGGATGGGTGCGGTCCCACGAGAGCGCGAGCTTCGCGCCGCTCTCCAACGCAACCACAGATCGGAGCCCGGACATGCGTCTCTCGACAATCATCGTGATCGCCGGCGGAGCCGCCATCGCCCTGTTGCCCACCTCGATCAACGCTCAACAGCGCGACGATCGGGCCGGTACTCCGCCCGCGGCAAGAATTCCGAGAGGCTGGGAATTCTCCGGCGTTCCCGCGCTCAACTTCGATTCGGACGAGGGTTTCGGCATCGGCGCCGCGCTCGAGCTCTACAACTATGGCAGCGGCGTTCAGCCGTATCGGTTCACAGTTCAGCCGACCGTTCTCCTCACCAGCGAGGGCCGTCGGGACTTCACGGTCTTCTTCGATGCCCCGGCACTGCTGGGCAATGGCTGGCGCATGACGGCCTTCGCCGGGAGCGAGCGCCAGCTCGCGCAGCCCTACTACGGCGTCGGAAACGCCACCGAGCACGACGAAAGCCTGGAGACGGCGCCCAACTCGTATTTCTATCGATTTGGTCGGGCTCGGCTGCGCGCCTCGACGGACTTCCAACATCGCATCGGCCGCTCGTCGGCCCGAGTACTCCTCGGCGCCGGCGCGGCCCGCTCGACCTTCGACATCACGCCCTACGACTCGGGCACCACGCTTCTCGCCACGCAGACGGGCGGTCAGACTCCCCCACCCGAGCGGACGAACTTTATGCGCGCCGGACTGCTCTGGGACTCCCGCGACCAGGAGATCGGACCACATCGCGGCACCTGGGCCGAAGCTCTCGTCCAGCGCGTCGACAAGAGTCTCGGAGCGACTGAGGACTTCACCCGCTGGACGGCGACTGTCCGGCAGTACATGCCTGTCGGCTCTCGCGTCGTGTTCGCGCAGCGCATCATCGCTCAGGGGATCGAGGGTGACGCGCCGTTCGACGAGCTCGCGACGATCCAGTCGTCGTTCAAGCAGCAGGAGGGCCTCGGCGGCTCGGGGAGCATTCGCGGGCTGCCCAAGGACCGATACATCGGCAAGGCACTCTTCCTCAGTAACTCCGAGCTGCGCTGGCAGGCGACCGATTTCAGCCTATTCGGCCGGCGAAGCTTTCTCGCTTTGAGCGGCTTTGCCGACGCGGGCCGCGTCTGGACCGATCGCTTCGACGCTTCCACGATGCTCAGCGATCTGCATGTCGGTTACGGCGGCGGCGTGCGGCTCGGCTTCGGTCCCAGCTTCATCATCGCGACGGACGTCGGTCACTCGAACGAGTCGACCGCGGCGATCTACGTCGGGCTGGGTTGGATGTATTGACCCTAATCTGTCATTCCGAGGAGCGAAGCGACGAGGAATCTGCGGGCTTTGCCCGCAGATCCATTTTATATGGTGTCGCTCGCCTACGGCTCGCTCCCGCTCCTCCCGCCAAGCGGAGTCGGAGTGCGCGCGAACAGCGCGCGCGACTCCTCATAAGACAATCTGCTTGTGCGCGGCAGCGCACAAGCAGATCCCTCGCTTCGCTCGGAATAACAGGGGCAGGCGGCACTACTTCTTCGCTACGTGTTTCGTAGGCGGGTGCTTGGTGGCCGGTTTCTTCGCGGCGCTCTTCGACTTCGACCGCGATGACTTCGACGCTGTCGACTTGGCCGTCGTCTTCGGCCGGGACTTGGCGCTGCTCGACTTGGCCTTGCTGGACTTCTTCGCGCTGCTCGACTTGCTGCCGATGCGCCCCGCGCTGACCGAGGTGTGCACGCGGCTGTGACGCGAGCGCGCAACCCGCTCCGGGCGATTCCATCCGATAGCGCGATCGGCGCGGAACTTCGCGGGCATCTCCAGCATCCCGTCGCCGTAGTCCATCACTGCCAGAGCCGCCGCGTCCGAGAGGTCGGCGCGAACGTCGGAGATGACCTTCGCCGGACGGCGAGCGCGGGCGGCGTGGACCCGGTTCGTGAGCAGGATGACGAACATGTCGCGATCGGGATCGATCCAGAGCGACGTGCCCGTAAACCCGGTGTGCCCGTAGGCGCGCTCGCTCAGGTACTTGCCGCAGCTGCCGTCGCCGGCGCAGGTGTCCCAGCCCAGTGCCCGGGTTCGTGCGGCGCGGGTGGTGAAGAGCGCGACGGTCGAGTCGGCGATGAGGCGAGTGCCGCCGTATTCGCCGCCGTTCAGCATCATCTGCGCGAAGACCGCGAGGTCGGAGGCGGTGCTGAAGAGGCCCGCGTGGCCCGCGATGCCACCGAGCGCGAACGCGTTCTCGTCATGCACCTCGCCGCGCAGCGGATAGCCACGGGGCGGGTTGACTTCGGTTGGCGCGATGCGCTCGCGTAGCGAGTCGGCCGGCTTGAAGAATGTCTCGTCCATGCCGAGCGGCTTCCAGACGTGCTCGGCGAGGAACTGATCGAGCCGCTGCCCGGAAGCAGCCTCGACGACGAAGCCGAGCATGTCGGCACCGAGGTCGGAGTACTCGTAGAACTGGTCGGGATGGTAGGAGAGCGGGGTCTCGATGACGGCCTGGCGCGCCTCGTCAGGCGTACGCGCGATGCGCCAGAGGTCGCGTCCGGCAGGGAGCCCGGAGCGATGCTCGAGGAGCAGTCGGAGCGTCACGAGGTCCTTTTCTCCACCCGAGAATTCCGGTACGTACTTGGAGACCGGATCGTCGAGGTGGACTTTCCCCTGGTCGTAGAGGATCATCAGGGCCGTCGTGGTGCCGACGACCTTGGTGAGCGAGGCGAGGTCGTAGATGCTTTCCGTCGGGTCGACGGCGTCGCTCTCGTCGGTCCAGTCGAGGCGGCCAAAGCCACGCTGCCAAACGGCGGCGCCCTTGCGGCCGACAACGACGGCGGCGCCGGGATAACCGCCAGCCTGAATGCCGCGCCTGACGACGTGGTCGATCTTGGCGAGGCGGGCAGCCGACATGCCGACGGTGCGCGGCGCCTTGACAGGCAGACCGTCGCCGCCGCGCGAGCCAGGACCACTGGCTGCGAGAGTCAACGCCGAGAACAGCAGGGTAACCAGCACTACAACTCCCCGGTCGGACGAGCTGAAGTCACCAGGAGACGCTAACGAGAAGCTCGATAACGTCTAGAATGCAGATGCCGTGCAAGAATGACAGCGAAGGGCCGGATGGCGGGGGGAGGGCAAATCATCCGGTCACTCTTGTGCCTTACTACGCAAATGCGACCAATGTTCCAGAGGCGGGGGTCGCAAGCGGAAATAATGTCGTACGTTGTCGGGACGAGCAAGGGCGACTTAGGTGACTGGTGGTTGGTGACTGGCGACTGGTAACTGACAGCTACCAGCCACCAGCCACCAGCGCGCAAACCTTTCCCCCTCTCAGGGTGACCAAGTTTCCGTGACTGTTGAGCTTCTCACGATCCGGCAGGCGATCGAAGGAGACGAGACGGCGTTGCGCGCGCTGTGGGCGCGTCATGCGCCGCATATCGATCTCGTCGTGCGAAGGCTGGTCGGACAAGATCACGATCTGGCGGCGGACATCGCGCAGGAGGTCTGGATCCAAATCTTTCGGGCGCTGCCGAGCTATCGAGGCGATTCACAGTTCGGCACGTGGGCCCACCGGATCGCGGTGAACCGGACGCTCAACGCGCTGAGAAAGACGCGGCGGTTGGCCAACCTGGAGACAGACGTCGAGGAAGACAGCGCATCCGTCGAGATGGACACGGATCGATCCTTCCTCGCGGCATCGATCGAGGAGGCGATGGCCAAGCTGTCGCCCGGGGCACGCGCGGTGTTCGTGTTGCACGACGTGGAGGGCTTCACGCACGAGGAGATCGCCCGCGATCTCGGCATCACCGCGGGAGGCTCGAAGTCTCAACTCTTCAAAGCACGGGCGAAGTTGCGAAAGCTGCTCGCCCATCTGGTGGATAGGGCTGATGGACAGAAATCGAGGACTGATAGTGGACATGTCGCACCTGCCTGATGAGCGCCTGGCGGCGCTGTCCGAGGAGCCGCCCAACTCGGCGGAGCTCGCGCATCTCGCGTCGTGCGAACGCTGCGCGGCGGAGCGCGCGGCTCACCGTGGCCTCCGCGAGATCGCGAGCGCGGAAGGAGCGCAGATCGGTGCTCCGCTGACGAGCTGGGAATCACTCGCGCCGGTGCTCCGCGCCGACGGAGTAATCGACACTGGTGAGTGGCGCGTCGCGCGGCGGCCGCGCCGGTTTACGGGCGTCTGGTCGCAGGTGGCAGCGGCGCTCCTCATCGCGCTTGGCGGAATAGCCTACGGGCGCTACTCGGCCGTGGGCACGGTGCTTCCCGAGTCGGCGAGCGCGATCGCCTCGCGTGCGCACCAGGCCGACACTCTGGCGACATTCTCCAGCGTCGACGAGGCGCGCGCGGCGCAGGAGCGCTACGAGACGCTCTATCAGAGCGCGGCTCTCTATCTCGCGGCGCACGATACCTCCGAGCTCACGCCGGACAGCCCAGCCGCGATGCGGCACCGCCTGGCGACGCTGGACGAGGTTGGGGCAACGGTTCGTCAGGCGCTCACCGAGTCGCCAGGCGATCCCGTGATCAACGGCTATTACCTGACCACGCTCGGCCAGCGTGAGGCGACGCTGCGGCAGCTGAACGCCGCGCTCCCCGTCGGGGTGCGAGTCAACAGCTTCTGATGCTCACTGCGATGATGGGAAGGAGAGGCGCGATGCGGCGCTCTGAAGGCTCATGGATTCCCGGGTTGGCAGCCGCGGCGATGGTGCTTCTGCCCGCGTTGGCGTGGGGCCAGGGCTCCACGTCGCGTGACAGCAACCGTGTGTATCGGGTGCAGGTACGCACCGGCGACGCCGAATACGAGCGTACACTGCGGAGAGCACGGCAGCAGCTCGAGGAGCGGCTCGATTCGCTCCAGCATGAGTTCGAGGGCCTCGGGCTCGACGCGCCCGACCGTGTCTCGCTGTCGCGCCAGGTGCGTACGCTCATCTCGTCGCTGGACGATCTGCGACAGCTCGAGCAGGAGATCAGCACGCGGGTGAGCGAGACGACGGCACGGTCGCTCCAGCGGGCACAGGTTCGTGTCCGTGAGCTCACGGCGACGCAGGCCTTCGCCGCCGAGCGAGTCCGCGCGTCGATGGCGACGCTGCAGCCGGGTTGGATCGGCATCAATGCCGAGGCGCCACACACGCGGATCATCGTCCGCAACGATAGCGCGTACATCCGGTATCTCAGCTATCCCGAGGTCGTATCGGTCGAGCCGAACTCGCCGGCGGAGCGCGTCGGTATCACCCGCGGCGATCAGCTCATCGCGTACGACGGTGCGGATCTGCGCGACCGGGAAATCAACCTGACCAAGCTGCTCCAGCCTGCGCGCCGATTGCGCGTAACTGTGCGGCGCGACGGCGAGGAGCGCGACTTTCCGGTGATCGTCGGCAAGCCGCCGTTTCAGGTGATGGAACGTCGGCTCCTCAGCGTGCCCGCGGGCACGCTGGAGGGCGCTGCGGGGCAGGTCGTCGTTCTGCCGCCAAGCGCGCCGACGGCGCCCGGCGCCCGTGTCGGGCGCGGCATGGTGATGTTCAATCGTCTCGATCCCGAGTCGGCGCCGCTGGCAGGAGCGCAGCTCGTCTGGATTCAGGGCGACGCCTGGCAGGGCATCTTCGACGTGGGAAGCGGCGTGCTCGTCACCGACGTCTTCAGCGATCCGGCGCGCGCGTCCGGGCTCAAGGTGGGCGACGTGATTCTGCGCGCGGACGGCCGGGACCTAACGAGTGTCGCCCAGCTCCGGCGCATCGTCGACACGCATCGCTCCGATCGAACGGTCGAGCTCCAGCTCGTGCGTCAAAAGCGGGCCCGGACCATCACGCTTCACTGGTAACGACGGAGCGCTCGAGCGGCGTCAGCTTGCGGCCCTCGGGCACGAGCGATTTGTGGATCGCGAGAGCCGCGATCGCCCCGTCGGCCGCTCCGGCGATCGCGAGTTGGGGGCCCGGCACGATGTCTCCCGCGGCGAAGACGTTGTGCACCGACGTGTGATAGTGCGCGTCGACGACGACGTGTCCTTCGTCGTCGTGCTCGCAGCCAAGCTGACGCGATAGCTTGGTGCCTGCATCGTCGGCGGGGTACTGCCCCATCGCCAGGAAAACCTTGTCCGCGTCGAGATGCATGCCGTCGTGCAGCTCGAGGCTGTGAATCGACGAGCCGTCGCACGCGACGCGCACGATTGGTTCGCAGAGCACCGGAATGTTGAGCGCGTCGAGCTTCTCCGAGTACTCGGGCAGATCGAATCCCGCTGGCTCCCCGTTGGTGCAGATGATGATGTCCCGCGTCCATGTGGTGAGGTTGAGCGCCATGCCGACGGCGCGCCGGCCCGTGCCGATGACAACGATCTTCTTGTCCCGCGCATCGTAGCCGTCGCAGTCAGGGCAGACGTGCGCGTTGTGACCGAATGTATGCTCGAGCCCGGGGACCTCGGGCCAGACGTCGCGAATGCCAATGGCGAGGAGGAGGCGTCGCGCGCGCACCGAACCCCCATCGACCAGCTGCAGCGCAAACTCTTCGTCATTGAGCTTCAGCGCGTCGACGACGATATCGTCGATCAGTTCGACACCGTACACGCGGCACTCGTCGCGGCCGCGTGTACGCAGCTCGGGCGGCGTGATTCGCGGGAGTCCGAGAAAGCCGTTGACGCTGCGCGTCTCCCAGTTCCTGGGGTCGCCGCTGTCGATGAGAACAACTGAGTGAAGGAATCGCGCGAGCCAGATTGCGCCCGTGAGCCCAGCGGGACCGCCACCGATCACCGCAACGTCGAAAGTGCGTGCCATGCCCCGGAGAGGGCAAGTTTTGGGCGCGATTGGCGTCGTGCCTGAGTCATGATGCGTGGCTTCAACTTCGCGCGCGAGCCATCCGCGCAACGCTACTTCACCTTTCCCGGTGGTAGCGAATAGAGGAGATGTAGCGTCTCGCGATCGAGATCGGTGAGATCCAGCTGCGTGTTCTCGGGATACATGATCGTCCCACGATTGCGGGAATGGCCGAGGCCGAGCGCGTGGCCGATCTCGTGGCGGAGAATCTCGCTGATCTCGCCCGGAGGGAACGCGTCGCCATCCCGATCGTGAAGCGCCACGACGATGTCGGCGTGCGTGACCCAGGCGTTCTGATCCGCGAGTCGTCTCGTCTTGCCGATGCGCAGCTCGTCCGGCGGAAAGCGATCGATCCAGCGTAGCACGATCTCCGCGTTGGCGGAATCATTAGGAAACGTGAAACGAACCGGGATGCCGGCGGTCTCCCACTCGAGGAAGACGTCGCGCGCGGACTGCACGTAGCCGATCCACCAGTCGGGAACATGCGGATTCGACTGGATCCAGACGCGGAGTCCCGCGCCGTCGTTCGGATTGTCGGGCCAGCGGAAGAGCACGGAGTCCTGCGACGCGAGCATGTCGAGGATGTAGGTGCGCTGCGCGGCGTCGGCGATGCGGCGACGCACGTCGGCCGGATTGCGCGGCGGTGCCGGCGCCCGCGATGGGCGAACCGCGCTGTGGACGTCAACGGTCGTCGACGTCGTCTCCGTAGTCGCGCCGGAGTCGGCCGCGGCGCCCGCGGTGAGCGTGTCGCGCGCGTGGCCTGCCTGCTCGATCTGCACCGCATAACGACGCGGCTCAGACGGCCTCAGACTCTCGAAGGCGACAAAGGCGATGAGCGCGCCGACGGCGCCAAGAAGCCAGTACTCGATGCGTCCCATGGAGGGCGCGTTACTGCGCGACAGAACACTCGGCGATCAAGGCGCGAGTGTCAGCGCACCGGTCCAGGCGGGAGGGAATACAGCAGTCGCACGGTTGACCGGTCCGCTGCGGAGAGATCACGCACGCGAACCTTGGGCGCCATGATGCTCGTCGCGTCCTGGGTGTGGTCGAGACCGAGCAGATGACCGATCTCGTGGAGCGCCATCGCGCGCATCGCCTCCTCGTCGAGCACCTCACCCTGGTGATGATGCACTGCGAGGATGATGTTCGCGTCCGTGATCAGCCATTCGTCGTCGCGCGCCCACTTGGTGCGCCCGCTGATCGGCTCGCTGAAGTGATCGATCCAGTTCACGTGCACTTCGGCGTCCGCCGAGTCGTCGACGAAGAGGAAGCCGAGCGGAAGACCGACGCCCTGCCACTCCTCGAACGCTTCACGAACCCGATCGACGTAACCGGGCATCCAATCGTCGATGGCGGCGGTGGGCTGCACCCACACCGTGAGCGGACGCTCGCCGCGATCGGGCCACCGCGCGAGCGATGAGTCGCGCTGTTGCAGAATCTCGGCGATGTAGGTGCCCTGCTCGTCACGACGCAGCCGGCGACGGACGGCGGCCCGATCAGGCTCGTCGACGTCGATGGGCTGCTTCGGGAAGAGCGCGCGGCCGACGCTGCCCGCCGCACTCTGCTCGCGGGTCGCGGTGAGTGCGTGAACGACGGCTACCTCGGGCGAGCGCGTTTTCTTCACTGAGCCTAACGCGCCAACACCAACCGCGAGATAAAGAACCGTGAGAGACGCTCGCTGTGCACGCTTCATACTGATCGGCGAACGGAGCCCGGCATCGGGGCGGCTAGGAAGGATTCGACGGCAGGAAACAGATGTTCGGGGGCCTCCCAAAACGGCATGTGGCCGGAGTGAGGCACCGTCAGGCGTGTTGCACGAGGAAGGAGGTCCGCCAGCTCCGTCGAGACGGAGACTGGGAGCACATCGTCCTCGCCGTGAATGACGAGCGTCGGGACGGAAAGGGCACGCAACCTGGAACGCCAGTCGTAGCCATGGCGCCGGAGGCGAGCCAGAATGACTGCTCCGGTAGCGCTGGTCACTTTCGGTGGCGTAAACGTGTGCGCCATCTCCGTGTCGGCAAACCAGGCCGGATAGACGGCGCGAGAGTAGGCTGCCTGGATCTCCGAGTCAGGCTGCTCGAGATGGGCGTCGGTGATGCGATCGAAGTCTCCACGCTGGGAGTCCGCGAGCTTTGCGCTCACCGCTTCACGCAACGGCGTCATCCACGCGCTCGTCGGGCCTACGCCATCAACCGTGACGAGCCGCCGAGTTCCCGCTTCGTCGAGCGACGCGGCGAGGAGCGCAATGCCGCCGCCCCACGAATGTCCAAGGACGTCCCAGCGGCGAATGCCCAGCGCGCGCCGCAGTGCTCCGACGTCGGTGGCGTCGTCCTCGATCGTTGCAGCCGCCGGATCCGGCGGCGACTCACTCAGTCCGCGACCGCGCTGATCGTAGAGGATGACCTGGCGCCTTTGCGCGAGCGGCGACAGCGCGGGCCAGAGCATCGAGTGGTCGTAGAGCATGCCGCCGTTGATGCAGAGCAGCGGCGTCGCATCGGCGTCGCCCGGCGGGGGCGTCGTGAATACGGCGAACGCAACGCCGCGCGCGCGAACGGTCTGTCGCTCGAGCGGTGGAGTGCGGGGCAGTGATCGCCTGAATGCGACGAAGCGGTCTCTGGTCGAAGCCAACGGGATGTGTGCGGGCGCGCACGCGCTCGCGAGGCGGGCGTGAGATCGGAGCGAGCGGTGCGGAAGGATACCGCTCTCTGCGAGTAGATACGGCGCGGACCAGCGACAGGTAAGGGGGAAGGGACGGCGGCGCAGTTGGCACGACTACAATGACTCATGGACAATGTCACCCACTCGCTCGCCGGACTGCTGCTGGCACAGGCGGCGGTGCATCTCCGTGGTCGGGAAACTTTGACAACTGCACGACTCGGCGCGGCCGCGGCATCGGCGTCGCTGGTGGCTGCCAACGTTCCCGACGCGGACCTGTTCTACACGGGTGCCGGCGGCGACCGACTCATGTACATGCTCCACCACCGAGGCTACACACATACGGTGATCGGAGTCCTGATTGGTGCGGCATTGATCTGGGGCGCCGCACTGCTCGTCCTGCGTTGGCGCTCGGGCCAATGGCCGATGCGCGCCGATGCGCGCTGGCTCCTCGCGCTGCTCCTCGTGAGCACGTTCAGTCATCTCGTGCTCGATTGGACGAACAGCTACGGCGTGCACCCGTTCTGGCCAGTCGATGATCGCTGGTACTATGGCGATTCCGTATTCATCGTCGAGCCGTGGTTCTGGGTCGCGTCCGTGCCCGCACTCGTCGCCGCGAGCCGCACGCGAGTTGCGCGAGTGCTCTTGTCGCTCGTGTTACTCGCCGGATTGGTGCTCGCGTGGCGTGTCGACCTGGTGTCTACGGGCGCCGCGGCGAGCTTGACCGCGGGTGCAGTGGTATCGGTCGCTCTCGCGTTCGTGCTGCGTCCCAACGCTCGCGTCGCGGCCGCGATCGGCGGCTGGGTCGCGGTCACGCTGATCATGGCACTGGGCTCGGCAAAGGCGAGAGACGCAGCGCTTCAGGCAGCGCGCGCGTGGGATCCCGCAGCGGACGTGTTGGACGTCGTCGTGTCGCCGCTACCGGCGAACGCTGTGTGCATGGCTGTCATCATCGTCGAACGAGCAGAGAGTGGCAGCAGCTACCGGGTGGCAACGGCAAGGGTGAGCTCCGCGCCGTGGATCACCGACGCGTCGCGTTGTGCTGCGCGAACTGATGCGGGTGGCACCTTCCGCCACACGCCGCGGCCGTCGACGCCGGCGGTGCGATGGGACTGGGAATGGAGCGCTCCGATCGCCGAGCTCGCGACGCTCGCGCGCCAGAGCTGTCCCGCGCTCACCGCACTACGCTTCATCCGGGTGCCGGCGTGGCAGAGCGGGAGTGATATGACGGTTCTGCTCGGCGACGTGCGCTTCGGTGGCGGGTCGGGCAACAGCTTCTCCGACGTGAGGGTGCCGCGACAATCGTCGGCGTGTCCGCGCGCGGTGCCGCCGTGGACGCCGCCCCGAGCGGAACTTCTCTGGTGATTGGTGACTGGTGGCTGGTGTAGGAGTGGCGCTTGATTGATGGTGAGTCGACGGCGCGCTGCAGACCAATCGCCAACTACTCGCCACTCGCCACCACCCACCAGTCACCAGTCACCAGTCACCAGCAATGCTGCCCACTCGAAAGCTCGGCTCTCAGGGCCTCACGGTCTCGGCGATCGGCCTTGGCCTCATGGGAATGTCCCACGCGTACGGCACCGCCGACGAACGCGACGAGCGCGAGTCCATCGCGACAATTCATCGCGCGATCGAGCTGGGGTGCACCTTCCTCGACACGGCGGAAGCGTACGGTCCGTACCGGAACGAGGAGCTGCTCGCGCGAGCGCTGCAGCAACTCGGGAGCAGCGCTCGCGCCCGGGTGACGATCGCGACGAAGTTCGGATTCAAGTTCGAGGACGGTAAGATCGCCGGCGTGGACAGCCGGCCCGCGCACATCCGCGAAGCCGTGGACGGATCGCTGCGCCGACTCCAGACCGATCACATCGACCTGCTCTATCAACATCGCGTCGATCGCGCCGTACCGATCGAAGATGTCGTCGGCACCATGGCCGATCTCGTCCGCGAGGGAAAGGTGCGTTACCTCGGGCTCTCCGAGGCCGGGGAGCAAAC
>Ga0070681_10004907_pt1 | contig 12842 bp, 11 predicted proteins | sample KBSC83BmetaG_FD_65650 | JGI IMG/M metagenome (GOLD analysis project Ga0070681, IMG submission 65650) | Corn rhizosphere microbial communities from Kellogg Biological Station, Michigan, USA - KBS C8-3B metaG | ecosystem: Host-associated > Plants > Roots > Rhizosphere | place: USA: Michigan... | reverse complement strand
TGAACGGGCCGACATCCTCCGGTACGGCGAAAATCCTCATCAGGAAGGAGCCTTCTACCGCGAGCTGCATTCGACCGAGCCGTCGGTGTCCCGTGGAAAAATGCTGCACGGCAAGGCGATGTCGTATAACAATTTTCTCGATGCCAACTCGGCGCTCGAATTGGCCAAAGAGTATGAAGAGACTGCCGTCGCGATTATCAAGCACAATAACCCCTGCGGCGTGGCATTGGGTGCGACACCGGTCGAGGCCTACGTCAAAGCCCGGGAGACCGATCCGATCTCGGCATTTGGCGGAGTCATCGCGTTCAACCGTCCCGTCGATCTGGCCGCAGCGAAGGAAATCACGTCCACATTCGTGGAGGTGGTCATCGCGCCGGGATTTGCAGATGATGCCCTGGCAGAATTGAAACGTAAAAAGGATCTTCGGTTGCTCAACGTCGGTCCGCTCACAAAGGGAAAGCAGGAGGGCTTCGATCTCAAGAAATTAGTCGGCGGCCTGATTGTGCAGGATCGGGACCTCGGTGGCTTGACCGATTTGAAAGCGCTCAATGTTCCGACCCTACGCAAACCGACGGACGAAGAGTATGCGGCTTGCGCATTTGCCTGGAAGGTTTGCAAACACGTGAAGTCAAACGCAATCATCTATGCGAAGCCGGGGCAGACAGTGGGGATCGGCGCCGGTCAAATGAGTCGGGTCGATTCAGTCAAGCTGGCGGTGATGAAAGCTCAGATGCCGATCAAGGGGTGTGTCATGGCGTCAGACGCTTTCTTTCCGTTCCGGGATGGATTGGACGCGGCCGCGCAGGCGGGTATCACGGCGGTCATTCAACCCGGTGGGTCGATTCGCGATGCCGAAATTATCAAAGCCGCAGATGAACAAGGGTTGGCGATGATTATGACGGCGATGAGACACTTCCGCCATTGACGAACGGTAAACGGTTCTTTAGCTTCGTTCTCGGCTTGGCAACACCTTCAACCTAGCCCGTCGGGCAGGGGCTGCAGTGTAGCTCAGTGCTGGCTAGCGAGAGCGCGAGACTTCCGGTTTTGCTTTCGGCCGAGCCTTAGTTGAAAGGCCAGTTTGAATCTCCATTCCTCGGGCACCATTCCAATACATTGGTGAGGAGTCGGCAGTGAAGGTTCTTGTCATCGGGAGCGGTGGACGCGAACATGCCATAGTGTGGAAGCTGGCACAAAGTCCACGCAGACCGGAGCTCTACTGCGCGCCGGGCAATGCGGGAATCGAATCGCTTGCGACATGTGTGCCGGTGAAGGCGGACGATATTGCCGGACTGAAAGCGTTTGTGCAATCAGAAAAGATCGACCTGACCGTCGTCGGCCCCGAAGCCCCGCTCGCATTAGGAATTGTCGACGAATTCCGCAAATCGAAATTAAAAATATTCGGGCCGACGAAGGGTGCCGCCCGCATCGAGGCCAGTAAGGTATTTTCCAAAGAGATCATGGCCAGAGCGAAGATTCTCACGGCGAACGCCGAAAGCTTCGAGCGGATCGCTCCTGCTTTGGAATATCTCGATCATCATGAGACTCCTGTGGTCGTGAAGGCTGACGGGCTGGCGCAGGGAAAGGGTGTCGTGGTCGCGACGACTCGTGAGGAGGCGAAACAGGCGGTGCGTGATGCGATGGAGCATGCGGTATTCGGCCCGGCCGGGCAGCGCGTGTTGATTGAACAGTTTCTCGATGGCGAGGAACTGACCATCATGGCGTTCACAGATGGCCGGACGGTCGTGCCGATGTTGCCGGCGCAGGATCATAAACGAGTCGGGAATGGGGATGCCGGGCCCAATACCGGCGGAATGGGCGCCTATTGTCCGGCTCCACTCGGCAATACGGCACTGCGCGAGGCCGTAACCCGGCAGGTCCTCTATCCCGTCGTCGAAGCCTTATCTCGCATAGGCTGCCCGTTTCAAGGCGTTTTGTATGCCGGGCTCATGATTGTGAACGGGAGACCATATGTCTTGGAATTCAATGCCAGGATGGGAGATCCGGAAACCCAAGTGGTGCTCCCCCTGCTCAAAACCGATTTACTGGAGGTGTTGGAGGCCGTCGTCGAACATCGGCTCGATCAACTCTCCATAGACTGGCATGATGAAAACGCCGTCTGTGTCGTCATGACGTCGGGCGGTTACCCCGGGACGTATCAAACAGGTTATGCCATTCACGGGTTGCCGAGTCCAACGGATCTGACGATGCTGGTGTTCCATGCAGGTACAGCACGGACAGGTCTCGACGTCGTGACGGCCGGAGGGCGGGTATTGGGAATTACCGGACGCGGGAAAACCCTTGCAGCGGCGCAGGCGGAAGCCTATCGTGTGTCCCGATTCATATCGTTCGAAGGCGCGCACTATCGGACAGATATTGCACATCGGGCGCTCACGGGTCACGCGTAGCGCAGAATGGGGCTGATGGTGCCTGTCATGGCAATGATCGAGCGCTATGATGCCGCGTCCACCGCCCCTCTGCTTGCCGGTCGGGTACGCGGCCTGCTTGGAGAGGGGGGGATCATTGCGCTGCCGACGGAAAGCGTTTACGCACTTGCGGTCGATCCGTTTGACGGACAGGCGCTCGCCAGATTGTGGCAAGTCAAGGGCCGGTCGGAAGGAAAACCGGTTCTCATTCTGATTGGTGAGAGGTCTCAGTTGAAGCGGTTCGTCCGATCAATTCCCCGGGCGGCCGCCATATTGATGGATGCCTTCTGGCCCGGCCCTCTTACCATCATCTTTCCCGCTGCCGCGGAAATCTCCGATGCGGTGACTGCGGGAACCGGTTCCGTCGGCGTCCGTCTCAGTGCCTGGCAGCCACTGGTTGATCTTTTGCAACGAGTTGGCCCCGTGACAGGCACCAGTGCAAATCGCGAAGGCGCCCCGCCTTCCAGCAGAGCCGACGAAGTTCAGTGTAGCCTGGGACACGTGATCGACCTGATCATTGATGCCGGACCGGCTCCAGGTGGGCAGCCATCTACCGTCATTGATGCGAGAGGCCCTATCAAGATCGTCCGCGAGGGTGCCATTGAACGCGGCGTCATTGCTGCGCAGTTGGGCGCTCACGGACTACACCTCGACACGACGAGTTGATGAAGCTGAAGATATCGTTCACATTGAAAGGAGAATACTGATGATTCGAACAGTGTTGGCGCATAAATTTGTGGCGATAGCCGCCATAACGGTCTTCTCGATGGGGTTGGCGGGCTGCGATTACTGGCCTCCGGCACTCCAAACACAGATCGAACAACTCCGCTCCGAACTCCAGGCAGCGACTGTGGAGAGGACCCAGCTGCAAAATCAACTTGCCTCCATCACAAAAGTGAAAGATGACCTCCAAATACAAGTAGATGATTTGTCTCGGGCGAATCGCGATAAATCGTCCATCATCAATAGCTTGCAGAATAGCCTCGCAGCGGCACAGGAGCGGTTGGCAAAGTCGGCAAAAGGTGCCACGCCGAAAGCCGGGACAGCCAAGACCTCGGCAAAGCCGGCACAGAAATCGTCACAGAAAGTTCCGGCAAAAAAGAAGCCGGCCGCCAAGGTTACAGGGACACGTTAACGCGTCTTTCCCCAGAATGTTATTTTGTGGGGGCTGGGGACTGCGCGGTCGTCGCCGTACTTGAGCTGGGTGTGGAACTGGACGATGGGCTCGGTGACGTGGACGCAGGAGGAGCCGCTTGAGGAGCGGGAGTCGTAGCCGCCGCCTGGTCAGACGTACTTGGTGCCGCTTCCTTTTTCTTTTCCTTCTCTTCGGTCTTGAGCGCAGGTGGCTCACTCCCAGCGGAAGGTTTCATTTTGTCTGAATAGTCCGTCACATACCATCCGCTGCCCTTGAACATAATAGCGGGTGATGAAATAAGACGTTGGAGGGCTTTCCCGCATCTCTGACATGTCGTGAGAGGGTCGTCCTTCATTCCTTGTTTGACTTCGAACCTATCCGCACAGCCTTCACACTCGTATTCGTAAATTGGCACGATTCGTTTCCTCCTGCTAGTTCAGAAATCTATTTTCATCATCCATGAGAGCATGCACCTACGTGAGCTGCTTGAATGCCGCGTCGAGGCGATCCATTCCGCAGACGATGGTCTCCATGCTGGTTGCATAAGACAGTCGGATATGTCGAGCACTTCCAAACGGCTCACCTGGAACTACTGCGACCTTGAATTCCTGCAAGAGATAACTCGCGAGATCAGTCGGGGTCGAGATGCTTCCGCTCGGACCCTCTCGTCCGAGCAATCCGCTGACGTTGGGGAAGGCATAAAATGCGCCTGTGGGCATTTGGCAGCGAACGCCTGGCATCGCATTCAGGCGCTCGACCATGATGTGTCTTCGCCGATCAAACTCTGCCACCATCTTTTCCGTGAAGGCGGCACCTTCACGCAAGGCTACGACGGCAGCCTTTTGTGAAATGGAACAGGGATTGGAGGTGCTCTGGCTTTGAATGTTTGCCATTGCGGTGAGAAGGTCTTTCGGGCCAGCGGCGTAGCCGATTCTCCAACCGGTCATGGCGTAGGCTTTCGAAACACCGTTGATCACCACGGTACGAGCGGCGATTTCTGGTCCTAACGAGGCAATGCTCGTGTGTGTTACTCCGTCGTAGAGCACTTTTTCATAAATTTCGTCCGAGATCAGCAGCAGGTCCCGCCGCAGTGCCAGCTCTGCCAATCGTTCGAGCGTCTTAAGGTCGTAGGTCGCTCCCGTCGGATTGCAGGGGCTATTGACGATAATGGCTTTGGTACGCGACGTAATCAACCGTTCCAATTTATCGGCATCAATGGCATATCCATCTTCCTCTCGCGTGGGCAAGAATATCGGTGTGGCATCGTTGAGCAGGGTCTGGTCCGCATAAGAAACCCAGAAGGGAACGGGAATGATGACTTCGTCGCCTGCTTCGAGGAGTGCCTCAGCGAGGTTGTAGAGTGAATGTTTGGCGCCACACGAGACCAGGACCTGTGACTTCTCGTAGCGAAGTCCTTGCTCGGCCTGGAGCTTATCAATAATCGCCTGGCGTAGTTCATCGATACCGGATGAGGGGGTATATTTTGTAAAGCCCGCACGAATCGCGGCTACTGCCGCAGCTTTCACCGGTTCCGGTGTGTCAAAGTCCGGCTCACCAGACGAGAAATCCGTGACGTCGATCCCGCGCGCTGCCATCGCCTTTGCGGTTGCCGCCATGGCCAGGGTGGGGGAGGGGGCAATTCGCCCGGCTCGTGCTGCAAGCTTCATGTTTTTAGGCTCCTAATACGGTGCTGCAGCTGGCGTGCGACCTCAGGATGTAGGAACTCTGTAAGTGCTCCGCCGTGAGTGGCCACATCTTTGATGATCGTTGACGAGAGATAGGAATACTCTTCGCTGGGCATGAGAAATACCGTTTCAACCTGTTTGGCGATTTTTCGATTAATGAGCGCCATCTGAAATTCATGCTCAAAGTCTGAGATGGCGCGCAACCCTCTAATGATCGCATGTGCGCCGTATCGTTGGACATAGTCTACAAGTAAGCCATCGAAGTGTGTCACCTCCACCTCTTTTATCTCTTTTGTCACGATCCGGATCATCTCCAACCGTTCAGTCAGGGTGAATAGGGGATGCTTGGCCGCATTCGGCGCTACGGCGACCACCACTTTATCAAATACCTTCAAGCTTCGGGTGATGATATCGGTATGCCCGTGGGTAATGGGATCAAAGGTTCCCGGATAAATGCCAATTTTCATGATCCGGTCGACTCGCAGGTGGTTGATACACCATAGAGATACAATGCGGTGTCGCCATACAGGTATTTTCGCACCAGTGTGGCATGGTCGATGGATGTAGGTAACTTGGTGCGCGAGTCCTGTTCGATAATCATTGCGGCACGTTCCGACAACAGCCCGGGTCTCCAGGCATGGATGAGAGTTGATAGCGCGTCCAAATCGGCATAGGGCGGATCTGCAAAGAGCACATCATAGGGGCCGCCCCACCAATCATTACGATCGAGGAAGGTGGCTGTTTTGCCTACTCTCACTTGAGCCCGCTCGAGGAACTGACAGGCTTGGAGATTCTGTTGTAGAAGCTGCACAGCCTTAGGATCTGACTCGACAAAGGTGACGATCGAGGCGCCACGGCTTAGCGCCTCAATCCCGACTGCCCCAGTACCAGCATACAAATCGAGAAAGCGACCTCCAGACACCTGAGTCCCGAGAATCGAAAAAAGGGCCTCGCGGACTTTGTCTGATGTGGGTCGGAGTGCAGTCCCTCGTGGCCCACTTAGGCGTCGACCTCGGTGGGATCCGGCAATGACACGCATAATAATCGGGGAGAGCCAACTCAGGAGCAATTGACTCTAACATAGCGTTTTTGAAGGGGTCAAGATGAGAAGCGCTGAAGCGTGGGATGAAAGCTTGAGGTGGTGCCGCGTGAGCGAGTTGGAACGATTGAGTAGGCGGAATGGAAGGGTTTTGACGGCTTTTATGCCTGTGGTTATAATGGGGCCTGAAAATCCCGGCCGTAATGTAAATTTCCCGCGAAGAGGATTCGGTGTGGAAATGTCGACCACTCAGTGGCGATCAAGACGGTCGACCAAGCACAAATTACATGCACCAACCGTAAGGGCTCTACTTGGTCGCCACTGTTTGGGTATCTCGAGCGGCCATGCTCTTCCGTCGATTATTTGAAATGGTGCGATCGATGATCGCGCCGCAGTTGACGCATTTCCAGGCATAGAATATCAAGAAGAAGTCTGAGAAACGCTCCAGCATCATGAGACCTTTGCACTTCGGACATTCCATCGAATCCTCCCTGGTTGTGATGTACTGCTGCGCCGATGCTAAAGCAAGTACCACACCATTTTCTGCTGTACGTAATTTCAACAGTTTATGGGCTACGTATTTGTTACCAAGTCCATATGGGGGAAAACGCTAGTACAAAAACGTCCGGAGTGTCATTTTTTTGTCCGGGAGAATAAATGGCGCGGAATAAAGTCGGCCGGGGAATTGCCTATTGGCCTGAAACTGAGCGGCCGCGCGAACGCCTACTGATTCAAGGCCCCCAGTCTCTTACCAATGCTCAACTCCTCGCAATTCTCCTCCGGGTGGGTCGGTATGGATCTTCAGCTGTGCAAGTGGGAATCGATATTCTGGATCGGCTCGGCGGCATGGCTGGCCTTGCGCAATGCGGAATCGAGGAACTCTGTGCTGTACCCGGTGTAGGGGAGGCCAAGGCAGCCCAACTGAAGGCCGCCCTGGAATTGGGGAAACGTGCTCTCGCTGGTCCTCTCACGAAAGGAACCAGGGTCACATCCAGTCGTGATCTCTTCACCCATTACCATCCGACGTTGCGTGACCTGCGTCATGAAATCTTCAAGGTGATTTTGCTGGATGCGAAGCATGCCATCATGCGTGATGCAACGGTATCGGAAGGCAGCCTCACGCTCAGTATTGTTCATCCGCGTGAAGTGTTCACGCTTGCGGTGAAAGAATCAGCAGCGGCTGTGATCTTCCTGCATAACCATCCGAGTGGGGATCCTACCCCGAGCCAGGAAGATCGGGCTCTGACTGCGAGATTGGTATCGGCAGGGGAGGTGTTGGGCATTCGTGTGCTTGACCATCTCGTTGTCGGCGATGGACGTTATGTCAGCTTTGCCGACCAAGGCTGGCTGACCGATCACAGTGTCGACACTTGAGCGAAGGGGAAGCCGCAGTGATATAGACCGGCCAATTCATCTATCTCCGGAGGATCTGACCATCTTCCGGTCATCTTGAGGAGGGCCCTATGAGCGAACGACGCGGAGAGTCACTCAGAAATGTCGCCGTGATCTCTAGTGCCGGTGCGGGGAAGACTTCACTGACTGAGGCGATACTCTTTGTCGCTGGCGCGGTTCCCCACCTCGGATCGGTCGCGCAAGGCACAACTGTGTCGGACTTCGAGCCGGAAGAATTGCATCGACGCAGTTCCGTAAGTACCAGCCTGCTTTGTTGTTCATGGAATCATACCGCGATAAATCTCGTTGATCCCCCGGGGGCGCTGAATCTCCTGGGAGAGACCATTATGGCCTTGAGAGCGGTAGACGCTGTGATCCTGGTGGTAGATGCATCATCGGGAGTCCGTAGCGAACTTATAAGAGTCTGGTCAGGCGTCAAGGCACGTGGCTTGCCTTGTCTTCTTTTCCTCAACGAACGGGATAAAGAGGGTGCCACCCTCGAGGCAGTTCTCGGAGTGTGCCGACGCGATCTGGGGATCATGCCGTTGCCGATGTCGTTGCCCGTGAATCACGGAGCGCAGCATGATGGGGTGATGGACCTTCTTCAACAGCGTGTGATCACTTCGGGCACGGAGAGTCCTTCATTTCAGGAGCTACCGATACCTGAACATTCCAGGGCTGTGGCGGTGGATGCACGGAAGCGCATTCAAGAAGCGGTGGCCGAGCAGGACGACCGATTGTTGGAACAATATCTTGCCGACGGCGAATTGACGGGGGATGATCTCACCCGTGGGTTACGGTTGGGCGTCCGTGCCGGTAAGATGGTTCCACTCTATTGCGGCTCTGCCATTAAAAATATCGGGATTGTTCCGCTTCTTAATGCGATCGTCGATTTCTTGCCGGTGCCGATGGAACATGCGTCGGCAGGGTCGTTAGAGGGCCTTCATCCAGATACCGGCAGCGCGATGACACGTCGAGCCGTCGAGGAGGAGCCTTTTTCTGGAATCGTGTTCAAGACATTGATCGATCCCTTTGTGGGTCGCCTGTCTTATTTCCGGGTCTTGTCGGGGGTTTTGCACGGAGACTCGACAGTATTCAACAGTTCCCGGAGCAGCAAAGAAAAATGTGGTCACTTGTATACCGTCTTGGGGAAGAAACATACGGTGATTCCGTCGGCCGGCGCGGGAGAAATCGTAGCGATTGGCAAACTCAAAGACACGCAGACCGGCGACACGCTTTGTGACGAACATGCCCCTATCTGTTACCCGAGAACAGTTCTTCCGCGGCCCGTACTATCCTTTGCGATCGAGCCGAAATCCAACGCCGATATCGAAAAAGTCAGTCTCGGGCTGCATAAATTGATTGAGGAAGATCCCACGCTCGAATTTTCCCGACATGCCGACACGAAGGAAATGGTCTTAAGCGGATTGGGCCAGTTGCATATCGATCTTGCCCTCGAAAAGCTGCGCCGCAAATACGGTGCCGAAGTGATACTCCATATGCCGAAAATCCCTTACCGCGAGACCATTCGCAGCACGGCTCAGGCGCAGGGGAAATATAAGAAACAAACCGGTGGTCACGGCCAGTATGGTGACTGCTGGCTGGAACTCACCCCCCTTCCGCGAGGTGAGGGATTCAAGTTTGAGAACAAGGTGGTGGGCGGAGCCATTCCCAGGAACTTCATACCGGCCGTGGAAAAGGGAGTGGTCGAAGCGATGCACCATGGGAGCCTCGCGGGATTTCCCGTCATCGATTGTCGGGTTGCGGTCTACGACGGGACGTATCACACGGTCGACTCATCGGAGATGGCGTTTAAAATTGCTGGATCGATGGGGTTCAAGAAGGCTTTGGAAGCAGCCCATCCCGTCCTGTTAGAGCCCATCATGACGGTGGAAGTCGAGGCGCCTGCGGATCATATCGGCGGGGTGATCGGGGACTTGAACGCACGGCGAGGAAGGATACTCCACGTTGAAGCGATGGAGCAGACCGAACAGATCACGGCCCTCGTTCCGATGGCGGAGCTGCTCACGTATGCCACCATGCTGAACTCGCTCACGGCCGGACGCGGGGGGTATACGATGGAATTTGCGCGGTATGACGAAGTGCCACGGGAGCTTGCGGTCCGCATCATTGAGGCGCAGAAAGTGGAGACTCACACAGCGGTACATTGATCGATCAGGGGTCGGTCGATTTAAGCACGACATAGAAAGCGCGGCTTTCTCTCAGCACCCGGAGCAGGACCGTTTCACCGCGTCTGACTTTGGAAACCGCGCTGCTGAATTCTCCGACCGATCCCACATCGACACGGTTGACCTCTTTGATCAGATCGCCCTCATGGAGCCCTTCTGCTTGCGCGAGACTCCCGGCTTCCACTTTGGCAATCAGTACCCCGCGGCTTTCCCGTAGTTTGAATTTATCGGCGAGGCCCGGTGTCAAGTCTTGCACATCAAGGCCTAGTTTAATTTCGGTACGAGCTTGCGGGAGCGAGGTGGCTACCGCGTGGTCTCGACGTTCAATGAGGGCAACGTCCAGCACCAGGCGCTGCTGGTCGCGGACGATTTCCACCCTCGTCGTCGCCCCGGGGAGCAATCCCGCCACGACCCGAGAAAGGCGATTCGGCGTATCAATCACGGTGCCGTCAATACGGGTGAGGATATCGCCCGGCTTGATACCGGCTGCTGCCGCCGGATCCTTTTCGAAGACTTCGTTAACCAGCACTCCTTCGCCTTCATTGACCCCGAACTTGCGTGCCAGTTCCACCGTAAGTGGTTGGATGCCGACTCCCAGCCAGCCGCGGGTTACCCGGCCCTGCGTCAGCAGTTGTTGAATCACCTGTTTGGCCATATTGGAGGGGATGGCGAATCCGATCCCTTGAGCGAAGTTGATGATCGCAGTATTGATACCGATAATTTCGCCGCGCAAATTGAACAACGGGCCACCCGAATTGCCCGGATTGATCGATGCGTCCGTCTGGATGAAATTCTCATAGCGGGAGAGATTAATGTTTTCCCGACCGATTCCGCTGACAACCCCGAGTGTGACCGTGCGATCGAGCCCGAAAGGATTCCCGACGGCCAGCACCCACTGGCCGACTCTCACGGCCGAGGAATCTCCGAATTTTGCGCTGAGGAGAGGATGGTCGGCCGTCACTTTCAGGACGGCTAAGTCTGTATCCTGATCTTTTCCCACAACCTGTGCGATGAGCTTGGATTTATCGGAGAAACGGACTTCAATCTCGGTCGCATCTCCGATGACATGGTTATTCGTGAGGATATGTCCGTCAGAGTCTATGACAACGCCGGACCCTGACCCTGAAGCATTCGGAACTCGCTCTTGAGCGAGTTCACGCCCTCGGCCGGTTCCGGATAAGGGAATAAGATTCACCACGGATGGTTTTGCCGATTCTGCCAGGTCGGTGATGACGGTTTGGATGTCTTCCAGCATGCGAAGACCAGGCGAGTCGGTAGATTTCGGTGCGGTAACCTCAGCCGCAGCAAGCGATGGAATCTCGAGCCAGGCGAGACAGAGAAGGTAGCAGAGTATTTGAAGTATGCGTATCATCCTGTACCCCGCCCACGTATTGTACATCATGGCAAGGAGAGAAACCCAGCAGCTCTCGCGAGTCGCGAGACGGCGGGATCCAAGTTACTTACGCCGGCTTGGTGTTGCGAGTGTTGGCGAACCGTGAGGCAAACTCTGCAAGATCGGCCTGTAGCCCGATCAATACGATGACATCGTCACCATGGAAGATAAGAGCATCTTCCGGCGCGACTAGGAATGGTCCTCGAAGGACTGTGACGAGTCGAACTGATCCGGGCAGCGCGATGTCGGCGAGCGTCCTTCCAACGATTGGTGAATCTTGGAGGACGGGAAACCGTTCGAGAGCCGCAGCGCGAAGACTGAGGTCTCGCTGCAAGGTCAAGAGTTCGTGGTGGATCGTTTCCAGCTTGAGTTCGCGGATATGACCGTCGACGCTAAGTAGTGTCTTCTTGAGCTGCTCTATGCGGTCGCCTGCCTGACCAAGGACGCGTTCTAATTGCTCGGAGGGCAGAGTAGATTCGTGGCTGAAGGGTGGGCGTTTCGCACAGAGTGCGGCAATCTGACGTCCAAGTTCGCCGTGAACCTGCTCGATCTGACTCAACAAATTCGCCGCCTGATTGTGTAATCGAAGGACCTGGACCTTGCGGTTGACTCGCTCGGCAAAGGCGAGAACGGTTTCGTAAATTGCGCTGCCGGTGATGGATACTTCTTGTTGGATTCGTCCGATCAATTCGACGGTCATGTCTTCGAACCTATAATGTCTGATAAGAACTATTATGTAAACTCATAGGCACATCGACCCAATCTGTCTTTGCACCATTACTCTTCTTCCACCCTTTGGTCAATAGTTGAATCCAACCCCTTTTACCGACCTACTGCTGTCTTCAAGTCATCCTCCGTCAGTTGATCCACCTCCCGTGAAAGAGGTACTGTCCGATGAAGGAAGCGCAACGTAAAGATCCATCGTTCATCCATTTATTGAGGATTTCCGCATGCCCAATCATCCCTCTGCAGGTCAACCGGCCCCGGCTTCAATCCTCACCAATATCCCACGGCTTATTACGGCCTACTATACGGAGAAGCCAGACGCCAATCTCAGAGAGCAACGCGTCAACTTCGGGACATCAGGGCATCGAGGGACATCCTTCAAGCGAAGCTTCAATGAAGTCCACATCGTTGCGATTGCACAGGCGATCTACGAGTATCGCAAGATGGAAAATGTTTCCGGGCCGATCTTTCTGGGCATGGATACCCATGCCTTGTCGGAGCCGGCTTTTGCCAGTGTCTTAGAAGTGCTCGCAGCCAATAGCGTCGAGGTCATGGTCGACCAGGATCGCGGGTATACGCCGACTCCGGTCATCTCCCACGCGATTCTCACCTACAATCGGAATCGGAACTCGGGCCTGGCTGACGGGATTGTGATCACTCCCTCGCACAATCCGCCAGAGGATGGCGGTATTAAATACAACCCGCCACAGGGTGGGCCGGCTGACACGATGGTGACCAAGTGGATTGAAGACCGGGCCAACGCGCTGATGAAGATCGATCTACACGGTGTCGCGCGCCTCCCCTACGCTCGTGCCAGGCGTGCAGCTACCACCAAGCCTTATGATTATATTGGCACCTAC
>Ga0070681_10004902_pt1 | contig 12847 bp, 13 predicted proteins | sample KBSC83BmetaG_FD_65650 | JGI IMG/M metagenome (GOLD analysis project Ga0070681, IMG submission 65650) | Corn rhizosphere microbial communities from Kellogg Biological Station, Michigan, USA - KBS C8-3B metaG | ecosystem: Host-associated > Plants > Roots > Rhizosphere | place: USA: Michigan... | reverse complement strand
TTTCCGCGCGCGTCAATGCCTACGATCTGGCTTTCAAAATGCAGACCGAAGCCCCGGCGATCTTCGATCTCTCGAACGAGCCTGCGCCTACGCTCGAAATGTACGGTGTTGGCAAGGAGCCCACTGACGATTACGGCCGCCGCTGCCTGCTCGCGCGCCGCCTCGTCGAAAAGGGTGTACGCTTCGTATGCGTGGTCTCGGGTGGTGGTCCTGGCAACCTGCAGTGGGACGCGCACGAGGACATCGAGGAGAACCACCTGCGCATGGCCGCGCAGACCGATCAGCCCGTCGCCGCGCTGCTGAAAGATTTGAAGCGCCGCGGCCTGCTCGATTCCACGCTGGTGTTCTGGGGTGGCGAGTTCGGCCGCTCCCCCGAATCACAGGGCAGCAAAGGCCGCGATCACCACAACCTGGGTTTTTCCATGTGGCTCGCGGGCGGCGGCATCAAAGGGGGGCAAGTGGTTGGCGCAACCGATGCCATCGGACTGCACGCAGTCGAAAACCCGTTCCACCTGCGCGACATTCACACCACCATCCTCAATCAGCTCGGTTTGAATCAGGATGCCCTCAGTTACCTGCACCAGGGGCGCAAAGAACGGCTCACGGAAATTCAAGGAAACGTGATCGCACAGATCGTCTGAACGCCGCTCAAGTGTGGTTCATCTCAGGGGTGGGCCGCCTTCAGGGCGGGCAGAAAGCACGCAACCAAGGCCGTCAAGGTTAACACCAGAGCCACAGTGGAGAATGTTGCAGGATCGTTCGATTTCACGCCGTAGAACATGCTCGCCATCAGGCTTGTTAGCGTCAGGGCCGCCAGGATTCCAACTGCGATGCCAGCTACGCGGGCGTCCCGCCAAAAGGCAGGATAAGCCTGACGGAATCTCTTCGCAGACGGGGCTGTTGGTGCTGACCTTTGACGCGCGATAAATGCGTCTGTGCCCTTTATGAAAGAAGAAGCAAAATGCTGCAAACCGCTTCATTCGGTGGCGAGGGGGCCTTCACCGCGCGAGAGTTCCATCAGAATTTTTTCGCGGCGCTCGACTGCCGTTTGTGTGGCCGAGTCCATGGCAATCCAATACACCGCGGCGCCGAGGATAGCGGCGAACGCGAGAATCAGGTAAAAAACAAGTTCGCTTTCGAATACGTAGCGAGCCCAGAATGCAAGAAATACGGGCAGCAGAGCCACAGGGTAGAAAAGGAAAATCAGAGCCTGCATGCGGCTGGCCGCACCGCCCTGTGACACGCGTTCGGGATTCATCGCACGCGGAAAGTGCACGGAACTGAGGTTACCGGTCGCAAGCAGATAGATACCCACGATGGCGGTCACGACGTAGGCTTCCAGCACCTTTCCCACTGGAATCCGGGATCGGAATAGCGTCGATACAAGCGTGATTGCCAGCATTTCCACCAGAATAAATAGCGCTGCGGCAACATTCTTTCCGGCCAGCGCTTTTCGCATCGACACGGGCACGGAGAAGTAAATCTGCGCGGCGGAGCGGTCGAATCCGAAGGCGTTCAGATAGGACACTTGGCCGAGTAGTGTGAGCGCATAGACGCTGACGACAGTCAAATAATGATCCGCCATTACGGAACTGCCCTGTCCCTGTCGTCCGAGTGTAACGGGCAGCCATACGATGAGCCCGAATGAAAACCCCATGATAAATACCATGCGGAAACGGGGAGCGCGGCTGAGCGCGCGCAGTTCCTTTTCGGCGATCGCGGCCAATGGGTCCGGCAAAAACAGGCCGGGCAAACGGTAGAACAACTCCAATCTCGAGCGGGTGCGCTCGTTCGTGGCCGTGGAACGGCTGCCGGTTGCCTGTGCGTCATAGCGGAGGCTGCGCTCGAACTGCCAGCGTCCGAATAAGAACGCTGCGACGGTCCACCAGATCAAGACCGAACCGGAGAAAAAAATCTCCTGACCGAGCGCAATGCGCGACACCGCAGTCCACGGCCAAAAGCCGCCTGGAGCTTCGGAGAAAAATTGTCCAAGTCGTCCGCTCCGAGTCCTGGTAGCGATCAGCAATTGAGGAAGCGCGGCGGAGGTCACGAGGATCAGCATCAGGATCTCGCGCAGCCGTTTGTGCGTGAGCAGGCGCTCCAGCAAATTTCGTAGTCCGGTCGCAAGCAGCAGGTTGAACAGGATAAATAGGACAAACGGCGCGATCAGGCGCGGGCTGGCCCCCATGCCGCCGAAAAATGGATTGCGCAGCAAGCCGATCATGCCGCCGCCGAGCAACAGCAGGATTTCGGCGCATATCGTGAGCCGCAGCGTCACCTCGATTACAAACAGCTTGCGGTGCGGAACGGGATAGATCAGAAGCTTCTTGAGATCGAGGGAAGCGCCCAGGCTCGCGGAGACAATCGGCGCAACTTGCCAATACAGAAACACGATCATGAGGCCGATCGGAAGCCATTTGCGGATGGCGTCGGCGGCTGCGCCGGAGGATGTAAATGCCTCGGCCATGGAAGCCAGAAAAGTCCAGAAACCGTACCAGATCAAAGCCGTGATGATGGAGAAGACTGCGCCGCGGCGGCTGGAGCCCAGCCGGAAGCTGCGCATGCTGAGCCACTGAGCGCGCAGGATGGCCCTGATCATAGCCAGTCCAGCCGTTCGAACGCTCGCTCGGCGCCGACAACGCGCACGAATACATCTTCCAGCGTTTCCGATCCGGCCCGCAATTCATGCATGTGTCCTTCACGCACAATCTTCCCGTCATTTATGATCGCCACACGATCACAGAGACGCTCGACGACCTCGAGGACGTGGGACGTCAGGAAAATGGTGGCGCCATGATGCACCTGATCGAGCAGAATATCTTTCATCAGCCGCGCGCCAACGGCGTCTACGCCTTCGAAAGGCTCATCCATGAGGAAAAGAGCGGGCCGGTGAATCAGCGATGCAGCCATGGCCACGCGCTTTCGCATACCTTTCGAGTACTCCGCGATCAGCTTGCGCGGCTGTTCAGCCAGTTCAAACAGTGCGAGCAGCTCGCTCGACCGTTCCTTCGCGACCGGCCGCGCCAAGCCGTACATGCGGCCAACAAACTCGAGGAACTCACCGCCCGTGAGCCGGTCGAACAATAGCGATTCGTCCGGGACCAGGCCGATGCGTTTCTTTATTTCGAGTTCCTTGTCCGGCATGGGAAGGCCGAGAAGCTTGATCGATCCCGCAGTCGGCGGAATTAAGCCGGTGAGCATGCGAATGGTGGTGGATTTCCCTGCCCCGTTCGGCCCCAGAAATCCAAAAAAACTTCCTCGCGGAACCGTTAGCGTGAGGCCATCCACGGCCGCTTTACCTCCGTAGAGTTTGCGTAGGTTCTGGATTTCAATCGCCGGCGTGGACTCGTCCATGAAGTTTTCATGGTAGGACACAGGCTGGAGCGTGTCTATGTTGCTGGTTTAGAGATGCATGAGGAGTTTGGCATCGGCTCCAACCAGAAGCACGCCAAAAATCTGGTCGGGCATGCCCGGCCACTACAAGGAGCTCGCTCGTTTCCCAGACCTATGAACAAGCGGTCGCAGACGCGATTTTTTCACGGCTCCTCGTTACTCATACCTCATGGCGACCAATGGGTCCACTCGGAGGGCGCGGCGGAACGGAATATAACCTGCCAGTGCGGCAACGCCGATCAAAATCACGATTGTCATCCCGATAGTCAATGGGTCGGTCGTACTCATTTCGAACAGCAGCGACTTCGCGTACTGTGCCGCCCATAGGGCCAACAAAACGCCGGCTGCGATGCCTGCCAATGTGAGCCAAAGGGTCTCGCGCAGCACCAGGAACCCAACAGCCGGGCGATGTGGTCACATTTCCGGTTCAAGGCATCGACGGAGGATCAATCTCGATGCTTAGTGTGCAAATCGATTCGTCCACTACGAGAAGCGTGGACTAAGAGTAGCATTGATGAGCGACATTCTTTGTCGAATCAGCCCTGCTTACTAAGGGAACTCGACAGGACTCCACGCCGTCGCACCGATGGTCTTCGCTTCGGGCAGATTTGAAGAACGGACCGAACTTTCGCAAAACTGTTGAAGTTTTGCCCGAATGCTCTGGCTGTACGGTGTTCCATTGTTTCTTAAGCATTGTGGTCCAGAGGAGAGCGTCAGTGCGTCCAATGGCCAGAGGGTCCGTATAGGTCGGAGTGCAACTTCCTCACCATATCCAGCGAAAATGACGTCGCTGATCTGGAACTTAACTATGGGCATCTGATCACGGCTGGAAGCCACCCGACGCCGGATCAACATGGCACTGGGGACCGCGTAGGCTTCTTCCTCGACGATGAAGGGACCGTTTGGGGCTTGCCGATGGCTTTGACTTCCACCGGTGCCGTGCTGGCGTGTGCTCCGCCTGCGCTGCACGATTCGAAGGTCACCGACACTTACGCCTCGGGCGATACAATTGTCGGCTCGACAAACGAGCCGACAGGGTGGCGGGGTACCGGGAAAATGGAACTGTTGTTGCGTGGGCCGCGTGGCAATATTCAGTGGCGTACGATCACCGGGGTGCGGATAACATCCGGCGCAGTTTGCTGGGCTCAGGAGTCACCAGGCCTATCTCAGGCGTTGTGGTACTATCGTCTGGCCTCAACATTCGGGCAGAAGTAGCTGCGGTATCGAAAGTCTCGATTATCTACTGTACCCTTGGCAAATGGTGAAGAGCTTGTACGCGCGCAAGTACGGCTAATACTGAGTTCAATCACCGGCTTAAGACAACGCTGGCCGGCGGCTCCGGTACGAATCTCACGTCTGGGAGGGTCGCCTTAAATTCCGGCGACCGCCGTATTAGTAAATCCGAAGTTCACGGCTGGGAACGATCTCGCGGGATTCCCGCTGGTGCGTTCCTGGGCAGCCACGCTGAATCAAGCTCGTCCGAACGGCATGGAGAAACTCCGCTTACGTGCGTTGGGTTTCGACCAACCCGGCGCCTCTTTCTCAGAGATGAGGTTTCGCACGTTTCGCGCCAATCAACAGGGTGACAGCTACCAATCTTGAAGTAATCATCAGCGGTGCGGACTTGGGCGAGTTGCGCCATCAGGCGACGGGAACGCAGTCGATGATCTACGGCAGCGAAGACGGCCCTCCTTACATCGGTCTCGTTCTTGACGCGAGCGGGAGTATGGGCGACAAGCTGGGAGCGCTCAAGACCGCGGCGATGCACTTCGTCCGTGCCGCAAATCCGCTGTCTGATGCGATTTACCCCGCCCTTCAGGAAGTCCGCAACGGGTCTAATCCGCGGAAGGCTCTGTTGATCATTTCGCACGGTATGGGTAATCACAACCGCCATTCCGTCCGGGAGGTGCGGAGACTGGCTATGGAAACCGATGCCCGCTACACGTGATCACCTCTGGCAACCACAGCGGCCAAGGAATCGCTACGCAATTCAGAGGGGGACCCTCGCATTCTAGAGAACTTTCCCGCTCAACGGGCGGTCGAAGCTTCGACGTCCGCGACCCGAAGCGAATGGCTGCCACGGCGGAATTGATCATTTCGGAAATTCGACATGAATACGTCCTTGGTTACGTACCGGCGCAGCGCGGGTCGCAGGACAAGTTTCGGCACGTTCAGGTTAGGATTGATCGCGTGGACCAGCAGCCCTAAGGATCTCGCGCCGGCCGGGATAATTCTTCTCCGCGCGCTAGAGGCTCGCGAGGATGGGCGTGGGTTGGACCGCACGGGTCCCGCCGCATGGGGCCGCATCCGACCGGCCCCTTTCGGAAAATCGACAACTTGGCAGCGTCCGTACCGGCTCGGAACACCCGCAATCAGCTTGAGGTAGGTGTTCGAGCTAGTTGGTGTGAAGGATTAGAAGTTTGCGGTCGTGGCGGAATTGGCAGACGCGCATGCTTGAGGTGCATGTACCCGTAGGGGTGTGGGGGCAAGTCCTCCTCGACCGCACCATCACAGCGGATACCATCCACAAGTGCTGTGGCTGGTTTCGGGCGTTCTCGGTAGCGTTTCACTTCAAATACGCCCGCAGAGCGCGGACCAGATCGTCAGCCGCGCGTGCCTGTTCGTCAGTTGCGCTTCCGTTATGGGCGAGTATGTGATAGCGAATATGCCCCTCGATAACCTCGGACATCAGCGCGTCCATCGCGCCGCGGCATGCCGAGATGTTGTGAAGCACGTCGGAACATTCCGCCTCCTGATCGAGCGCCTTCTCAATCGCCGCGACTTGCCCCATGATTCGACGGACTCGGTTAAGCAGCCTTTTCTTCTCTTCCATCGTGTGAGCCATAAACGAGTATTCACTAAGTAGTTCCAGTAAAATCTTTACAAGGATACCCCGGCGGGTATATTCTCTGTCTATGGGGTGGAGCGTTCCTCATGCCCCGCAAATCTTAGAGAAAGGAGGCCCATGTTGTCTGACGGCGGCAATAGTCACTTGCGCGAACAGTTGATCGATACCGACTCAGCGGAGCCTCCGTCTCACGGTTCCCGCCTCTGATTCGATAGCGTCAGTTATTCCCGCTTTTCAAGTCATCGACTGCCCGATGGTCCGCCAAGCTCTTGTCGCGTGAGACTTCGACCGAAAAGAAGTGTGGCGCCTCATTAAAGCTCCTTAGGGCGGACCTTTACCGAACAACAAGTTCCCTTATGTCGCCCTCGTAAGGACTCAAACGGAAAGAATAATGCGGCCGACGCTCACCATCTACTGGAACACACTGCTATCCCGGTTTTTCGGAGGAGGCACATCGCCATCGCGACGTTGGAATTGGGGAGACGCCGTTGCGCTGGTGACGCTAACTGTTCTTATCTACGTGGGCGTTCGAATGGCATTCGAGGCGCCAGCGGTCATTCGCGGCCCGCACATTTCACTTTCTCCGGAGTACCTCGTCCTCTATGCCCTACTGTCGCTGACCAGAATGGTTGCGGCCTACGCGCTCTCACTAGTTTTCACGATTGCCTATGGATACATTGCAGCCTACAACCAGCGCGCGGGGCAGTTTATGGTCCCACTGCTGGACGTGCTGCAGAGCGTTCCCATTTTGTCGTTTCTACCGATCGTGCTTCTTGGACTGGCGGCGATTCTTCCTCAGGCGGTTGCTGCCGAACTTGCTTCTGTTGTCCTGATCTTCACGAGCCAGGTCTGGAATCTCACTTTTTCCTGGTATCAATCGCTGAAGACAATTCCGGGTGAACTCCGGGAAGCCTCTTCAGTATTTTCCTTTGATCGCTGGCTGCGGTTCAAGACCCTGGAACTTCCGTTTGCGGCCATCGGTCTTATTTGGAATAGCATGATGAGTTGGGCCGGCGGCTGGTTTTTCCTGATGGCAGCCGAAATCTTTACTGTTGGGCAGCGCGATTTTCGTTTACCGGGCATTGGGGCATATCTTAGCGAGGCGGCACGCCAAGGGAATCTTTACGCCATCGGCCAGGGACTGGCGATCCTGATCGCGATGATCGCGCTCCTGGATCAAGCGGTGTGGCGTCCATTGCTCGCTTGGTCGGACCGTTTCAAACTGGAGACGGTTGGCGGCGGTTCGGAACCATCATCATGGTTCTTCGGTGCATGGCGCAGTTCACGGGTGATCGCGCCTGCAGTCCGACGCTTCCTGGGTGCAATCGTCGCCAGCCTTGATCATGTGATTGGGGGATTGATCCCAAGCCCACGGAATAATGAGAACCAGCAAGCGCGGCTTCATTGGCCTTCGCTTGTTGGCGCTATCATCGGCGGGGGTGTCCTGCTTTATGGCACGTATCGTACCGTTGCCATGCTGCTGGACCTACCCGGTCAGGAGTGGGCGACGATCGCACTCGGGCTTCTAGCCACGGCTACGAGGGTGTTGGCCGCCGTGCTGATCGCGCTGGCGTGGACGGTCCCACTGGGAGTCGCCATCGGTACGAAACCGCGTCTCTCGGCATGGCTGCAACCTGTCGTGCAAATCGCCGCCTCGGTACCCGCAACAGCTCTATTCCCGGTTCTCCTGCTTGCGTTGCTGGCTTTGCCGGCCGGATTGAATATCGCTGCGGTAGTGCTCATGCTAATGGGAACACAATGGTACCTCCTCTTCAACGTGATTGCCGGGGCGTCCTCAGTACCTCAGGACCTGAAATATACCGCGGCGCTTCTGCGCCTCAGCCGCTGGCAAAAATGGCGCATCCTAATCTTGCCGGCGCTCTTCCCCTACATCATTACCGGGCTCATTACAGCGGCGGGAGGAGCGTGGAACGCCAGCATCGTCGCCGAGTACACCGAATTCGGAGGCACCGTTCGGTCGGTGACAGGAATCGGCTCGGCAATTTCGATCGCAACGGCGAGGGGTGACTATCCTATGCTGCTCGCGTCGACCTTGTCGATGGTGTTGGTGGTTGTCGCAATCAATCGCATGGTTTGGCGGCCGCTCTATCGATTAGCAGAGGAACGATACCGTTTGGAGTAGGTTTGTATATGTCGGATCTTCTTGTCGAACTCGCAGGCGTCAGCCAATACTACGGCGCGCGGCAACATCAGTTTCTGGCCGTCCAGAATGTCAATTTAAAGATCTATGACGGCGAATTCGTCGCGCTTTTGGGACCTTCAGGCTGCGGCAAAAGTACACTCCTTCGAATCGTCGCCGGCCTGATGCCTCCCTCTGAGGGACAAGCGCTCTACCGGGGTCAGCCTCTGCTGGGTGTCAATCCTCAAGCCACGATTGTGTTTCAGTCTTTTGCTCTATTCCCATGGCTGACCATCCTCGAAAATGTTGAAGTCGCACTCCGCGCTCGCGGCACCCCCGACAAACTAGCCAAGACGCGCTCCCTCGATGTGCTCGACAAGGTGGGGCTGGACGGCTTTGAGACAGCTTATCCCCGCGAACTCTCAGGTGGTATGCGGCAGAAAGTGGGGTTCGCCCGCGCTATAGCCGTCAGCCCCGAATTGCTCTGCCTCGATGAGCCGTTTTCAGCGCTTGACGTCCTCAGCGCTGAAGCGCTCCGCAGTCAGCTCATCGAACTTTGGACGGGGGGTGGCTTGCCCACCAAGGCCATTTTGATGGTCACGCATAACATCGAGGAAGCAGTCTACGTCGCGGATCGCATCGTAATCATGGAAAAAGAGCCCGGCCGCATCGTGGCTGAACTGAAGGTGGAGCTGCGACGACCGCGATTTCGGAAGGGAACTGCCTTCCTTGAAACCGTCGATCGCGTCTACGCCACAATGGCCGGGCAGACGCAGCCGGAAAATGTGGAACTCGGGTCCGCGCCGGGCCAGGAAGGCCGGTTGCGGTTGCTGCCGGAAGTCAGCATCAACAACCTGGAGGGCCTACTGGAGCATCTTCTCAAACTGCCCAATCACCGTGAAGACATTTTCCGTCTGGCGGATGAACTGAAGCTCGACTCAGACCACTTGCTGAGACTGACGGAAGCGGCGGAACTGCTGGGATTTGCCACTATCGCTCAAGGTGACATTACACTGACATCTCTCGGTGAGACGTTCACCGAGGCCGGAGTCACCGCGCGAAAAGAGATCTTCGCATTACGAGTCCGGCGCCTTCCAGTCATCCAATGGCTCGTTGACAAGCTTCGGAGCGCAGACCGGCAACAGCTGGCCTGGAACAAGATTCGGGCGGAACTAGCACACGCTGTCCTTGCCGAAGAGGTCGAGAATCAGATGGATGTGGCTGTGGATTGGGGACGTTATGCGGAGCTTCTCGCCTACGACGATACAAAGGAAATGCTTTATCTCGAACCAGTAGGGGCGACGATCTAGTGTGGCAAAATTATCAAGCTCGGCCAGCTTCGCCGCCGTTTTGTACTGCCGGTTCCAAGTTATTGCCAGTTGGAGTTGAACCCGCCACTCCGCTCGGGCAAGTTTGCGATTGCGGCTTGCAGCCACCAAATTGACCTGTCAAAGCTTTCGCGTGCAAAGGTTGCCGGGAAGCATAGTTAATCGTTGATGGTTGTCTGACTCGGGCACAATGGACAGGAGCCCATAAAAGTATCGAAAGCAAAAATCCATGGCGGTATACAAGCAGCCCAAGAGCAAGTATTGGTCGTACAAGTTCGTCTGGAACGGAAGGCCGATCCGCGAAAGCACCAAGCAGACCAACATGCGCATCGCAGAACAGATGGAGGCGGCTCGCCGAACACAACTCGCTAAAGGTGAAGTTGGGATCCGTGACATGGCGCGCATTCCGACGCTTGCCGAGTTCGCCGAGGGAAGGTTTCGACCCTTTGTGAAGGCGACATTTACTGCCAAACCCAAAACACAGGTCTACTACGAAAACGGTCTGAACAATCTTTTCGCCTTTGACAGGCTAGCGGGCCAGAGGATCGATGAAATCAAAGGTGAACTCATTGCCGCGTAAGTCGCGACGCGCAACGCCGGAAAGCTTGAGCTATCGAGCATCAATCGGGAACTCCAGGTTCTCCGGCGCATGTTCAATCTTGCCTACGAGTGGAAGGTCGTGGAACGCCCGCTCGATCGCGTACGCATGCTCAAAGGCGAGAACCAGCGCGACCGTGTTCTCACGTCCCAGGAAGAGAAGCGGTATCTAGGCGAGGCGGCACCGCTGCTACACGACGTGGCGACCGTCTTAGTCGATTGTTCGCTACGTCCAGAAGAGTGCTTCAGGCTGAAGCCGGTGCATGTACAGCATGGAAATCTCGAGATCCCCTGGGGGAAGACCGAGAACGCAGTCCGCAAAATCCCAATGCCCCCCGAGTGGAGTCCATAATCAAAGCTCGTGATCGAAGCCCGATGGCTCGTTATGGTTGTTTCCGGCTCCGACCGCTAGCGGGCACATCGAGCCGTCGAGTCTCAAGAAACAGCATGCGAAGGCTTGTAGGCTGGCAAAGCTCGATCCCTTCGACCTTTACACTTTCCGGCACACGTGCCTGACCCGTTGGGCACCGCACATGGATGTCTTCACGCTCCAGTACCTGGCTGGCCACAGCGATATCAGGACCACGAGACGTTATGTTCATCCCCAGCAACAAGACACCCTCCAGGCCATGGCGAGGGCGAGAAAGGCCCAGCGTGGGCATACTTCTAGGCGTACCGAGAAGAAGAGATCAAAAAATAAAAGGGTGTAAGTCCCGTAAATTATTGAATTTCAGCTATTTATTGTGGTGCGCCCGGGGTGACTCGAACACCCGACCTTCTGGTTCGTAGCCAGACGCTCTATCCAACTGAGCTACGGGCGCAATTGCGGGGACTCCTTCAATCTATCGGGTTGGCCATGATTCCGCAACCCAAACGGCCAAGGTGACACTTTAGCGACAGAATGTCACCGCGTCCTATGCTATCCAAACGTGCTACCCCGATGCATTAATCCTTTAAGAACAATAGTTTACGGGACGACCTCGCCATGTCATCCATGGCCGACAAGTTGCCATTATCAGGTCGGCATGAAACTACTACAACCTTTATTGAGCTGGTCGAACGCCTCGCCCCAGGAAGGGGCGCTGGCGGAAAAAGCCGCTCGCTCGGGAGAAAAGGCAGATTCTCGGTTTCACGGCCGATTCAAAATCAAGTGCAGGGTTACTTTGTCTTGGGAAGACGCCCAAGGCAATACCTGTACGGTCCGGGCGCGCGGCGTAGATATGAGCAGGTTGGGGGCGCGGGTCGAATCCCCCGAACCCTTGACGCGGGGCGCCTTCGTATTCATTCAGGCCCCGGAATTGAAGCTCATGGGAGGCGCCATTGTCCGCCATTGTGTGCTCCGGGGACTGAAGTACCGTATCGGCCTCGAGTTCCGCAATCCGCTGACGAAATGCTTCTGAGTTACTACTCTACCAGTGACTGAGGATGTGCCATTCTGCCTCGCCAGAGGACGGGTATGCCACGATTCCGGCGACCGCTATCCGATCGGATAGTCCATCGCACAAACAGATAGATTGACAAGGAACGCGTAACGGGTATGATTGGCGCTACATATTTTTAATATCTGGTGTTTACAGAGAGGTACTCGATCGCCGCTCGCATGGTACCGGGATTGCTTAGGAATGTATCGAAAGCCATACAGCAGATGGAATCGAAGAGGAACTAGAGGAGGGGTCATGTTGAGTTCGTTGCTGAACGTGTTATTCGGATGTAGTCACAGCGACACCACGTTCCCGATTACGCCGGGACGGAGATCGCAGATGAGCAGCGCACACAGGCACGGCACTTACGTCGTGTGCCTCGATTGCGGTCAGGAGTTCCAATATAACTGGGCCGAAATGCGAATTGGGGAGCCGGTCCGTAACCGCCAGTACGCACCAGCGGCCGAGTCCTTCTCGCCCGCGAACCACTAGTCAACTCGCATTCAGATTCATGACTCCGATTCAGGCACTTGCCGAGGCATAACATCTAGAACAACCACCTTCGCGATTTTCTAGCGCATTGAATGCGATGTTTGACGCTGCCCGCTGATGGCTCCCCGCTAGAACTGAACAGTGTCGCGAGAGGACGCCGGGAAATTGAAAGTGCCGAAGGTTGTTCCTTGTCCCGAACCCGGCCAAAACATGGAAATGGCGGACTGAAAGGGCAAGTTTGCATCGATCTGAATATCGCTTCCTACGGCGTTGCCGGGCGCCGGCGGCCACACCGTATTATTCGTCAGGCAGTTATTTGCCCGGCAAGTGGTCGTGCCGCCGGTATATGTGAATGTCAGGTTTAGCTGATTGGAAGGCAACCCTATTCCGGCATCCAGAATGTGCTGTGTGATCTGCGCAATCGTGACCGTGCATGTGTTCGGACTGGTGGAGCAATTCACACCGTGGACGCTCGCGTACCGTGTCCCTTCCTTTACCGCGTAAGCTAGCGTGTGATAGTTCCACATACCGCGAGCTAGCTCAAAAGTCGAGATCAGAATAAAAATGATCGGGATGCCTACCAGGGTAAATTCGAGCACGGACGAACCGCGTTTGGCGCTTGTACTCT